>Ga0209208_10003130_pt1 | contig 23796 bp, 21 predicted proteins | sample S1TSphfallax_3_FD_187694 | JGI IMG/M metagenome (GOLD analysis project Ga0209208, IMG submission 187694) | Host-associated microbial communities from peat moss isolated from Minnesota, USA - S1T2_Fd - Sphagnum fallax MG (SPAdes) (version 2) | ecosystem: Host-associated > Plants > Peat moss >...
GTCTGATTGCAGTGGGTATGCAGATCGCATTCGTGAGCTTATTGTGGTGGCAAGAGAGCTGCGATTTGCTGGTGGTAGTAGGGTTGTTAGTAACAGAGAGGGTGATAGCTACTTTGTGGAAGCAAAACACATTGCGTTTGAAGGTGTGAAGGTCAGTTGTTGATTCAGCCTGGTTTCCTTGTCATTTCAGGGCACTTCACAATTGTAGACTGTCCAATTCTGTAGTTCTTGTCATGAGTTCTTTGATATGATGCAGGTAGTAACACCTACAGGCAACATCTTGGTGGAAAACCTGACCTTGAAGGTGGAACAAGGCTCAAATCTTCTGATAACTGGTAGGGCTTTGCCTTTGCCTTCCACTTCTAGCTCCTAGGGAACCAAAACATATGGAAAATTCTGACTCTGGAAGTTTCACAGTTCAATTTCCTGTGAATTCTTTTGCAAATCAGTTAAGTCCTAGCCTGGATCTGGGAAATCTGTCCTTATGATCCTGGAAATAGTGACTGCTCTTGTGCTACCACATTGCCACTCCAAAGCTTGAACTTCCTGTGTTCAAAGACTGTGACAGATTGTCGTGATCTGGTAATGCTTTGGTGTCATCTTAGCCACCTAAAGTGTCCTCCTTTTGATGTGAATTGGGGGCAAACAAATGATGGATGTGCTCTGTATTTCATAGGATTGACCAGTGGATATGTGTTCCAGGTCCAAATGGTAGTGGGAAGAGCTCCTTATTTCGAGTTCTGGGAGGGCTCTGGCCTCTAGTGGCAGGTCGAATTGCAAAGCCTGGAACAGGAGCAGATTTGAGTCATGAAATTTTCTATGTACCTCAGCGGCCTTACATGGCAGTAGGGACTTTACGTGACCAGCTCATCTACCCACTTACTGCTGCAGAAGAGACACAGCCACTTACAATGGATGGCATGCGTGAATTGCTAAGAAATGTCTGTTGCCATTTACTTTGTAGGCATCAATCACTGTAGTTGTGGATGATGCACTTAATAGAGTCTTGCTTTTATTGAAATCTGCAACATAGTAGGCTTTTCCCATGCAAGTTCATACCATGTGTGCAACCCCCCTACATGCAATTGGTGAATCAATTCAAGTCTGTCTCTTATTGACAACCATCGCCAGCCCCACTCTAATGGAGTTTATATTTTCTTGAATTTAGGTGGACCTGGAATACTTGCTTGAACGTTACTTGCCAGCAGAGGAAGTGAACTGGGCTAATGAGTTGTCCTTGGGAGAGCAGCAGCGCCTAGGTATGGCTCGTCTCTTCTATCACCGTCCAGCTTTTGCAATTCTGGATGAGTGCACCAGTGCTGTTACCACGGACATGGAGGAACGCTTCTGCAAAAAGGTCCGAGCCATGGGCACCTCTTGTGTCACCATCTCTCACCGTCCTGCTCTTGTGGCCTTCCATGACACTGTTCTTTCCCTTGATGGTGAGGGTGGCTGGAGCGTTGAATACAAAAGGTTAGGAGATTACACTTGGGTCTCTTAGTGGGTGCCTCCCACAAAATTTGAAGGTGCTTTTTCCGAGTCATACATTGGTACTAGAAACAGGAGGTTATGTTTTAACACAGAGTGCATACTTGACAACCTAGATTACTCTTCTTAGGGAGTTTAAAGGACTGTGATGCTGATTGATATCATTTGTTTTCTCAGAGATACATCATTGCAGATCCTTTCACAGGATGACAAAGATTATGAGGATTGTGAACTGCAAACAGATTGTCAGTCAGATGCAGGGGTGGTTCAGGAGCATTTTGTTGCCTCAACAACCAAGGTACCCTATTGCCTTTTGTCTAGCTAGACAATCTTGTAATGTGTATGCTCTTGATGATGTGTATAATTGCATTGATAAGTTTTGTGATTCGAGGAAAGTTGTGTTGTTCTTTAGAAAATGGGTGCAAGCAATTCATTATTTGTATCTTCTACAATTTTTGCAGGACACGCATAAGGATTCACAAGCAGATGATACATATATGAGCACTATTTTGGCAACATCTCCTCCTCCTGACATTCTTACAACAATTCCTGTGGTCCCAAGGTTGCATGCAGAACCTCGAATAATGCCTGCACGGGTCAGCTCCTTGTCAAAAGTTTTGGTAAGTCTACATTAGCAACTGCATAGAAGTGGGGTTTTTGTAGTTGCTGATGATGGTGAAATTTTCATGGGTATAGTCTGTTAATTGTTCGGTTTTCTCATATATCTTGATCATAGTTAACCCAGTGTCATTAAGAAATGGGATACCTGAGATATACAGCATCTTGTTATCCTGAAGCAACTGTTGAGGTGGTATCTGGGGTGTTGATTTATTCCAAAGTCTACACTAGTTTCGATTCAACCAATTGATTTCAGCAACATGTTGTGCAATGATCCGAAGAATTGGTTCCTTGTCCAGATCACAGGTCTGAATTCAGCTCTGAAGGTGGTCATGGCTGTGGGCAGGTACCAACTATATTGGGTAAGCAAGGTGGTCAGCTCCTGGCTGTGGCATTGCTTGTTGTGAGCCGCACTTGGATTTCTGACCGCATTGCAGATCTCAATGGTACGCTGTCATGATTGATATTATGGTCCCTTTGATGCTGGTGTCATGCTTTTGCTGCTCTTAGAGGCTGCTGATCAAATATTAAAGGCAGTGTGTGCTGCTGGTAGCACCCTGAGTATGGGTTGATTGGGATTGGCAGGCACAAGTTTGAAGCATGTTTTGCATCAGGACAAAGCAGCTTTTATTCGCCTGACAGGCATAAGTGTACTCCAGAGTGTTGCTTCTGCCATTGTTGCTCCCTCACTTAGGTCTTTAAGCACCTCTCTTGGACCACATCTCGCATTCCCCTTCCAAATTTTCTTTGCAAAGCTTGAAGCATGTTGTTGAAATGCCATTTTTTTGGGCAAACTGAATGAACTTAGGCATGGATGCTGTGATCAAACTGTGATGCTTGATTGTTAATGCTTTTGTGATGATATTTGATGTTGATGCTTTTGTGATCAGGAACTTGACTGCCAAGCTAGCTCTCGGTTGGCGGTACCGCTTGACTGAGTCTCTCTCCAAGCTGTACTTCCGAAACAATGCATACTATAAGGTGAGATGGTCACAAATTGCAGCTTTCAGAGAATCACATTGTAATAGGGCCTTACTTATTAACTACAGGCAGCCCTCTCTCCCTCCCTTCAGCTTATGAATGTGATCAACAAGTTGTTAAGTAGCCAAGGACTGGGCACAATATGCCAGTTGCATACAGATGGAAGTTGCATTATCTTTTCTGGAAATCATGAACTAAAATAATCATGTTCCATGACTACTGGGAATTGTGACATTGCAGGCAGTACACTTGTCTGAAAGTGGCATGGATGCTGACCAACGGATAACTCAAGATGTGGACAAACTGTGCAGTGATCTTTCAGGACTGGTCACGGGCATGGTGAAGCCCCTGGTGGATATTCTCTGGTGAGTTCAAGCTCCCAACTTGTGGGTTCTTGCACTAGAGTTTTGATGTCAATTGTTCAATCAAAGGGGGGCTATTCCAGCAGAATGTAGCTGTGGGATGTGATATGTTTTGAAAATTGGAGCTGTGGGTGCCATTAATGGGTTGCAGGTTCACCATGCGAATGAAAAGCCTCACTGGTAGGAGAGGGGTGGGCATCTTGTATGCATACATGTTGCTGGGCTTGGGTTTTCTGCATGTGATTACACCTGACTTTGGAGCTTTGACAAGCAAAGAGCAGCAGCTTGAGGGGTCTTTCAGGTATGGAACTCTTTTCACCAGTGGATATGAAAAGCTCCCTGTAAGAGTTCCAGTTGTGGAAATGGATGTTCATGTCAGATGTGTTGTCATTTTCTCTGTAGGTACACACACTCCAGGCTTCGTACACATGCAGAATCTGTGGCTTTCTTTGGAGGAGGCTCACGTGAACAAGCAGTACGATTTTACCTACTCATCCTAATCAACATCTTGGAGGTTAATATGACTGATGGAGGCAATTTCAAATATTTATCAATGTTGAAGATTAGAGTGAGATTTTACTTGGGTTCATGCAGGTGGTTGAAGGTCGCTTCAGAACATTGCTTGCACACTCTCACAAACTACTGAGGAAGCGCTGGCTCTTTGGAATCGCAGATGAGTTTCTCACCAAGCAGCTGCCTCACAATGTGACATGGGGGCTTAGCTTACTGTATGCAGTTGAGCATGGTGGAGACCGTGCTCAAGTCTCTGTGCAAGGTTGGGTGTTTTCCCTTATGTTTGACATTTCATCTTTTCAGTGTACTTGGACTAAGCCCTACAGGTTGGGTTGCTACAGGTGGATCAGGTAGCTCATATTATGGTTCACTGGCCTGTGTGATGTGGTCTGCAGCGGAGCTCGCACATGACCTGCGCTTTCTAGCATCAGTGGTTTCTCAAAGCTTTCTTGCATTTGGTGATATTATGGAGCTCTACCGGAAATTTCTGGAGCTCTCAGGTGGCATTACCCGAGTTTCTGAATTGGAAGAATTACTTTGTGCAGCCCAGCATGGTGAGGGGTTCACCATCTTTGTACTGCAGACTAGGAGAAGCTTCATTTCCCTCATGAATATGATATTTGCTGGGCTGTTTTGAATATTTCTTCACTGTTGTATGGCAGCTGCTGTAGTGTGAATATGTCACATAGGTTTCCAAGCACCATTTTATGCAGGAGCTCAGCAGCAGTTAAATAATACTGTTTTCCAGTGAAGACTTGCATAATCAAGGAGAAGTTTTTTAAGAAGGGAGACTGCTTGCCCTGCTCAATAAAATAATGATCATTGTTGATAATCATGTCTGTCCTGTCATTGCAGATACAAAACTTCAGAAGTCATATATATCCCCAGATCCTCTGTTAATGATAGAGCAGCGAAGGAAGTTTCCTGTCAACAATGGCATTATCTTCTCAGAGGTGGACATAGTCACACCTGGGCAGAAGTTACTTGCCCAGAAGCTGACATTTGAAATTAATGCTGGTCAAAGCATGTTGGTTACAGGTATGCTACTCTGGCTTTCTTCTTAAATGGATGAAGTTGATGGAATTGTTGGTCTGCCACATGCTTTTGGTAGTTTGTTGGGAAATGAAGTTGCTTGAGAAATAGAGGGATCACACATTGATCTGGTTACCTTCTTCAACTTGTTAAAATGTCTCTATGGATATGTCATGGAAAATATCTTTACTTTGCACTCATCATGTAGTGCTGCATCTGATGGGTCATGGTGGTATAGGTCCAAATGGGAGTGGAAAAAGCTCTCTCTTCCGTGTCCTTGGAGGGTTGTGGCCAATTGTGAGTGGAAGCATTGTAAAGCCTGGGATGCTCCTAACAGATGGAAATAATGAGAGTACTGGCTTAAGCCGTGAGATTTTTTATGTTCCTCAGCGACCATACACTGCCTTGGGAAGTCTTCGAGATCAGTTGATCTACCCACTGACTCTTCCAGATGCCATCAGGAAAGTCTTAGAAGACAATGAGCAAGAGAGACTCATCAATGGTAACTACTTTTCCTCAGGTTGTCTATCCTCGCTGTGACTGGGATCAACATTAGGAAATGAATGCTCCATTTTTCAACTTTTGTGACTCTAGAGGACAATCATGTGATGAATGGTCCTTGCTGTTTCATGATATTTTTTTGCTCATATTCATCTTTCATGTAGCCTTGTGCATTGGGGCCCCACAGGAAGTACACCAAGTGAAGCCAACTACTATTTGTGTGGATTTCTGCATTTGGTATAGGAATCAGGAGTCCTCTAAGTGTGCAGACAAGTACCCCCCAAAATCTTGTAGAGTTTCTGGACCAAAGGTTGAAATCCATATTGGAAGATGTAAGACTTGTCTATTTACTGGAGCGTGAAGGAGGCTGGGATGCATCAGCCAATTGGGAAGACATGTTGTCTCTTGGAGAACAGCAACGCCTTGGCATGGTAGTATTTGAATACCCTTCCACAGGAGGTTTGCAATATTTTGCTTGCAAGCACATCAGTGTAATATATGAGGTGATCAGCAGAGTGTCGTTAGCTAACAGGTCAGAGTTAATGGGTGTTTTTTTACCTGGGCAGGCGCGGTTATTCTTCCATCACCCAAAGTTTGGAATTCTGGATGAATGCACCAAGTAAGCCTCCTATACATCTCCATGCTGTCAATGCTGCTGATCTCTGGGTTGAATCACTTCATTTCATGTCTCTCTTTCTGGAAATTATGTGATAGCAGAGTAAATAACAAAGCAGAAGATCCTTCTTGTAGGGCTACCATGAAGTAATGCCTATTACTGAGTGTTTCCACTTTTTCTGGTACTGGAAAACTCTGACATTGTCCACTGAACAGTTACATAGACAGTCATTAAGCATGGTTAAGATTTTGAAATCTTAGAAATATTGAATTCAAAGGGTTACCAAGGCATCCTAAGAAGGCTTGTAAAGTTTGATTTTGATCTGCTACGCTATTGTACAGTGCTACGAGTGTGGATGTGGAGGAGAGTCTTTACAAACGAGCTCAGGCTCTTGGGATTGCAGTTGTCACCATCTCACAGGTTTGCTCAAACCTCATGTACATGCAGATTGATGCTTGTTTGGTGTCAGAGACTGTATCGCATTTAGGGGGTGATTTGATGTGGTATGTCTAGGACTTGGAATGATTGTCGCCTAGCCAACAAGCAAGCTGTGATCACTCCTGAAAACCCAGTACTTTGGAGACAAAATGATGTTTGTGAGCATGATTGGATGTGTGATTTAAGACAATAGTGGGTTTTCAGTTTGAAATAATATAAGTAAGTGGTGATGTTTTTGCAGCGTCCAGCATTGATACCTTATCACTCAATGGAACTTCGCTTGATTGATGGCGAGGGAGGTTGGGAAGTACGGTCCATCAGGCACAACTGAGTCGCATGACACATATGCCGTCGGTGCACAGGCCCAATTGTAAACCTCAACATCCCACAAGAGCAATTGGTATGTAGGTAAAGGACCATAGGCAAACTAGTGACATAGTAAATGGTAAGCACATTTGACTTCAAACACAATTCTTTTTAGACATAGGTGATACACCAACTCATATAGGTGGGTTTTATTGCAGTCTACCAATGAGCAATGCAAATTAGGTTGGAGAGCTGTGTCACTGATATGGTTTCATATCGTTTTTTTGAAGGACATGATATGCTTTCTTCTTGTCCACAGAAAAAAAACTGATGATGGATTCCAGACATTCAGTGGTTTTGCATAACATGGGGTTGTGACTCATCATTTAGCACCTTGATGTTATCAACAGGTTCAAACACTTGTAATCATTGTATGAAGCCTCTCCTGTGATATGTTTATTGATGGCTCTGTGTGAAACATGCGGGCTCCAATATAGCCATCTTGATTTCTCATTTTGTATCTGCTCTGCTTGCAGATTCCAACCAGAATCTGGCATTTTGTCTAAGTAGAAATATTCAATCAACCCTGTTCCCCCATACAGGGCTGACTACCTGAAGTATAAACTTATCTTTCGAGGAGAAATCTGCAGAGGGCCCATTGCCCAAAGCACAATCAACTATAGATTTATATCAATCAGCACATGACATCCAATGTAAGAGAAATAACCTATTGTTTGGAGGTACAATAATTCAATAGGGAAATATGCAGGCAGATTTAGAGCTTTTCACAGATTGTCAGAACCTTTCTGAAGATAGGTCTAATATGGCATACAAAGTGGGCAAGTGAAAAATAATCTCCATATGGCTCTTGATAGTTACAATCTTGTTTTGATTCTGAATTTCTAATTTGTGTTCTGTTTATTATACTGATCGGCTCTGTGAATGGTAAGGAAACTCTGTAACCAAGCCAGGGCTGAAGGAGCAGAACTTTTGGGAAGGCCTCAGGGCTTGGGATCAGCTGACAAGCCATTGAAGTAATCTATGAAGTGCCTTTTGGAGGTGGAGCTGGTTACATGCCTTTATTTGTTGGTTCAGCTTGAATTTGTGCCAACCTGGCCTTGGACAGGATGGAATAGTCTCATAGGTTACAAGCTTGAAGATGTGTTCATCAAGTGAACTTTGCATTTGGAGGTGCCCCAAGAATGGTGGGGGTTGAAAGCTCATATGGCTGCCAACAGATGAGTCACAAGGTGCATCATAAAGTTGGTTCACTTCACAAGTAGTTATTGATAGGTACTGTAGAAGATTCCAGATGGATGCTTTCCCGCAGCTTGTTGAGAGTTGCAGCAACAGATTTGGCCTCCTCTCTCAAGTGATCCAAGATACCCATAAGTGCTTCTGAGTTCTGCACATGGTTTTTGAACCTATTCTTACTGTCAACAATAAAACTGGGAAAGTTGTCTCTGCTGGCCCTTATTGTGTCCTTCACAACCTCCAGATCTAGTAAAGGAGAGCTGATGATCAAGCTGATAGATATGCAATGAAAAGACCCAATAAACTGAAAGAAATGAATTTGTCCTGTGTAACTAAATTTGGAATACAAATTGTGAGCAGCAGTGCAAGAATACAGAAAGAGCATACGAGTACCTCCTTCTCCTTAACAGGTTTTTGTTTGTGCTCCAGGTCTTCTCCACCTTTTTTCCAACTTGAGAAGCTGTAATGAGTTGATCTTGCATGCCCAGCTTTTCTGTATGGAGTTTTTGAAGTGATCCCCTTTCGGATTGCACCTTGCTTCTGAAAACCATTGTCTTCTGCCAGAGCAATGCACTAAAACTTTTCTGTGAGTCTGCCAACTGCCTATCAAGGGAGTAGATGGTTTCTTCCTGCAAGATATCCTGGCTTTTCAAAGTATTGGCTCATGTCCTGAAGCTTTCCTAGGTGAGGGACAGGATGAGACAATGCTGATCAGTTCATAAAAAATACCTGGGTATTTCTTCCCAAGATTGCTCGGACTGACCTTGTTTTAGTGAATGGTAGGTCTGCCAGGTAGTTGGTTCAACATCTGTATACAAGAGACCAATCTCAGACAATGGGCTGACAAATGCATTTGCTGGTCTGTTACATTTTCGTATGCCTTCAAGAAACTCCTTCATGATGGTTTCACCTTCTTCCACAGGGATTGTCACATTGCTAAACTCAGGGCCCAACTTTTCAGTACTAGCAGAAGCTTGTGGAAAGGCAGCTTCACTCTTAGGCTTTAACCTGCTGAGCAAGTTGTTACTGATGTGGGGCCTTTCTTGATATGAGTCATTACGCATGTGGTGTGGCCTCCTTGCTTGAGCAGGAAGCGTGGATTTCAAGCTTAGATCTGTGACTGATGTTGCCACATTCCTCTTGTACTCTCCTTCAGACCAGTGAAATTGAGAGTGCAATGATGAAAATAGATGATGGTGAGCATAAGCAGTCCTGGATTTTGGAGGAGGTATGAGATCGTATTGATATGTTTGGAACTTCTCCCGAACACTAGCAAGCTGTTGAAGCCATTTGGAGTGCCTGATTCCCCACTCTTTGTCCAACATTGACACTCTTGCTCTGGCTCTTTCTCTTTCCTGAAGGATCTCAAGCCTCTCAGCATCTTGTTTTCCTTTACCATTGTCGTCAGTAACAGTAACCAAGTGTGATTGACATGCATATGTAGCTCTATTTGTTTGTGGTACTGCCAGTATACAGGTATTGAGTGGTGGAAGCGAACAGATGACACAAAAGCTTTTGGACCTTTCTAGGTTGAATGTGTGTCGCTTATGGTTATCAGAGAGGCATTCATAAGCCTGTGCAAGAAAGACATAGTCAGGACTTGTGAGCAAATAGAGAGAACACAAGCACTCACCCTGGTTGGTTGTACAAGATGTCTGCCACCTGAAAACTTCATCAAGCAACATTTTCAAAGTGACATGAAGAGTCAAGGAGATGAAAAATACCTAGAAGGGAATTTTTTGGTTACCTTTGACACAAGTTTGAAAGCTCCTTCAGAGTTGACATGATCATTTTTGTCTGGATGCAATAACAATGCTGGAAACCACCATAATGCAACCACATCATCAGTAGGTATATGTTGACCTTTCCCTGATGATGATCTTGACATATAATACACCAGGAAGCTCAGTGAAACTCTGTGGCAACCTTCATTCTCAAAAATAAAATTCAGTGAAATTGAATGGAGAGAAGTAACATGCTGCAACACAGAATGTATCTAATCTGAACTATGAGCACTCACCAAGTTGTCGGTATCTTTTCTTCAAAGAGTTGGCATCTACCTTTTCATCCACCTGCTACTTACGATGTGATTGATGTCAGCGACTCACCACACATGCTCTGGTCTGTGTCAACAGCTTTCTCAACAGCTTTCTTTGCACGCATGTTGATCAATTTTTCTTTTCAACAGGTTTCACAACAGCTTTTCACACATGTTGATCAATTTTTCTTTTCAGCACGTTTCTCAACAGCTTTGCGCACATGTTGATCAATTCTTCTTTCCAACAGGTTTCTCAACAGCTTTGCAGACCTGTCGGTCAATTTTTCTTTTCTCCTTGTCCCTCTCAAGCTCCAGGCTTCTTCTTATAGTCCTTCTTCTTTCCTGTATTGTGACTCCGATAGATAGGAAGGGAAAAAAAGGGACTCACCTCGAGGATACGATACCAGTCTGGAGTCTGACAAAGCTCTCGTCGCGAAGAACAGGAACATGGCCGCCAGGATCCAGCATAACAAACTTGCGAGATCGCAGTTAATTCAGGCAGACCTTTAAGAGTAGGGCATAATTGCTGTGCTTTCCGTAGAAGAGAGAGCGCACTCTGAAACCTGCCATCGACAATATGCTTGCTGGCTCCATCCATCCACCATTTCGCCTCAATTTCCTCAATCCCGCACACTTGTACTCCTCCACAACTCTCCTCAGCAGCAACAACGAAAGAGCTTCCCATCTTCTTCTCCTGGCAGTATCTAAACATTTTTCCTTTACCAAAACAATACTCTCCACCACAGGGTTCTACATCAAGATAAGAGTATCGGACCTTCCACACTTCGAGCAGACTCAAAAGATCACAAACTGTCACAGCAGAAACAGAGAAAAGAACCTGCAAAGCTTATTAACGATAAGCTTGCAAATCAGGAAGAAATGAAGGAAGCAGGCAAGCAAGAAGACGACGATCCCTGCAATTAAGCTTCCTGGACACACAAAATTATTCAAAACGAAAATGCGGATCAAGGAATGGATCATTCTCAAGAATTCCAAAGAAAAAACAAACTTTAAATTCAAGCAGAAAATGTACCAATTATATTTTTACGCCGTTTCTTTGCGCCTTCGAGTGGAATTCCGTCCGCAAAACAGCCAAGATCGCTGCTGCAAAACAACGGCACAATGCGAAGCTCTCTCTCTGGATCCAGGTCCTAAAACCGAATCCAGATCCCGTGAACTCTAATCCAATAGAGGAGCGCCACGTTATCAAAAATGATAATCGGCCTCTCGTTTCGCCTCTCAATTTTGCTCATTATGGTAGTTGGTTATAAATCCCCTGGCACAAGGATAATTGTAACAATGAAAAAAAAAAGCAAAAAAAACAAAAAGAAGAAGAAATTAAAGTACATATTCTATATGTTGTACCTTGTGCACCGCCCTTTTCTTTTTAACTCCAAATTCTGGTTTTCTAAAGGGAGAAAAAATAACTAAGGAAAATTTGAAATATAATAAGACATTAAGTTTTTTGAAAACTACAGTTACAAATAATGTAATTTGCATTTTGTACCTTTAAAGGAAATAAAATAGAAAAGTCAAATCTTAATATGATATAATAAGACAATAGATGAGAATTACATTAGAGGCAAAAGACTAAGAAAATTATATATATATATAATTGTTTTTCAAAGTGAAAAATAAAATTAAATGGTGACTAATACCTAGGTTTCTGGTGTAAAACAAACTTGAAAACATTAGAGCCCTGGCCCGGTGTTGGACGGAAATGAATTTTTGGGGGCAAAGATGGACTCAATTAGACTAATTGACTCCTTACAAATCTCTAGAATTGGCTTTTAAACTCAATTGCATGGAAACAAGGGGTGCGTCACACTGTGGCCTTGCCATTTACATTAAAATATATTACAAGGCAAAAGAAGAATTATGGAAACCCAAATATTTCACCATGCAAAAATATACCTAATCTTCAAAAAAATTCCTCTAAAAGAAACCAAAATCCTTCAAGATATTATAACTCTATACCTAATCTCAAGTTTCAACACAAGCCAAAATATCAGCTTTCAAAAATCCTCATATAAAAATAGACATGTTGACTAGGGGCCAAAATCCCTTAAGTTAATATACTCCATAATGAATCTGAACACCACAATATCTTGGTTAAGCCTGTCATCAGAGTTTACCAAAACAAAAACCCTAAAAAAAAAAACCCTCATACATAACACAGATCAGGACTTTCAAGTGATAAAGGAATTGTGCAAAATGCCCTACTCCTCAATCCTGAAGATCAATTGACTGAAATTATGAATGATTTTCCAAGCTCACTACATGTGTAGCAGCAGCAAGCAACTAAATCCATGAATACCCAATTGTGAAGGAGTACTTGTGCCAATAGAGGTGGAGCTCCTCTCAGTTACATCAACCGCATTTTCTTTATACCTATATATATATATATATATTTGGGCTTTGCATTGCTTTGCACTACCAGTGACAATGATTATATTTTTTTTGTGGACATAATAATTTTGTTTCATTAATATTCTTTCTCGTTCTTGATTTGGTGGGCAAAATGTCAATAAAAGTCTGATTCATTAGATAAGTTCACAACAAAATACGATAGACAAAAACATTGAAAGAGAGCAAGACAAACAACAACAACAACAACAAAAACGATCCTAAAATGGAATTTGATTTATGATAAATTATAATCCAGAATCAATCTCGGAGATTGTCAGTGACAATCACCAAAATACCCATCCTATATAAACCAGTTCCAACAAGACGTTGTCACTGGAATATACATGTATAGGAGGGGGGAGCAGCAAGTCAATGGTCTTCAGCTGCAAAAATGCTCACATTGCTTTCTACATCTTTCTTATACAGGTTTTTTGGCCAGTGGACATAGCACTTGCTGTGCACTTATGTAAGCTTTTTCCCAGTGGACATAGCACTTGTTGTGTGACAAAACTTACAATAAGTTGATTTGATTTCCTATAAGAGACAACCCCTGAGTTCTTTAGTGGGAGTGAATTGGTACAACTAACCTGTGTGTTGTGAGGGTTGTCCCTACAAAAGCCCCCAAAATTCTAATGTGCTGCTGAGCTCAGATATGGTTTCCTGACCTTGGGGACTTTCTGAATCCTTGGGGTGCAGCAGCAAGATTTTGATGAGCAAATTTTTGCTCAAGGAAGAATGCCTACACTCAGAATTGGATGCTGTAAAAACCTGCACAGATAGATAGAAGAAACTGCATCCCCTGGCATCCTCCTAATTCTCATACATTGGAGACTGTTGTAGAGAAAATGGCACATAGCTCTTCAGGACATAGCTCTCTTTTTATGTGTGTGTGAGTGGTGTTTTTGCTTCTTCTGCATCCCCTGGCATCCTCCTCGTCCTAATTCTCATACATTGGAGACTGTTGTAGAGGAGAAAAAGGGACATTGCTCTTAAAGACATATCTCTCTTCTTCTTATGAGTGTGTGACTGGTGGTTTTGCTTCTTCTGCATCCCCTGGCATTGTCCTCTTCCTAATTCTCATACATTGGACACTGTTGTAGAGGAGAAAAAGGGACAAAGCTCTTGTCTTATTGGTGTGTGAGTGGTGGCTTTGCTTCTTCTGCTTCTCCTGCATCCTCCTCTTCCCAATTTTCATACACTGGAGACTGTTGTAGAGGAAAAAGGACAGCTCTCAACTTATGGGTGTGAGTGCAGCTTTGCTTCTTCTGCATCCCTCAGCATCCTCCTCTTCCTTCTCCTACATTGGAGATTGTTGTAGAGAAAATTGGGACATAGCTCCTCTTAGTGGAAGATTTTTCACTTTCCCTTGAGAATCAAGGACAGATAGATGCTAAGTACTTAGATCTTGGTAGTAGTTGGTGTCAAAATTTGGTATCAAAACTGAAGCTTGCAGTCACTATACACTTGTGTAGATGTTGCAACAGTTGTTGCTGTAGCAGTAATGGAGTTGCAGATATCTATGTGCAGCGCCAGAGTGATCTCTTTTCGTCTCTCCTCACCAATTTCTTCAGCTTTGCATCCTTGCACAATTGCATATCTCGTTAACCCATTCTTTTGGAAGAAGACAGCAGCAGCTGAAGTGTCATTTGATGATGATGATCCTGGTAGAAGAAGATGGACTCCAGACGATGACAAGTCCTTACTGTCCACCATTATATGTAAGTGAGACTTCACTTTCTGACGCAAGACTGAGCTTCTGATGATAAGGAAGTTCAAGAGAGCTTCATCATGGAAGGGTTGTCGTGTTTTCCTCTTGAGAGCTACCTTCACCATCTCTGTGGCCATGGCATTTGCAAGGCTACGCACAGGTCTGATCCCACCCATCACTATACCTGTGCTCAACACCTTCCTGTCTCTATCCTCCTTCTCTAACCCATTCCAGATCTCTGTTCCGTAGATCTCTTCAATCAACCCTGCCGGCAATAGTGGTCTTATCGAGCTTGTTGTGGAATCCATGAGCATTCTCATGACCACTGATCCAGTCTTGGGTTTCCCTTCAGTGGAGTCCAGCGGTAAAATCTTTAGTCTTCCACTCATATCTTCCTCACCCTCTTCCAGTTGCTGCTCTGAAGGATCCATCATCACAATATGATCATCAGGCTCGATAAGATCGCGCTGAAGATGAATCTGGTGATCATCAGCAGACTGCGGCGGCCCGGGGGAGAGAAGGATGTTAGAAGCAGGATCACTCCACTTCCGGGACTCATGAGCGAATAGAAACAAGCTGCCAGACTTCCTTCTGGCAGGAGCAAGCGGATCGCCAAGTACAAACACACCCTGCGCTTCCGTCAGTAACACATTGCGGTACTTGTGTCGCAGCGTGCCCAGCAGAATCTGGTAACACACCCATCTCCTCAGCTCCGCTGGCGGATGATCCAGAAAGCCTCGCAGTGTGTCGCCTGGATCCAGCTCCTGCACGTCGAACCCCACAACCGAGCCCCACCCTCCCCAGTTATCCTTATGAACTTTTCTTGCTGCTGCCGACGACGAGGAGCTTGAGCTTCTACTGTGCGCAGTATTGATGTTGGAACTCCCCCACACAGGCTCCGCAACTCGGACTTTATTCCCAGCTGCGAAGAAAGTCTCTGCCGATCTCCAATATGCAGCTGCATTGAAGACACTGATGATGGAGGAGGAAGAAGAGGAAGAAGACGACGACGACGTAGAATTGGGTGCTCGAGAGATTGCAGAGTCACCACGCTGCAAGCTACTCCGTAGCAGGAGCTTCCGGAAGCTCTCATCTTCCTGATCGATCATGGCAGCCATCCCCACAGGAAGTGGTCTCCAAGGAAAGAGGAGAACGACATCGGCTCTAGCTGGTACTCCACTCCGATGCAAGCTCCGGAGAAAAAGCCGCAGATCCTCCACACTGGTACTCTCCGAAAGGTGCGCGATGAGCAGCTCACTCATGGCCCATCTCCCGCGCCTGAACAGCTGACCCATTCCTTGCAACGCAGGTCCATGCAGCTCAGCAGCAGAAGCTTGGGGCTCCACCAGCTCCTTCTCCACCACCTTAAACACCTTCTTCTTCTTCAACAACACCCGAGTCGTCTCCTCCTCCCCTGCAACGACAAAATTGCTACTGCTGCTGCTGCTGCTGCCCCCCTTCTTGCTGTTGTGCAAGGCCTTGAAAGGAGTATATTGAGGCAAAGTGATCACCAGTCCATTCCTGTCAAGCTGCTTCCATGATGCTGCTGTTGCTACTGCCTCCTCCTCCTCCTGTTCCAAAGTGCAGTAGACGATCCACAAGAATGTGAAAACAAGGATGCCGATGAACACAGCGATGACAGTAGTAGAAGCGTATTTGCCACTGCCGGCACCGGAATTTTTGGAGCTCGCAGTGTAACTACTATTGTAGTTCCTTTTGTAGCATGTCAAGCCGCTGCTCGTGGACATGTGTCCCGCTTGCAACACTGAGGAGGGGCAGGAGGAGGAATGATCATTGCTGCTGCAGCAGCAGCCGAGTGATGGTGCAGCAGCAGGATTGATGCACACATTGGACTTTGATCTGGTCAGTCTGTAAGCTGCCGTCTCCACCCCGGGCATGACGCTTACAATGATGATGGATTGTTTGTTCTTCCTCTAAATGGCCTGCTTCTGCTGCTTCACCCACTCAGGTTTTTTCCCAGTTGATGTAGGTTTTGTACTACTACTCTTGATCAAACTACAAACTGTTGTTTGTCTGCTTTGCATTCTCTCTATCTCTCTCCACACCAAGTCTCCATACTTCATAACAAAGTAGGTTTTTTCTTTCTCAGTAATACAACATAGGCTTTGTATTACTACTCTCAATCAAACTATAAAGTTGTGTCTGCTGCTGCCACTGCTGCTGCTGCTGTTGTTGCATTCTCTCTGTCTCTCTCTCCACACCATGCAAGTCTCCAGACTTCACAACACAATGCCAGGTTTTTTCTTTCCCAGTTGACATAGGTTTTGTGCTACCACTCTCAAATCAAACTACAAACTGCTGTTTGCTATTGCATTCTCTCTATCTCTCTTCACACAAAGTCTTCAGATCACTATACATCTTCTTGCAGATTGAAGAAAGCACATCATCTATTCCACAAGAAGAATCGACAAGAATGGTACAATGATAATGATGATGATGATGATATCATCGTGGAAACAACAACATGATGTTCAACATCCAAAACAAAAGACAGAAGAGAGACTCAAAAGCAGCAGGGAGGAGGTTGCAATTGTTTTTGCAAAACTCTTTAGCAGCAATCCATATGGAGCATCATCTTCCATCACTCTAATGCTCCAAACAACAACAGCAAAAGAGGATCCTAGCAATTGTTTTTGTTTTTTTTTTTTTTTTCAAGGGAGGCACTTTGATTGACCCATCACCATAAAAAAAGTATTGGAACATTGGACATGCCCAAAAGAGAATCATGATGAGGAGGAGGATTAGCAATTGTTACAGCAGTAGAAACAGCAGAAGCAACTCTGAAATCATGACATTCTTTTGCATGATGAGCTCCAAATTCCTTCCCTCTTCACAATGATTTTTACCAGCAGAGAGCTTCTGACTTGTGGAGATTCTGACTTGTATACTTCCTTCATACTGAGACTTCATATTCATTAGTTGTGAAGAAGACCCTCAAAGTTCAATTCTTTTTGCTTTGGTGATGGGCACCTTTGATCGGGCCCCTTGCAAAAAAAATTTAATCAAGCTTTGGACAGTCCTAAAATATACATTTATATATTTATTTATTTATTTAGTCTCCTCTTTTGGGCTGCTTTATGTAAGTTACAAGAACTAGAGCTTCGGGAAAGGAGGATATGAGAAGAAGTGGGGTGCTATTGGGAACACGATGGGAACACATTGGCAACTTGGGAATAAGTTAAAAACACATTGAAAACTTGATGAGAACATGTTGGGAAACCCAAAAAAAAGAAAGAAAAGGTAATGACACCCCCACTCTACCTGAAAGGAAAAAAAACTAGGCCCCCTTGAGTGCATGTTGGCTCACCTCATTGGCTGCTAAGAATTTTCTATGTCTACTTCTGTTCTTTATTGTATTTGGCCTTGGCTAATATCAAGGGAAATGTGGGGACATAGGTAAGATGAAAATTCTTTGAGTTATGTTGGTTTTTCCTATTACATGTATGATATTTTACAATGAGGCATTATACTAATTAATGAAGCTAGTGTGCTACTCTAGTTTCTTTGCACTGGAGGTAGGTATTTTTCAGAATTTTTTGGCAATTCCAAAAATAATTAATTAGTGCAAAAGCAGCCTAGGTATTAGGATAAGATCCACCAACCAAACACACTGAAATTTTTTCAACAAAAACAAAGTGGAGTGCAAAGCCCCACGGCAAGGGGCATCCTCATAAATAAGGTGCCTAGGACAAGGTGTTTTAGTCAAGTCCATGCACTCATTTTGGGATTGATTGTTCCCCACCCATGGGCTTTACCCACCATAAAGCACAAGGCAAACATTCATTTGAAACTAAAACATTTTGTAGTATCACAAGCCATTTTAAGGTGCATTCGCACCTAATGTTAAGTCAGTGTTAAGTGAAAATCTAGGTGGCATCTTAGGTGGCAGCCAATGTTAAATGGGTGATTGTTTAATATTAAGTGAATGTTAACTTAACAAAAAATCTTCACAGTAAATAGGTTTAGGTCCTAAATGAGTAGCTTGGTGTTAGGGAACTTAATACTAGAATCCTTAACACCAAATGTGAATGCACGTTAGGGGAGAGGGAAGGTTTTCTATCTCTCCTTTTAAGATTGGGATGGATCTTAAAACACTTGAGAGTGTTGGTATTTGATACTGTAGGGTAAAACCCAGAGGATGTTAAATCAGCACTGGGTTCTTATAGCATAGAGTACAAAAAAAAATTAGTGTCTGCTTCTTTTTTTCTCTGACTGCCCAATTTCCCAACAAAGATGTGTCTTGAGATGACCAGACATATCTTGGTACTGCCCAGACATAAATTTTAAGTCGTCTTATTGTCACACACTTTGGGCATGTAATGGATACTGGGAGGCATATGCTACACCTTCCTAGTTTATGCCTCCTAGTGTCCATTACACACCAAAAGCATGCATAACAGAAGCCAAAATTTGGGTTTGGGCATCATTCCATCTTTTTCTTAAACTGATGGATCGGGCCAAGGGCAGACAAGAAACAAAAGAAATGGACAATACTTTTGTACTGTTTACAATAACGGCCCATAGCTAACTTAACATCCTAGGGTGGGTGTTTTCCCAAAAGTAAAGGTTTAAATCCTAAAACCTAGGGTGGGCATCTTCTCAAAATAAAGGGGCAACAACAAGGTGGTAGTCAAGTCCAGCCCTGCACTTGGAGAGTGTCCAACTTAGGGCTTTACACACAATAAAGCACAAGGGCAAGGGGTACATTATTGTGAAACTAAGCATATGTAGATCACGAAGGGTAGGAGAGGAGGGTTTTCATGCCTACTCCTCCCTAAGAAGAAGGGGATATATCTTCCCAGGGGAACACTTAGTGTAAACTTTGGGATCTATATGTCAAATAATCATTTTTAGAAAAAGGTATTAAATAGTTGTTCAACTTATTTTTTATCATTTCTATTATTATTATTATTTAAATATTTAAATCACTTTATATTTATTATAGTGCATTATTTCAGATTCTTATATATTTTATAGTATAATTAAATTAATTATTTGAATAAAATGTATCCTATTTTTTAACTAATTAACTTATAATTTATCCCAACAATAAAAAATATTGCACTTATATTTCTACTCGCATATTTTTATTTTTATTTTTTTTACTGGTGTCTCTGGGGCATATCTGACACCTACACAAGGAGCAGAAGTAAGATCCTCCTCTTTTGCAGGAGACACAATTGTAACGTTCCCTCCAGAATCTACACTCATGAATTTTATCTGAGTGCTTTTGAATGACTCTTGGCAGTTGGTGTGACAAAGGTTTGAAGGTGGGTGAGTGGGTGTGTGGGTGGATGGGTTGGTGGGGGTATGGTGGTAGTGGAGGAATGGGGATGTTTGTCAGGGAGTCTGTTGGGGTTGAGGCCACACTTGCATTGAAAGTGATCAGCTTTTTTGCTGGCAAGACTCCAAATTTGAGTTGTACACTAAGGTACTCTCTCTTTAGTTCCTTGGACCTCACCCCCTCTCCTTCTTTTGCTACTTTTTACATTGCCTTTGTAGCTTCTTTGATCTGTTTTTTATCCATTCTTTTTTGGTCCCATGTTCGAATAACCATCTTTGCATTTTTCAAGCTTGATGAAGAAGGCAGCTAGATGCAGTTTCTTTCTTTTCTTTCTTTTTTCCTTTCCCCTCTCCTGTCGAATGTGGTCCCGGAAATTCATGTTCTGGAAAAACAGATGGAATGTACATACCTTGTATGTTGATGATCGTATTGCAAAGATGAGTGTGGCACGTGCTGTTGGCCCAAGTGTGAAGTTGTTACCCAATGGTTTACTCCTTTCAAAATCAGTTTTTGAAATTTAGTTGAATGTTCACCGACAAAAATGATTCAAAATTCAATATCTCCCACACATTAGGTCTAAAGTTTACAAAATTGCCTCCATAATCCTACTCATTGAGCACTAATATCTAAGAGTGCACCAAGTTCTTTTTCTAACTTTGTTTTGATTTTATTAAAAATAATAACTTAATGTTCAATACTCAATAGCTCTTGTATTGTAGATCCAAACATTATGAAACCCCCTCGGTGTACTCCTACTGATCTGGGGCTATCCAACATTACCAAGAGCATGACCAGGTGCTGTAGTTTCAGAGATCTCAAAGCCACAAACATACCAAGGAAACAACCTTCCTTAATAGATAGATTGGCAATAATGAAGGAGTGTAGCAACTTGTAACAAATATGCATAATGTATTGCGGATGGTTTTTCCCATGGTTTCCTCATTACTCTCTCCCCACCCTCCCCCCCCGCCCTCCTCCTTTGTGTGCCACCTAGCATGGGTACTTTTGGGAATTTCATAACTCAAAGTGAACTCTATTCCTACCAGAGCATCTCCAGCACTACTCCATATGTGACCCTGCAAAAATATTTTTACACATCCAAGTTTAGTTATTTACTCTTTGCAACCCCACCCATAAAACTGAAACTGGTATAGCAAATAGGTGGGGAACTACTAATAGCAAACCACCTGGACCAATCATTATGATAGGCCAATCAGAGTCACTGAGCGAGCAACAGTCAGGTCATATCTATTACACTCTTTTCTGCAGGTACACAGCTTTGCTGGGCCTTTACCAGCCACCACAAAGTGTTCAATTATGATGAGCATTTGCCTGAGCAAAACAGCCATATTTTAACTTTTCTTCATCCAATTTTACTCTGCAAGATCACATACTGAAGCACTGCTAGAGATGCTGTAAGAGGTCCAGAAGAGTCCTCCAAATGTCAGGACAGACACCAAGGTTCTCTCACCTCTGCTGCAGGCCTTTCATCATCTCCATTGTTTGAACTCCACTCTGACTGAACAAAACTTGATTGAATGAAGGAGGACCCACTACTGTATTATCAAACAAAATAAATCAAAGTGACAATAGAAAAAAAATAGAAAAAAACCCTAACCATTATGATTGGGAGTGAAGACTTTCTACCCGTAGCCCCGTCCCCCTTCCTCTCACGCATTGTGTTTTAACATCATTCTTATGTACGAGAAATGATGAAAATTGTCAAGTTGCAAACAAGAGCCAGAGTGATTTAAACATCATTCTTGTGTCGGAGAAATGATGAAAATTGTCAAGTTCCAAACAAGAGCCAGAGTGAATGTGTGAACCACCTGCCACTAGTCCACCACCGTCCATTGGAAGCCCTTTGTGACTCAGTTGTGGATGAACCCCAACTGGGATGATGTTGGGTTTCACCTTGGTAATGTAACTTGTAAACATGGTAGGTAGGTAGGTAGGTAGGTAGGTAAACAGGTAACTAGTAGGTAAGTAGACGCATGTAGGTGGTTAGTACATAAGTCGGGGACAGGGGGTTGTTGGTAAGTAGGTAGTAAAAAGCAGAAAATGAGCTAACCATGGTGTTTAGCTAGGGAACTGGAACCTATTGCAACATTGATTCCCACCATCTAAGTCTGTGCATCTCCACCAGCACGAAAATGGCCTGTAGCCCAAATTTTGGATGAAGTAAGCACTTGTAGTGGCATGGATTTATGGATTTCCTCTTGTAAATTTTGTTGTGAGTTTCAAAAGATGCTGACAAAAGAAATGACTACCCACTCGTTAAGTTTGGTCATTCACAGTGACTGGCCACACATTGACTTTGTTGATTGGCTGGTCACAATTATTGGCCGATGTGCAACATGTATAATGCATAGGTGGAGATGTTCTATGTAAATTTTTTTTTAAACTTATGGATAGAAGGTTTATATATAGCCCAAAATTAAAAATTAAAAAGTGCTAAAGTCAATTGCTTTTTGAGATTTTCAATAGATTTCTATATATGGTTCAAGTACGTAGCCAAATATATATATAGAAAAAAATTCAAAATTACTTTCATATTTCATAGGTAGCCAAAATTGGCTAAATCTTTCTGTGGGTCATTGCCAATTCGGCTACATCACAAAATTCATGGGAAAGAAAGAACTGGAAGGGGCCACACTGGATGCTCTTCAAGTAACAGGCAACTGAGCTCTGGATGCTAGTCACACACAATGCCAAGCTCATTCTGGAAAACTGGGCATTTGCTCTGTTTGCCAGTCTGACCCAATAACAAGAAAGAAGTTGCTTTGCAAAATTGGAAATTCATCTCTGAGACAAGGGTCTGAAGTGGTGGGGCCAATTTAGGTCTCATCCCAGCATCATAGGAGGAGGAGGAGGAGGAGGAGAGTGGTTGGAGGCAGGAGTCTAATGTAGGGGAGCTACTTCCCAACTACACACTATAAATCATAATAAGGTGGTGGTTATAAGTTCTAACAACCCACATGCAAATTGTTCAAATTATATTATTTTGGGTCAGATACTATTCACATGTTATATGTCTTATATGTGCTTCAATTTGTTTGTACAGTGAGTGCTAGCTACTACATCCTAGCATACACTTACATCCCCTTGTAATGTTTTTATGTTTGTTGGGAGAAGGATGATGTCACATTTTGTAAGGACTGAGCAGGGGGCCATTCTGCGACTCAGGGCCCCCCTTAACATGAGGTGGGTCTCACACCTTGCACCAAAGGGCCCCACACAAGTTGATCTCCACATGTATGTCAGGAGTTATTATTTAGTTGCAGGATCAAATCTAACTTAATTAAACCTCATTTTAATTAGTTATTTTAATCTAATTTTTAAATTAATTTAATTATGAATTAAGTTTAGTGTGAACATGTTCAATTTTTTTCATGTTCAAAATATAATATTTTGTTGTGTGATCTCAAATCACTTTTGGGTTGATGTGTTATTTTGAATATCGTGTTGTTATTTGTTTTATGTGTGTGTATGCAAGTGCCAATGTGGTAGTGCACAACATACACTAGAAAATTCTCCCAATTCATTATGTAACCATATGAAACTTTACTAAGAATAAGGTGCCATCCGCATCAACTAGAAAAATTCTACAAGTTCTTTAGGTAATGAGATGTTGCCATTGTGCACATTGTAGAGATAGGCTACTAAGTAGGTTCCTTTGACTAATTGGCAACAAATGTTCTTAGCCTAGCCAAGAAATTTAAGTCTTGGCTTAAATAATTTTAAACATTCTTAAGCATTTTTTTGGGAGAAAAAAAGCAAAACAAAACAAAACAAGGGGTGTGTCATACTGTGGCCTTGCCATTTATATTAAAAAATATCTTAAGGCAAAAGAAGAATCTTCAAAACAAATCCTCTAAAAGAAACCAAAATCCTTCAAGATATTATAACTCTATAACTAATCTTAAACTTCAACACAAGGCAAAATATCATCTCTCATATAAAAATAGACCTATTACCTAAGGGGCCAAAATCGCTTAAGCTATTATACTCTATAATCCTATATATAATTACAACACGTGTGTGCGTCTGTGCGTCCGACGACAATTTCGCATTTTAATTGACTGGTGGAACCGGCCCGGACAGTCGAATAGTTCCGCATTTTAATGGACCGACGGAACCGGGCCGGATAGATCGTTCGGCCTGGCAGATGGAATTTTCAAGGCGAAGAGACGGACAGATCATTCGGTCTGACAAACGGAATTTTCA
>Ga0209208_10003131_pt1 | contig 23788 bp, 17 predicted proteins | sample S1TSphfallax_3_FD_187694 | JGI IMG/M metagenome (GOLD analysis project Ga0209208, IMG submission 187694) | Host-associated microbial communities from peat moss isolated from Minnesota, USA - S1T2_Fd - Sphagnum fallax MG (SPAdes) (version 2) | ecosystem: Host-associated > Plants > Peat moss >...
AATCTCAGCGTGACACCAAGGATCCTAGCACTCAGACTAGTATTGAGCTTAACTTCAGAAAAGAATGGCTCCATAGGAGTATTTTGGGCATGGACAGTGCCACCATTTGGTGGCACTTCCTCCCCCCCCTGTACTATTTGAATTCTCTTAATGATTGAAGGGGCTGCTGCCTCCCTCCCCGTATGGGGTTCTCTCTCTTTAAAGAAACATGGGGGTCAAAGAGAAGCATTGAAAATAACACTAAAAACTAAGCCCAAGAAGGTATCAACTATATAGGGCAAAACATGAAAGAAGAATATGAAGAAGGCCCAATTTAATGTTAAATAATTTTGTGAGGGTAACTAATATTTCACATGACCAAAAGGTTTTAATGAATACCATGATTAGGGGAATGTCCATGGCTTTGTATTGGGTATTGTTCCCTTAGTGGCACATGGGACTGCCACTACTACCCAAGTGGGGTGTAATTTATAAATTTAAATCACTATGGGACCTTAAAAGTGAAAGAATTTCATTGCATTTTACTGATTTCACCCTAGTGAAAGTTATTTCACGATAATATCACTATGTAAATATCATGTTTCATTACTAGTTTACATAATTCATTATTACAATTTACTATAGTAAATAGGTTTATTTTTATGTTTTTAAAAATATTTTATCTATGTTATTTTATGATATACCTTATATTATTTTAAGCTACTTTAGTTATTATAACTTATATTTTATGTTATTATAGGCTATTATAAATTATTGTACCCTAAATTATTATATGTTATTTTACCTTAAGGTATCTTAACTAGTTTATTATAAGCTTTTAAATTGTTCTAAATCAAATTATTCAAATAATTTTATATTTTAGGTTATTTCATTTTAAATTAATATATGTTATTTCAAGTTATACTTTAAGTCATTCAAGGTCATTTTATTTTATGTTATTATAAATTATTTTATCATAAGTATAATAATTTAAAATAATATAAAACAAAATATAATGACCTAAGGTAAAAATAATTTAGAATAGAAAATAATAACTTATGATAAAATAATTTTAAATACCTTACAATATAATAACTACAAATAGCCTATGATATTATAACATAAAATATCAAACAATAATTTATAATACAATAATCACCAATAGTTGTAATATAACATATAATAACCACTAATGGCTTACAACAAAATAATCACCAATATCCACTAATAGAATAGCCACCAATAGCCATTAATATAATAAACATTAATAAGCACCAATATCCACAAATACAATAGCCATCAATAGCCATTAATATAATAACCATTAATAAGCACCAATATCCAAAAATAAAATAGCCACCAATAGCCATTAATATAATAATCATTAATAAGCACCAGTATCCAAAAATAAAATAACCACCAATAGCCATTAATATAATAATCATTAATAAGCACCAATATCCAAAAATAAAATAGCCACCAATAGCCATTAATATAATAATCATTAATAAGCACCAATATCCAAAAATAAAATAGCCACCAATAGCCATTAATATAATAATCATTAATAAGCACCAATATCCAAAAATAAAATAGCCACCAATAGCCATTAATATAATAATCATTAATAAGCACCAATATCCACAAATAAAATAGCCAACAATAGCCATTAATATAATAAACATTAATAAGCACCAATATCCACAAATAAAATAGCCACCAATAGCCATTAATATAATAATCATTAATAAGCACCAATATCCACAAATAAAATAGCCACCAATAACCATTAATATAATAATCATTAATAAGCACCAATATTCACCAATAGAATAATCACTAATGACCATTAATAAACACCAATATCCACTAATAGAATAGCCATCAATAACCATTAATAGAATACCCATTAATAGTCATTAATATAATAATCACCAATAATCATTTATAGAATAACAACCAATATCGATTAATAAAATAGCCACCAATAACCATTAATAGAATAACCACCAATAGAATAACTACCAATGGTTATTAATATAATAACCACAAATAAAATAGGTACCAATAACCATTAATAACCACCAATAACACTAATAAAAGAATAACCAATAGCCAAAAATAATTTAAGGTGAAATAATTTATAATAAACAAAAATAACTTAAGGTGAAATAGCCTATAATAACCTAAATTATCAATAATAACATAAGGTGAAATAACTTTCGATAGCCAAAAGTAACTTATAATAGCTGCAAGTAGTCTAAATTGAAATAATTTACAACAGCCATAAAAACATAAAATAACACAATAACTATAAATAACCTATGGTGAAATAAGCTAAAATAACCAAAAGTAGCCTAGGGTGAAATAGTAAAAAATAACCAAAAAAATTAGAGAATTGTCATAAATAGCTATAAATAATGTAGGGTGAAATAGTAAAAAATAACCCAAAAAATTAGAGAATTGTCATAAATAGCTATAAATAATGTAGGGTGAAATAATTTTAATTAATGAAAAATAGTCATACAATAATTGAAAATAACTTAACATTGGTAATATTATTATATTGATAAAAACATTATCCATTTATTAAACTGTTTTTTTTCAAATGAATGGTCATTGAAATGTTATTGAATAATGATATTCAATTTATTTTTTTGTTCAAATAATTTTAAACTTTCAAAAGGAAATAAATGTAATTATGTATATTATTGAATTTTTTTAAAAAAGAAACTCAGATCATTTCATTTGAACAAAATTTCAATAAGATATGAATTTCAAAGTTTATGTTTTTGTAATGTTTAAAATGAAGTATTTGATAAATAAAATGTAATGTAACATATTATCACAAGTGAGGTGGCTTGATGGTAAAGGTGTTTGCCTCCATTCCAAAGGTCAAGGGATCAAACCTCATGGGTGGTGTTATGTGTGGTCAACAATGGTATGTTGACTGAATATTTTCCTATCGAATACCTATAATAGGTGTTTAGGTTGATTATGTGGCCTACCTACCTACCTAGGTTAGGTTTTTAACCTAGCATAGGTAATGACACATGTTAATAAATAATAGGCTTTAAAAATCATGAAATTGTCAATAATATTACATATTAAATAATTAAAATTTAATTGATTTCCATGTTGGTTAGTTAATTAACTAGCAAGTGAATGGTTTAGTAAATTTGTATTTCACTTGAGAATAACCTTGTTTCATTAGGTATTAGTGAAACAAGTCATTGTCCATAACAACTAGTCCCCGTTCACTAGGGGTTAAACAATTTCACTAGGTAAATATGTTCAAATTCACTCAAAATTTAGTGAAACCCATAATGAACTAAGACGCATTTCCTAGTAGTGTGTTAAAGGCTTGAGCACACTTTAATGTGTAAACAACTACAAGAGTTAATGAATTAAACATTTTCCACAACATTATGGAATAGTGATTAATATGTATTTTGTGTTTTGTTCAACTATGATCTAGTCATGATGACATAGGATAGTGGCATTAATATGGAAAGCTAACACACATTTCATAACATATTAATTGTGAATGATTTCAACATATTACTTTGTGTGTGTGCAGGTTGAACACACATGGAGAACATGTAATTTGACCAACAAGGTCAAAGGAGGTTATGGAGAGTACAAAGATGTTGAATAGCAAAAAAAAATTTATGTGAGGTACCAAGGCTAACATTACAATATGACTATATGGATAAAGTTCATTACAATAGTTCATTAAATTGAACTAGTTACACAATGGTCAATGTCAAGTTTTCCATCTTTATTTATATGTGCAATGTTGAAGAAATTGCACCCCCCCCCCCCTTAAGGTATTTTCCCCTTAACTAAATGAGCTAAAGGTTCACGAATGTATATTTTGGCCATGGGGTTGAATTATGAGGTTCTACAATTGAATGATTATTATTAAGACATTATCAAACCAATGAATGATATTGGTTGGACTCCAACCATGTGACATATGTTTGATTAATGTTGTGGTCATGCATGTGGCTCCTTAATAAATATTGCTAACATAACCTAACATGTAGTTAAAAGACATGGTGTAGTTTTTGTAATGTGTTGAAGGGATTTAATTGTTTCCAAATAACATGGAATATGTTATCCTTCCAAGACCATGTAGAAGAGGTTGTCATGTGACAAGTTATATGTTGCACATATCATGTCTATTAATAATGGGCATTTTTCAACATGCACCTTTTGTGCATGCAATTGTGGATGAAGCTAAAAAGGCTTGACCAATTTGATTTTGCTAAGATGACACATACAAGGAAGTAGTGTTGTGAAACCAAATTTGGAGGCCCCAATGCAATTTGAGCAAGGTTGAAATATGGAAGGTCAACCTTTTAGAAAGTTCAATGCATGAAAAACATTGTTGGTTTCAAAACATGTCCATTGGAATGTACAAAGGCATTGGGAGTGTGTTCAACGATGTTGGAGGCATGGATGTACCATGCAAATCAAACAAGTTAATGAAACACATTTTGACCATGAACATAATTTGCCAATATGTAAATTTGGAAATTTTGGCCACTAGTTAATTGAAACAAAGTATCTTGTTGTTAATGGTCATGATTTAGCCACACGTTTGTTGAAGTGGGTTGACATGTTTTCCATGCAATAACCACAAGTTCCTCCACCAAAATTTTATCATGGTTAGATCCATGGACCACTAACATCTTTTAACTCACCATTTCTCTACATTCATGGCTTGGAAAATCGTTAACAACTTTTTCAACCTCATGAGTTTTCAACCCACATTAAATCTAGGAATTGGATGATTTCATCCATTGTAAGCACTATGATGCATCCACAAACACAACGTTTGTTTTTTTTGTCCTAAAAGCATAATTTTTTGAAAGTTTTAGATGGGACATTATCCCTTTGGATTTTATGGGTTTTTTTTTAGGACTTCCAAATCTAAAAATGATATGAGCTACATTAAATACAAGTTTTCACATATATTTGGGAAGGTTTGTAAGTGATAGAACATGTACTATTCAAATATTGAAATAATAACATTTTAAAAAGTAATAACCATGTTCATTTTAATCATTTTAAAGAATCTTGTAAAAAGTGTAATTTTTATCAATATTGAACCATTGTAGCTTGCATCTACCCTTTACAAATCATTATTCACCCTATTAACTAACATGTGACAATTTGCATGTTTACAAGTATACTTTGGATTAATTGTTACAATCATAAAGGCACCTTAAAAATGGTAGTTGGCACATTGGAAACAGTGTTGGGTTGCAGTGGCAATATTTCATAGTAAAGGATAAGGGGTATAGGTACCACATGTAGTTAATGGCATGGTACCACCAACAACATGACAATAAACCTATTAATAGTTATTGAAGTCGTCAAAAACACTCAATTCTTCACTATGGGTATTGTAATAAACAATACAAGTTAGTCAAATTGGTCACATGTGTGTGGATGCACACACAATATTATCATAACATGTCATCTTGTTATTTTGGTTAGTATGGTGATTCTTATGTGGAGTTTGGCACATGGTTGATTATTTCACAACCCATTTGGCCATGCCTCAATCACACCTTTTCAACATATAATGTGTAGAATGTGAACATGCACGTAGTAAATGGGGGGTGGGGGTATCAACACCAAGATTACAATAATATGAATAATGTGTTGAAAACTCCACCAAGATTGGAATAACTCCATGGTGAAGTTTTTGACATGGAATTCACCCTTGGGTTAAGAGTTATGAGATTTAGTCCAATGTAATTGTTTGATAAATAGTAAGAGGGTTGACTTCCAATTCAATAGTCAAATTACATTTGAGTTGAAAACCACGCCTTAATGTGAAAGTGTAATGAGATGACAAATGGTCCATGTCATTCAATATTGGAACTTCATAAATCCACATCAGAAAATAAAATTTAAAAAAAAACTAGTGGAACATGCAATTGACTAAAACAACTAAACATAGTTTCACTAAAATGTCCTAATCAACTAGTCTTTTTTCATTAAAACCACACAATACAAAAACTAGTGAAAATGTTTAGTTCTACTAAAAAGGTAGTGGATTTTTGTAGTGAAAAAGACAAGATGTCTTCTTATGTAGTGAAAGTAGATAAACAATTTGTGAAAAATCTAAACATGTAAGTATCTTAATTGTTATGTAGTTTAAAGCTTGGAATTAAATATTACACATATTGGAGGCATTTAATTTGTTACAATTTTGACCTTGGCAAGGGCATGTGGCATGGTTGGTGACACAGCAAAACAATTACATATGTCTAAACAACCACAAAATCATGTATTTCATTGTTTATTTATGATAATCATTTATTGCACTAATATGATATTTTTAATGATTGTTTGTTTCAAGAGTCACAACATATTTGTTCAACAAACAACTTTAGTGTTCAAGTTCAACCTTAATTTTATTTCATTTTTTCATAAATGAATATTTCTTTTTGAGATCACATACTATGAATAATATTCATGTTAACACATCTTTTGAACCATAATTTAATGCAAACAATGTGATTTTAGGTCCTTCTTCATTTGTTAACATGTTGTTTTGGACTATCGTACATTTCTTGTGGTCTCAAGGCAAGCTTTATCATCCAATAACTCAAAGATGTTTTAACATTTTGTTCTTAAAGTATTGTGGAACCCAGGCTCACCTATCTAGAATTGCATAGAGTTGTCCTTGGGGTTCATTAATTTTGTTTATAGCATGTTGGCAAGGGTTATAGTAAATCCTAATATTCTATGATTGTTTCAATTATAGTTTTTCTATTTTTATACATATTCAGTTCTAATTATACAAAATCTAGAGAAATTCTAAAATGTTCTCAATAACATGTCTTCATAACCCAAATATTTACATTGTTATGAATATGTTATAGTGTTGATATAATTTAATGCTCATATTGTTATGAAGAAATAAAATCAAACTAGTTTGACATTCACACCAGGTGAAGATATGAATTGAATTATTAATACCCAAGGACCAGTTGAGTCTAAACCAACTAGTTTGCCACTAAAGAAGAATCCTCGCACTTATCAACAAATAGTAATTATGGAGGGAGGCAATGAGGATATGGAAGTTAATGTTACTATGCAACCAAATGACAAATCAATTAGGACGGAAAGTGACCAATTCTTGGAGGATCAAAGTGAACTTGACTATGAATTGGCACCAAATCAAAGGCCTTTACCTATTCAAGAAACCTTTGTTCCTAGAGAACAAGCTAGCATCATGTTATCAACTGCTACATAATTAGTTCAACTAGTTCATTTTAAACTTGTTGAACTAATTCAACCTAGACCTATTTATATTTTTCTTGAAACGTCAACAACTTATGGTCAACATGAAAGCTTGAAACACGTTACATTTTTCTTTGAACAAGTAGTTTTAGTTGCCCATAACTGGCCTTAGACGGTAGACAACTAAGTTGATTTGATAACCAAATATAGTATTATTGAAAACATGGTAGAGGACACTAACAATAAGCTATAGGCCCATTGCCTAAAATTGGTTAACCATAAATAAGCCTTGCAAATAGAAATAAGGACTTGGTTATTGTGAAAATTAAACTCCTTAAACTACAAATAGAGAATAAGCACCTAGTTGCCAAAAGTGTTGAAGTTGAAAAGGCAATCAAGAACGTTAAAACTTTACAACAAAAGTATAATGAACTAAACCATGTTCATTTCAAAACCCATAATGACCTTAAGGTTTTACACATATTGACCTTGATCGGTTAGCAAGGGATTTTGGCAAGATGGCAACCATTAGTGTACAATGAGAGAAAATTTTGTTGGAACTAGAGAACACTTGTTTACAATAGAAAAAATAGTTCAGGGAAATCAACATTGACATGGAGAATCTTACCTATGAGCTTTGGGTATAGATCTAAGAATTAAAATAAAAATTGGAGACACTTCGTTAAGCACCAAGTTAAGTTTTTCAAACTACATATATGGATAACCAGTTGAAGGAGTTTGAGGAATTTTTTTGGACAATGCCTTACTTAAGGTACAAAACCAAGCATTGACTAATTAAAAACCTGAAATGGAAGGAATGGTGGCAAAAAATACATGAGATTATAGAATAACAAATTCAAAATAGTTTGGAGATAATTCGTGCAAATGAAGAAGCATACCTAAATGAACTAGTTGCATATCAATTACAATTTGATGGCTATATATATGACTGGCTTACTGGTAAACTATGTGAGGTACATGTTACTACTTTTATAAAAAAAATCATTTGTGTAGGTAACGATTATAACTACAAGTTTTTGGAGTGAATTTATTGTCACTACCATTGAGGAACCAAATCAATCCGAAGAGTAAAATTAACCATTGTTTCTTGCATTTTGTTTTTGCCCATAGAACTTGTGGAAATGCTTGTTACTCCTAAACGTGTACCATAAGTTATACTAGAGATTGGGGTACAAGCAAAGGTTACCATGATTGACCCTATTACACATGCCTTTGAAAATTTCAAAACTATAGATATTGTACTAAAGGACACACCTATTGCTGAAAGACCAAGACCACAACCTATTCTTTTGGTTGAATTTGTTGATACCACATGTGAACAACCTATTGATAATTTGACTATCGAAATTAAACATGTAGTTCTAGGTGACTAATTTTAAGGGTGAAATTTGGTTTTCAAGGGGGGTAATGTGAACCCAATTTTACTGGTTGTTGATAGCAACATGTTAGTTTAAACCTATGACCAATAGTCCTTATAGTTTAAATTCAAGTTTTATCAACTAATGATTGTTAATCTAAAAATAATGCTATGTTTGGTATAAATAAAAAGATGTGAAAATTGACATAAAGATCTTATTGGAATTTCTTGTAAAACTTTTGATCTTTTGGAACTTCTTTTCTTTTTATATTTTTCGAAATTACTTTTTGCTTGTATTTTGGTTTATGAATAGGTTCACTTAAAATTTACATATATTCATTTCTTCAATTTGCTATGAAAGATAAAATTTAGTTTTGCCTTTTCATTTGGAAGAAAATAATTATACTTATTCTTAATAATTATTGAACTACAACATGTTGATAAATTTAGACCATAATTAGAAAGCTTAGAAGATAAGAAATCATAAATTTAAGAAGAATAAAAGAAACACTTAGTAATCACATAATCAAAACTTGAGCAAACCCAAAACCTTCACACAAACAACAACAATCACAATCATTTTTTTATTGTTCATCAAACACAAAACAAAATGAATTTGGGTTGAATTCCTACCTACTTGCCTTTATGACCTACCTTTTTTTATCTACCTTCCTTTCACAAGAAGAAATCTTGTTTTTTTCCACCACCCAAATTCATTAAGTTTTTAGTGAAACAAGACAAATTTGACTAATATGCAACTTGTATGGTTTTGGTAAAAAGGGACTAGTTGATTATTTATTTTTTAATGAATTTTTTTTAGTAATTTTGAATAATCACATGTTGCATTAAATAATTTTTAATTTAAAAATGACATGGATATATATGAGGTCCTAAATTAATATGACATGGAAAAATATGCCACATCATCGTACCCCCAAAAAATCATTTTTTTCGGGATTAGAGTCATGGATTGCATTTTTATCACAACATGCCATGACAAAATCACATGTTGTGAAAAATATTTAAAGTTTTTTTTGTTTTGATTTTTTCAACAAAAAGGCTTGATGTTTTCGCATGGTGTACATGTTTGAAAACTGCATTTATACTAGACACATTAATGCGCACATCCATCAAGGATTGAACCAAGACCTTATGGAAACACACCAAGGTTTTAACCACCAAAGGACTTTAAGACTTTAATAACAAAAAAAACAAAGTTTATTGTGTTTGGCATGGAATTGTTTACAAAATTCAAATTTTAACATACATTTTCTTTCTCAAATTCTATTCAAATGCTACAAATGAAAACATGATCTTGAAGCTTATTCAATAATTTATTAAAAAATAGTTATAATTTACAAAGAAAATAAATCAAAGGGTAATAAAAAAAAAACTTAAAATTGCATGTCATGAATACATCTACAAACATTTTTTTATTTAAATTAACCTATATTGTCAATTCAATGTCAATTCAAAAATGAATTTATTGAGTCTATTATAATTTTATTTGCATTACATAAAATATTTCCATTTTTTTGTAGAATTAGAAGTTTTTTTATTTTCCCCAATATCAGGTACAATTTTTTTATTTATTGTTATGATGTTACCAAAATGGCAATCATTCATGAGAAGATTGCCACATTTGGTTCTAAACAAGTAGTGTAGTTGGAAACTTATATTTAAATCATTCAACATTATGGTTACTTGTTATATTTTATTGTAAACATTTGACAACATATATTTTAAATTTGACAAAAAAAATAAATTCATAATGTTGATGCTCCCTTAAATTGGCAAATATTTGCCAGAAGAAGGAACATTAAATAAGTAGTCAATATAACCATTTAATTATTGAGATTGTTATCCAAATTTGGTAACAAGTTGATAATATAAGCAAGTTGTTAAACCTAACATGTGTCATAACTTGTTATTTAGCCTAACTGTAGTATTAACCTAGCCAATTAACTAAACTTGGTAGGTAATGACTCGGCTTAAAAGATAGGTCGACATGTTAGTCAACATGTAATTGGTAGAATTTGCACTGAACGAAATCGATAGTTGGACAAATAGTTAGGTAGGTTGTACTTTTTGAAAATTTGGACTATTAGTCTATGTACTAGTTAATGATTGTTTATAATGGTTAGTTATGACTATTGTATTTTGAATTGGCTAGTATAAGACTAGGAGGACATACCTATTGAGGGACTTGATTTCATTCATGATTATGTGTTTCACTTTTCAATTATGGAACATGGATCATTTTTCTTTCAACCTATTTCTTTCAAGTTTGAGCAATTTGTGTACATGTTAATTTAGGATTCGTAGTAGCTTAAGTTTTAATTTGTGTGTTGTATGTACCTGTTGTTGCTTTAAGAACTTGTTGAAAAATCTAGAGGTGAATTAACCTTAATGGGAATAGAAAAAACCTGCTAATTTTTGGTGACCATGCAATGGATCACAATTCAAAAGTAAACACACGTAGAATTTTTGGTTATATTTACTAGTTTAGTAAATCAAGTTTGAAAAACGATCATGTTTCAAATTCTAATTTGTCACATGTTTGTTTGTTTTGTGTAAACTATAGGATTTAAGTTTATAATCTTGATTTAGTTTGGAAACCTTAGGAATAGGGTGAAATTAGTGTATAGTTTTTGAAAATGGATAAGCACCCAATATGTAAATGAAGTTTTATACAAACTTCTAACTGTTAAGAGGGGTCATTCTAAATAAAATAAAATTTTATTGTTAAAAAATAATGCAAAGGTTTTCCTAAAACCTATTGATTTTAGAAAATGTCAAGAGTAGTTACTAGAAGTCTTAAAAAACAATTAGAAAAAGGTTTGACATCAACCTATCAAGAACATACATAAGAACAAGATGAAGAGAAACTGCAACCTATGGGAGATGAACCTGTGAATGCACCAAACACGAATGTAACATAGGGGGGAAAGGTCAATGAACAACATCAAAATGTAGTAGAACCGATTATGCAAAGAAACCCCGTAGCGCTTTCAACCACTCATCAAGAAACACCACAAACAATAACCCAATTGAGGGTGGTGAGTGTTCATAATGATGACAATCATGAACATGTTCATAATTGATGAGGTCGTATTTGTTCAACAACCACGATGATATGTAACCCCAAGTTATAATCTACCCATAACTGAGGCATCTACACCAATTATAACATTTGTTGGTTTTTAAAACCAACCATCACATACCAACATTCATTTGGTACCCACTAATTTGGAAATGGATTGACTTCACCTATTCAACAGGTTGGAATAGCTTCATCATGTCGATCAAAGACTGTGTAATCAATTAGTTTTTATACCACATGTATAACCTATTGAACCTAGAACAACACCCACATTTTTTCAACAAGGAATTATTTATCCATAAGGCACTTGGCCAATGAGATTTGTACTTTGTCCAAGTGAAAGATCACAAGTTCCACATCATATACATGTTTTAGGAAAAAACCAAGGTGTTGGAACTATAACATGTTCATATTGTTATCAAATGGGACACATGTTTAATCGTTGCCCATTTGTTGATGATAAATTAAGGTAGTTAGGGAGGAGGTGATGAATGTTCATCAACTTATTCTTCCAACCACTACAATAGTAATACCCAATGTGTGTGTATTAGGAACTCAAGCCATGAATCCTAATATAGTTCATACAACAATACATGTTAACTATCAAACAACCTAATCATTACATGTTACACAAATTATACTAGGTAAAACTAGTATGCCACCTACTTCAACATACCCAATGTGGTATAATGTCACACCCCCAACAATTGTACCACCAACATATATACCATATTTTATTGGCAATTAATTTCCTATCGTGGCTTAACTAATGATTAGTAAAAACAAACTACTTGTTCAGTAACTATTATTACATTAGTGCCAACATGTCGCAACCCTACTTTGAGAGAGTGTGAAGATGAGACTCACACTCCCGAAATGGGAACTTGGGAGTCCTCCGGGACTCCTGAAACTTCAGAGTTCGATTGCAGGGGTCAAAACACCTCACATTTGAGCGTTTTTTATATCATTAAAAAGCTATTGAAGTGTACATGTCGAAATGGGCTCGCATGAGCCATTTGGACATTTGCAACATATGTTATGGCTAACAGAAAGGCCGGGATTCAAACTGCCAGTTTGACTCCGACCACTAAAAGTCAGGAATCGACTCGACCCCGATGCGTGCAGGTGGGGTGTGACACACCATTGTAAAGCTCTCAACAAAGGCTACAACTTTGCTTTAGACCTCGTCCCAATCAAAGGTTTGAGCCAAGAGTTATAGTCCTGTAAAGTGGCGGGAGTTCAAACCGTGGCAGTTTCGAGACTCCTCCTTGGGACTCCCGAGATAAAAAGCCATTCGGATGTGGGTGCCGTGGGGGGGCACAAAGAATAATATATGGGGGAAGGTGGTGGCTTCCCTCGAGTTTGGGTCGTGGTGAGTCTTGTGAGTCTAGAGATGCCCATGGCTTGTCCTAGCACTAAAGGTGTTTTAGAATGTGATTAACCAACTTGTTAGTTGGTTTGATGCAAGCTCGAGTAAGTAACTAAAGCTTGTCACTCTTCCTAACCCCATCCCAGAGCTCTAGCACGCCCCTCTACCCCTTTTAATGCTGAAAGTTGGGAGCGTGCCCCGAATTCCTCATAATTTTGTTGTTTGAGTAACTTAGACCCATCTTGGGTCTAATTAGGAACTCGAGAGCGCGTCACAACCATTGTATAGGTTACTACTAGTTTGCTAACTCATATACCCATGGGTTTTGATCACCAACCACTAGATGGAGGACAACCTAGAGATTCACCAAAAGGAAGTTCACCTATAGGAGATCCGTTGAGAGAGCCACCTTTCAATCCACCTATTGAATCTTTTGGATGGCCAACACCTAATCCATGTATGTTTATATTGCCATGGTATCAATCACTTTGTTGTGCAACTTGTTTCAGAATTAGTAACCAAGTTGCCATATAGGAAGTTACAATACCCAACCTATGTCAAAGACACTAATCCAAATGCTCATATTAAAGTATTCAAAAAGGCCATTAAAGTTAATGGTGAAACAATGGAGGCTAACATCATCAACTTGTTTGGTTTTACTTTCAGGGACAATATCTCTGAATAGGGTGAAAACTCTGTTCGAAACCATCTAAATTGCACTTTGAAAAGTTGGAGCAAACATTTTGCAAGCGATTTAGAATTATAAAAAACAATGAGGAACTCTACATGAAATTGTGTAACATACAACAAATTGTTGAACATGTTGAAGTTTAATATGAATGCATGTTGAAATTAACTAATTGTCTATAGGTTAAAACAATAAATGTTTTTTTCACCATTGTTTTCAGGGTAGGTTTATTACCTTACCTAAGATTAACAACTACATGTATGAAGAGAAATACTTTCATTGAACACAAATAAGTTGTTATAATATGTGTGCCAAATTTTAATTTAATAAGTTGTTATTCAGTCAAAATCCAACTTGCTATTTAAAGATTATGTATATGTATTTTTACCAGTGTTTCATCCACTTGAATATCATCTTAGCTATGATGGTAATAGGTTTTTGGATAAACCTTGTTTTCTAATGAAACCTTTGGTTTAACACAAAAGTCTTTTTGACGCACCCCCAAGCTCCTTGATGGACTCAACTATGAGTCCAAAAGTGAAGATAACAGAAGGAGAATCCTGGGCACACTCCTTGGCTTGTAACACTTCGGGGGTAGAAAGGCGTGCTAGAGCCTTGGGATGGGGACTAGGAAGATTGACAAGAAATTCAATTACTTACATGGACCTGCACAAACTAAACCACAAGTTGGTTAATGCATAGCTAGAGCACTTTGGTGCACGGACGAACCACGGGTAAACATGAACTCAGAATATTCACCATGGCCCGAACTTGGGGGAAGCCATCACCTTCCCCTTTACAGTATACTCTGTGCTTAGCCACGAGACTAGCACCCAAATGTCATTTTGTCCCAAGACTCCCAAGTGGGAGTCCCGAAATTATCACAATTGGGACTTTTGCAACTTTGGGGGCCCATAATTTTGCGTGAAAACCTTTGATTGAGATGAGGTCTAAGCCAAAAGTTGTAGCTCTTGTCAAAAGCTTTCTAATGGTATGTCACACGCCACCTGAACGCAAGTAAATTGTGGCAATTGGCGACTTTTAGTGGTCGGGAGTCAAAATTGCCAATTTGACTCTCGACCTTTCTTTTGGCCATAACTTGTGTTTTAAGTGTCCAAATAGGTCATGAAAGCTCATTTTAAACATCTACATTTCAAGAGATTTTTAATAATATAAGGAGCTCCTTAATCCAATGGTTTTTGACCCCTGAAATTGCTCTTTGAAGGTTTGGGAGTCCATTGGGAGTCCATTAGGATTCTAACTCCCAAAGTGGGAGCTCATTTGGGAGTGTGAGGGTTTATTCCCTCACACTTTCCTACACTCCTGGGAACATGAAATGTGAATCCTGGGCTTCCCATTTGGTCCGCACCCTTGCATGCCATTGCCTTGGTCATGAACCCAAGACTAGGGTTACAACACTTCTAATTTCATTATTGAAGGCACAACTTCTGCAATTGTTTAATTTGATGTCCTTTGTTTTGGATCAGATTCCTTAGTGCTTATAATTTTTAACACTCCAATATTCAATACTGAAACCATTTTTTCTAAGAGTGCAATTATGCTAATTAAAAACAATTTTGGTTATTTCTTAGAGATCATATTAATCTAATTCTTCTTCATCTACTAACCTTTCCATCAAGTCATAATAAACAAATATTGCTCCCAATTTCTTATTAACTATATTGTTTTTATTGTTCCATTAGTTGGAACAATAATGACATTATTACCCCAGTCATGTGTAACCTTTGCATCTCTGAGCTAAGGTCTTCTTAGCAACATAAAATAGCTAAAATCTACCACACTATATTTCAAAACAATAAACTTGGCTATATATGGAATACCATATATGAAAATATTCAAATTTGTGATGATTCCTAAAAGTCTAGTCATATTCTAATCTATCATTCTAAAGTGGTATGGAACTAGTCTTAGTTTGGGTAAACCTAACTTTCTTTTAAAGTTTTATGTTAAAATGTTCACATTTGCTTTTCAACTCCAAATGGTCCACCTAATCCTATTGATCTGCCACCACATAATTCGTTAGGAATGTTGGATAACTAAGTTCACCCTTTCGATTTGCCCATTTGTTTAGGGTTGGAATGAGGTGTTCATCTTGAACTCCGACCCCATGCACTTCCACAAGGTTCACCAAAACTTACTAGTGAACTTGGGATTCGACACAATGTCCTTGGGAGGCCATGATGCTTGAACATGTGCGTGAAGAACAACCTTTTCGTCTCTTGGGTCATGGCTATTTCCTTGGTGGGAATGAAGTGTGCCATCTTGTTAAATCGATCCACCACCACCATGATCGCATCAAATCCCTTTGATGGTGGAAAACTCACCATGAAATCCATGGACACATTTTCCCGTGCTCCTTCAAGAATTAATAATGGTTGCAACAATCCCATTTGTTTTTTTATTGAATGTTTGATTTTGTTGGCAAATTAAATAAGTCTTCACGTATTCCTCCACATCATCTTTCAAATTAGGCCAATAGTAAGTCTTCTTGAAGAATGTTATGGTGTGTTTTGCACCACCATGGCCCATAAGGGACCCACATGACACTCTTTCAAGAGCACATCCCTAAGCCTCCCTTCTAAAACATAAAGCCAATTTTGCTTATACCATAACAATCCATCCTACAAGTGGAAATGTGGCTTGATTCCTTTTTGAATGTTTTCCTTCATTTCCTTGGCAAACTTGTCATGATGGTTCACTAGTCGAACTTCCTTTTGCAGCTTTGTTTCCCCCACATACACCACTTTAAGTTGGTGTTTTCAATTTAAGACATTAAGCACCATGTTATCTTTCCCAAACTTGTGTCGAATGTCCACATTGAACAAGGCCAATGTGTCTTGCCATCTCACTTGTTTTGATGATAAGTTTGGTTGGGTTGCGAAATATTTCAAGGTGACATTGTTGGTCCACACCACTACATCTTTGGAGCCTATGTAATGGCCTCAAGTCTTAAAGTAATGTATCACGACCCACATTTCTTTTTCATGTGTTGGCCACCTTTCCTCTGTTTCACTCAACTTTTGGTTTCAAACATAATCGGCTTTTCATCTTGCACTATGACTCATCCAATTGCAAAGTCAAAAGCATTGGAATGGATTTTTAAATCCTTGTCAAAGTTGGGTAACTTCAACATTAATGCCTTCACCAAAATGTCTTTCAAGCTTTTGAAGGCCTCATTGCACGCTCCATCCCATTCATAAGTTCCATATGACTTTTTCAAAAGGTTTGTGAAAGGCATGACTATCTTGGCAAAGTTTTTGATGAACTTGCAATAATAGGAGGCCAATCCTAGGAATGACCTTAAGGTGGGAATTGACTTAAGTGGTTCCCAATCTAAAATTGCCTTCATCTTGGGGTCATCCATCTTCAAGCCTTCTTAGGTGATCCTATGTCCAAGGAAATCCATTTTCATCACTTTGAATTCATATTTTTCAAACTTAACATACAACTTATTTTCTCCCAACCTTTAGAACACCTTTCGGAGATGTTCCACATGCTTCTCCATAAAGTTGTTATAAACCAAAATGTCGTTTATGTATTTGACCAAAAAATCATCAAGCCATTTTTAGAAAATGTCATTCATGAGTGTGCAAAATGTGGCGAGTGCATTGGTGAATCCAAAATGCATAAAAACCATACCTTGTGTGGCAAGCGATCTTCTCTTCATCCTTTTTACAATTTGAATTTGGTAATATCCTGAATGTATGTTAATCCTACTAAACACCTTAGCTCCTAAAAGTCGATCAAACAAATCATCAATTTGAGGTAATAGGTATTAATTTTTCATTATCACTTTGTTGAAGGTTTTATAATCCACACACATCTTCAACATCCCATCCTTCTTATGAATAAATAGGACGGGTGCCCCATATGGTGATTTGCTAAGTTTGATGTACCCCTTTGTGAAGAGTTCTTCAAGTTAAACCTTAAGTTCCTTTAATTCTTCATTATTCATTCAATATGGGCCTTGGCTAAGAGTACCACTTTTGACATCATTTTGATTGCATAGTCAATTCATCTTCTCGAGGGCAATTCATCAAGCAACTCCTCATGACACACCCCCAAACTCTTTTGAAATATTCAAATGCAAGTCTGAAAGTGAAAACAACAAAAGGAATTGGGGGTACATTTCCTAACTTATAACATTTCAAGGGTAAGAAGGATGTGTTAGAACTCCAAGACGGGGATTAGGACAAGTGAGAAGCAAGTCAATTATTCATATGAACTTGCACAAACCAAATAATAAGTTGATTAATGCATAGTTAAAGCACTTTTGGTACATAGACAAACCACGAACATGCACGGACAAACCACGAGCATCCATAGATTCACAAAATTCACCATGGTCTGGAATTGGGGAAGCCACCACCTTCCCCCTTATAATGTTATTTGTGATTAACCATGGGGGTTACATCCAAATGTCATTTTTCCTGGGACTCCCACCACTTTGGAAGCCCATAGTTTCTTGTTTAGACCTTAAATTGAAATGGGGTCTAAAGAAAAGTTGTAGCATTAGTTGAGAGCTTTCCAACAATATGTGACATGCCACTTGCATGCACATAATTCAATGTGATTCTCGACTTTTAGTGCTCAAGAGTCAAATTGACACTTTGACTCCCAACCTTTCTTTTGGTCATAACTTTTGTTATAAGTACCCAAATGGATCATGCAAGTCCATTTTAAACATTTAAATCTTAATACTTTTTCAATAGAATAGGGAACTCTTCAATCCAATGAATTTTCAAAGTGGGAGTTCACTTGGGAATGTGTGGGTTCATTCCTTCACACTCTCTCACATTCCTAGGAGTGTGAATGTGACTCCTGGGTTACACTTTCAGCCCACACCTTTTCATGCCATTGCCTTAGTCGTGAGCCCAAGCCTAAGGTCGTGACACCTCGGGCATCACATCTGGGAATTTGTCACTTAGCACATTTAAGAAGGCTAACCAAGTTGGTAGCCTTTTTTGGCTCAAATTCATCCACCACATACATCACACACAACATGCGACAACCTTCCACACGTTTTTTTTTCAAAGTTTTTCCTAACATAAAATCCACTCACATTAAGCACTTCATGTGCTTTCACCCAAACAATCACATTTTAGGATGGGATTTTGACTAACCTATTGTGCGCTTCTATGAGCACATTATTATGGGTCATGAATTATATTCCCAAAATGCATTCCATTCCCCCTAAGGTGGAAACCAACTGTCGTAACCTTAGCCTTGAGCTCGCAACCAAGGCAAGGGCTTGAAAGGTTGCAAGCTATGAGGCATTCTTGCACACCTTCAACATGAAGATATGCACTCACAAAACCCACTTGGAAGTGGAACTACTATGTAGTTATAGTCTAACAAGTAAGGTGGTTCAATGTAATGCAATGAAATTCACTAAGAATCTAATGCGTTATGTCCACTTGGAAGATACAAAGACATTGTGGGAGAATCATAACTCACCATGATGGAATGTGAAGGGGCATTATGTTAATGTTCATTCAATGTCATGCTTGATGGTTGAGCCCCTCTTGTTCCATTCGTCATAACATCTACATACAACCTCCTAATCTAACATGCATTGCATTTTTGAAAAGCTAATATAAAAGGAACCATGTTATAAAATCTTATACGTTTTTTTTTTGATCAAGAGTTAAGCCTTGGGACTAAGAATCACTTTGCTTAGATTGAGGGAAAAAAAATAGATAATTCAACCCCCTCTACTTCCAGCAAATGTAGCTCCCTTACAACCAAATCGATGATGCTGAAATTTGGAGAGAACCTTTTACACCTCCTAAACAAGAACTGTTTTAAATTTGACACAAATCCAACAGTGGATTTAGGAGGAACAACTATTTGAAATAAAACTCCAAAGTTTTTTTCATGGAAATCCTTCCATGAACTCCATTATAACACCCTCCACTTTCGGCAAGTGTAGCTCCCTTACAACCAAATCGATGATGTTAAAATTTGGAGAGAACATTTTACACCTCCTAAACAAGAATCCTTCCATGCTTAATTCTTGCACACATATATCTCATGAACAACACCTTTCCACACATAAGAACTAATTTTTTTTTTTCTTTTTTTTTTCTTTTTCACACATTCCTTCTTTTCCTTTTTCCTTTTCCCAACCCAAGAGACTTCCCTCTCCCTTGGTAAACCTCCATGACCTTTCCTTGAACTTGTTCCCCTTGCCCAATGGAAGTTTCGAAATCCTCCCCTCCAATCAATGGCCTCCTCATCCTTCAAGATCCAATGAGAATTGAGAATGATTTGCCCTCCAATTGATTTTAGGATGAGAATTCTTGGGCCCAATGAGACACAAAAAAATATTCCATCCTCCAATCCAATAGGATGACAATCCTCATGACTAATGGGATTGGAGGACTCATCCTTTCCCATATCTCAAATATCTTGATGAGGTTCTTGAACTTGATCCTTATCCTTTCCGTCCATTGACCCTCACATCCTACTTCTTCATTCTAATTATTTTAAGTAACTAACTACTAGGACAATTTATCGGTAGTAACAAGTAAACAACCTCAAGTCCTTACTTGATTAAATCAATTCAATGGTTGAAGTAACATCCTCGCGTACCATTTACTCTTCTGATATCCCCTACTTATTTATATCTTCCATGCATTAATTAATTATGTAGTACACAGTAAATTGGAATTAAAATTTGCATCACAAAAACCCCCCACATACTTCTAGATCCACCATTGAAATTAGGGTTCGATGAATCCATTAGATTTAGGATGTTTAAGTTTTCATGAGGTTCCGTCATCACTCCCACACCTTACGCCTACCTTAATTTGTTAAATAAAAAAGTCTTGACCCTTTTTGAACGTAAGTACCACATTGTTTATGCTACCCTCTTGGTTTTTGTTGATGCTGGTGAAAATTTAGTCATGGCGGATGATGTCGCTATGCCTTCGAATCCTCCAGTTCCACTAGTAGAAAAGGAAGAACTTGAAGAAGCACCACTTGACGTGAATGTCTTTCAACGGTTGCGCGAAAAAGAACTGTCCATAAGAGTGGTGCGCACTCAAGTCGATCGTTCGGCATGGGATCGTCAATTGTCTCCTAACCCGCATGCCTTAGCAATCTATTTAGAATTTGTCCCTGCTTGTGGAGCCACACCAGAAAGGTTTGAAGAGTGTCAATGTGAAGACAACGATGTTCGTTTTCATTGTCAAACTTGGGTTCTCGGTGATGGCCATTATCGTTGGCTGCAAGGCCCAATCAACCCCCTTTCCATGGAGCATCAAACCAAATACCTAGCTCCCACCATTCGTTGCATTTTGGAGTTTTTACAATTGTGATCTATCCCCTTAAAGTTGTTTACTAAGTTGTAATTCACCAGAGGCCATTCAGGTGGAAATGTTAATACTTAAGTTTGATTTTGATTCTATTTAAGAGTTTAATAGAAGTGAAGACTAAATAAAGATGTATTAGGACTGCATCCTAAAAATCTTTCAAGTACATCATTCGTGCCTGAAGATTATTCTACAGACTAACTTAATATTGTCATGGCCAAATGTTATTGTTAATTATGGGCTTGTATTCCCAATATATCAGTAAAATCCCATTTAATTCTACATCCCCTTTCATCTCTCTATAGCATAAAAGGATAATGTACTTAAAAAGGTTTACTAGGTCCTAAAATTAATTATGCCTTACATCAATTTAAATAAAAAAGTCTTCTACGCTGAAATATCCAAAGGTTAATTCAACTCTTAATAATTATTACTTGGAGTTTTATCAATATTCAAATCATTAACACTAAGGAAAACTATGGAATTAAAACTTAACAATTTGTGGTATTATAATCCATGACTCACACAGGCCAAGAGGGAAGCCCAAGAGTCACATTTCATGCTCTCAAGAATGTAGGAAAGTGTGAGGGAATGAACCTTCACACTCCCAAAGGAGCTTCCACTTTGGGAGTTGGAGTCCCGGTGGACTCCCGAATCTTCAAAGAACGATTGTAGGGGTCAAAATTCAATGGATTAAAGAGTTCTAAATGACATTAAAAAGCTCTTAAAACATAGATATTTAAAATGAACTCACATGACCCATTTGGACACTTAAAACACAAGTTATGGCCAAAAGAAAGGTCAAGAGTCAAATTGGCAATTTGACTCGTGACCACTAAAAGTCACGAATCGCCCCAATTTACTTGTGTTCAGGTGACGTGCAACATATTGTTAAAAAATTCTCAACAAGGGTTACAACTTTACTTTAAACCTCATCTCAATCGGAGGTCTACACGCAAGGTTATTGGCCCCCAAAGTTGTAGGAGTCCTAGTTGTGAGAATTTCAGGACTCCCACTTGGGAGTCTCAGAACAAAATGACATTTGGGTGTTGGTCTTGTAGCCAAGCACAAAGTATACTATAAGGGGGAAGGTGGTGGCTTCCCCTAAGTCCAGGCCGTGGTGAGTCTTGTGAATCCAAGTTTGCCTATGGCTCGTCCTAGCACCAAAAGTGTTTTAGCTATGCACTAACCAACTTGTTGTTTGGTTTTGTGCAATTCCATGTGAGTGAGTGATTACTTATCATTTTTCCTAGTCCCATCCTAGAGCTCCAACATGCCCCTCTATCCCCAAAGTGTTGCAAGCTAGGGAACATGCCCCAACTCCTTACTTTTTTGTTATTTTCACTTCAAATTCACATTTGAGTCTATCAAGGAGCTTGGGAGTGCATCCTTTTTCAAAGTTTTTCTTGACATATAGTGGATGGTTAATCCACCCACATTAGGCACTTCATGTGCCTTTGCCCAAACAATCACATTTTAGGATGGGATTTTAACTAACCTATTTTGCCTTTCTATGAGCACATTGTTATGGGTCATGAATTCCATTCCCAAAATGCATTCCATTTCCCCAAAGGTGGAAACCAACAAATCCACCTTTCTTTTCTAATTCCCAAATTAAAGAGGCATGTTTATTGTTTGTAATGTGATTGGATGGGGAACCCCATCTACAAAATGCACTTCAATGGGTGTTTTGAGCTCCTCCAATTGGAGTTCCATTCTTTCAGTATTATTTCAAATTAAAAAGTTGTGGGAGGCCTTATGTTTAAAATACATAACACCTCCCACTTAAAGACCTTTCCTTTTAAGAAAATGAAGCAATTGCATTCACCTTGGACTAGGTTGGCAGTAAATGTAATTACCTTAAAAGCCCCATTGTTTGATTTGGGTTTGGGGCAATCTTTCAAATAATGTCACACTTCATTGCAATTGAAACACGTTCCTTTGGGCTTCCCACTAACGTCCCCCTTGGGTTGGCTCCCTTTCAAAGGAACCCCCTTTTTGACAAAATTATTTTTGGGTTTGAAACTCGGGCCTTGAAATTATTTAGGCTTTTCCCCTTTTGAAATGTTTTACCCACGGCTCCATTCCCCTTCATGGTGTGCCTTTTTATGGGGGAATTTTTTCTCATTTTTGAACTCCTACTATTCACCTTGACCCACATCTAAGAAACCTTCCACTTTCATGATGGCTTTGGACAATGAGGTGGGCCAATTATCTTCAAGCTTACACTTAGCCCAAGTTTGGAGCCACATCATAAAATGGCACACCCAGTCTAACTCATGCATATGTCATATTTCAAGCATGAGTTTGGTGTATGCCTTCACATATTGGTGCAAGTTATCATTTGTTGTATTGACGAGGTCACGAAGTTTACACCTTGAGATGTAGTTGGAATTATTTGAAATGAATTTGAATTCGATGTGTTCCTTGAAGAATTCTCAGGTGTGGCCATGGCTCTTTCCCTTCCTTTTGGCTCACTATCCTCCACCATGTTGAAGCATAGCCCTTTAGATAGGACTAAACAAGTTCCACGACAAATTGCCACCCAACCTTGGTAGCATGAAGGTAATCTTCCATCTCCAAAAGCCAAGCATCCATAACCTTTTGATTTTGGACCCCATCAACATTCCTAAGCTTGAATCCTACACTTTTAAAGGATCCTCCTTTT
>Ga0209208_10003132_pt1 | contig 23787 bp, 12 predicted proteins | sample S1TSphfallax_3_FD_187694 | JGI IMG/M metagenome (GOLD analysis project Ga0209208, IMG submission 187694) | Host-associated microbial communities from peat moss isolated from Minnesota, USA - S1T2_Fd - Sphagnum fallax MG (SPAdes) (version 2) | ecosystem: Host-associated > Plants > Peat moss >...
AGCAAAAAGATGTAGTAGAATGTATATGTATAGAATGTCAGGTTCAAATTGAAAGGAGAGTCAAGTGGTGTTTGTCATTTGCCCTTTTTCAATGAACTTATTTCTTTGTTTCATATTGGGTAGGATGTTTTTATGTCATGTCAAACTTATAGTGTGGAATTGCATAGGTAGCCTAATGTAGTGAAAGTTATTAGGTCATGCCATTCATGACCCAACCAATGTCATAGATTAAATGGCTTTCATGGTATTGTAATAAGTGAGCTTATTTAATATGTTTGATATAATTTTGATAAAGTGTTAAATACTTACATTTTTTATGAAAGATTGCAAAACATTTGCATGTTGCATCTAGGCATTCTTTTACTACCAAATTTTCTCCCATAATAAAAATTACAAATAAAAATTTGAAAATGAAGTGATTTTGGAAGGTTTCAATGACTAGAAATGGAAAAAATGTATATTTGATTTTTAGGGAGTAACCATAAATATAATACTAGATTTGTAATTCGTATTTTATAAGAACATGGATAAATATTTGTAGTTAACATTTGGTTTATCACCAAAGCTGGGTAAATATTCCTATGGATGATTGCCAGTTAAATTACATATAAAAATTTCCAAAAACAGACAGTAGTTGCATTTTGATCATGGTTCATATGTGATACCTAGGTGTAATGAAAAAGCGATGGACTCCTAAAGTACCCAAAACTATGGGTATAAATATTCAAGAATATGCTTTAATAACTAAGGATGCCAATAACGACCCACCATTTTCCCACCCTAGTTTTGAACACACCTATTCCTCCTTCAACAACATTTTTATTCATTCCTCCTCTACACATCATTCTAGAAACAACTAAAATTTTGGGAGATGCTACATCATGAAGTCTATTACACACTAGAGAAATTTCAAGTCAAAGCAACAATACCCAATCAAAGAAAAAAAATGAAACGATTGTAACACTAATAGCTCAACTAAAATGGGTTTAACAAACTTAGTTTTGATTTCAATTTTTATTGTAATATATCCTTGGAAAGCTTGTGAAAATGTCCTTGCAATGACACTAGATTCAAATTGATTGGACCTAGCCATTGCCAAATATGAAAATCTGAAATTTTGTGTTTTTTGACCTAACCTTAACACATGTATTTTGTTTCTTTATGCAACTCCCTCCATTGTTAATATAAAAATCAACTCCTTTTCCATTGTCAAAATCATCATTTTTTTTAAATATCATTTTTTACACAAAGTAATTCAAATTGTAAACATTGCTTGCAACTCACCTTTGCTACATTCCTTTGTGGCTCCCTACTTTTTATAGTATTAATTTTCTACTAACAAAGTAATGGATGCAAGACCTTTGCACACACCACCCCATGATCCCCTATATCCAATTTATATACTCACACTTTTAATTAATTGGCCAATTAAACATAGGTAAAATTAAATTATATAAATATGAATCATAATACCTGAATCTTGATTCTGACCATTCAAAATCTTCTCAATACTTAAAAAATACATTGTTGACATCTAGAGAAAGCTCAAAACTTATCATTTTTAGCCACAACATAATTGACATCCTAAAATGTGGGTCCCTAGCTTCAAATTAATGTCCCATTATAATGTCAATAAGAAATTTGTTTCTTACAATTGAAAATTTTGAATAATTTTTTCTCCAACTAAAATGCTTGAAAAATTCTTGTAATGGTGTGCAATATTTATGTTACTTTACTAACCATTCTCTTATAAAATATTTTGTGGTTATTTCAATAGAGGTCAATTGTAATTGAAAGGTCATTTTAACCATTTTAAAACATTGTTCCTATGTATAGTGTGACCAATAAATGAACAACCACTTGACTAATTAAAGGAATAGACAAAGAATTAGGTGACTTACATGATGTGAACCTTTATTAGTCTAATGAATAGAATAACAAGAACATGAAGGGTGCAAAGGAGAAAAATCAAAAGAACAAAAGTTTTAAAAAACAAGTACATGAATTTTCAACAAAATCCATCAACTAGTAATAAATTAGGCATTTAGTTCTAGATGGTTTCTCAAAAAAGAAATAAAATGGAAATCTATTCACATAGCATTGTTCAATTTATGACTATGGATGTTTACATTTCTTAAAATGCAAGAAAACCCCATTGCTTAAAGAATATACATTACTAGAATTCCTAGTTTTTCAAACCAAGAATTTTGATCAAAAAAATCAGATTTGAACAAGGGTCAAAAAGACCCCTTGTCATTTTGAACAAGTTGATTTTAACATGTCCAATATCACTAGGGTGGTCTTTTTTATTTGCAAAGTAAAGACCATTTGATTGGTCATTTTGATTCATGAATAATGGATGATAGTCAAATGATTTAAATGATTTTTAAAAAATAATTTGTACGTAATTAAGTAGGTAGGTCATAAAAATGCAAGTAGGTAGGTGGTCACTTACCTTAACCTAACATAGTATAACCTAATTAACTTATTTAACTTAGCCTACCTACCTTAACCCCCTAAGCATGTACATATATAGGTTACAAGTATTAGGAATTAAACCCTTGACCTCCCAATGATAAACATGTTAAGAACACGAAGATCCACAAAAACAAAAGTTGGAAAGGTCTAAATCTAATTTTCAAATAAGGAACAAAACAACATTATGCGATTCAAAACTAAAACATAAAATGTGAAAGATAAACATGAAAATGAATCTTTCTTATACTAACACATGTAAACATAAACATGAAAAAAACATAACAAGGCTATGGTGCAAAACTTTTAAAAATGATGGGTCCTACTTTTATTTATACCCCTTTGGGGACTTAGTTCAAGGAAACTTCCAAGGAGGTTTCTATCTATGTGTGCATCAAATAAAGAAGCTAAACTTAAGAACCTTTCTAATTAAAAATCAACTAAAAATTAATTAAAATTTAACTAAAAGTTTTAATTAAAATTTAACTAGGAGTCAACTGGGAATTAATTAAAGTTAATTAGGACTTAACTAAACTTAATTATGAGTTAATTTTGATTTAACTAGGTTTTAATTGGGAGTTAATTAAGAGTTAATTTTGAATTAACTACCATTTAACTAAGACTTAACTCAAAGTTGACTATGAATTAACTACGAATTAATTCAAACTTAACTAGAATTTAATTAAGATTTAACTAAATTGAACTATGAGTTAAGTCGAAGTGAACCAAAATTTAACTAAAAGTTAATTAAAAATGAATTGAAACTAAACTAAAAGTTAAGTACATGGATAAACATTTAATTAAATGAGCCCCATGGTATTGGAATTGGTGACAAAACCAAATCTTTAACCAGTGGACCACACCATCAAAAGGTGTTCAAAGTTTGTCAAGTTTTTTATTTCACATGTTTATTTCAACACATCATTACAAGACTATGAAATATGTAGGTTGGTATATTGTAAGAGGTAGGTGGGTGGGTGGGTATGTAAATAAATAGGTAAAGATGTATGCGGGTGGGTAACTAGGTAAATAGGTAAGTAATAATTAATAAATGGGTGGGTGCATGGGTAAATAGGTTGGTAATTAAAAAGTGGGTTGTAGTAGATAGGTAAATACAAAGGTTGGCAAGTTGTAGTAGGTAGGTTATACAAAGGTAGGTAAGTAAGTAGGTGGGTAGGTAGGTTGTAGGAGGTAGGCAGATAGGTAGGATGCCCCATTTGACTATAATAACATTGGCCATCTTGACTAAATGTTCTACTTGACTAAAACCCCATTGGCCATTTTGACTAGAAGTGCCATATTTTAATGTTGAATTTGACTAAATGTTCCAGTTGACTAAATGTCATTGGCCATTTTGACCAAGGTGGTCAATTTTTTGTCCAATTTGACTAGATGTCCATGTTGATAAATAATCAAATAAGTCATTTCAACCAAGTTAACTGGTCAAAAGATACACATATCGTTCAAGCCCTTAGCTTGTAATCAAAATGTACATGTTCACTAATCAAGAAAGACCAATTAGTTAACTTGGATCGTTTGAAAAACTAAGAATTCTAGTAGTGATAGGAATGAATGAACCTTTGGACAATTTATGTTTGTTAATCATCTTATACACATGAAATATATATCTCCTTGGATAATGGATGCAAAATCATCATGGATTACATTGCAAGACCAAGTATACACCTTCATGGATGTAACAACTTGAAAAGAGTACACATATGATCAATAGGTTGTTATAAACACATTGGAATGCCCCACTTATTATTAGTGAATGGGTTTAAAGTAAATTTAAATGTTACCTATTTAGAATGTTGAAGGTAAAATAAATGGATGAAAATCTCATTTAAGAGGAAGCCAATGCCAATATCAATTGCAAGAAGTTATTCAATGTATATGGAAATTGAATGACATGATAAGTAGAATAACAACACCTCAATTACCAACCATTTATTTATATGTTTAACAAGTTGGGATCCATCCTCCCCAAACACACTAAAGTTCCAAGAGGTTTGTTGCAATTGATATTTAAACAAAATTATTGTAAGTTTCATGTTTTTATAAATGTTACACCCTTCAATTATAAAATACAATTCTTTTCATGTTTGATATCCTATTCATACCCAAGTTTTTTTTTTGTTTTTTTTTGTTTTTTGTGACATGTATATTTGCTTAAACAACCAACCACACTATTTCTTTAATGTTTAACTATAATTAAATTTTAAAAACTACATTAGCAAATTTGCAACTCTTAACAACAACAAACAAGCAATGTTATATTCCTACAATACACCATATTCCCATAACCTCCTTCCTTTTAAGTTTATTTTTCTTTTCCAAACTCGATGACATGAACTTTTAGTAAAACAATTCCCTTTCATCCTTGATTCTTCTACTCACTCCTAGCAAAATCTCTCCTTCCCTCCTAAAAATCCCTTCATTCATTTGTCCTCCTTAACTTCTTCCTTTCACCTCTTGGTTTTTTTTTAATGTTCATTATTCTCATACCTTCTCCATAGTTTCCAAGCTACCTCCAATTTTGTTTTCAGAACAACAACAAATATCTTTCCAAGTAGATGAACGGTCAATTGTAAAAGGCAGGTTTTGTTAGTATGTTGTGGGAATATGGTGCATTAATGAAAGTTACAATTTACATTTAAATTTTGTTGAAAAGAAAAGAAAAATGTATCATTGTGGAACAAGATCTCCAAAAATAATGGTAAATGATATTTAATGTCTAAATATTAAAGTTTAAAATATTTAGCCCCAAGTATACAAAATACAATAGTTACATTTGAAATGAAAATATACCCCTATTGATATTGGCAAGCAATTTGACACCAAAGTACATCTTTGTGTGGGTTACCTTCAACTAAAAAAAAATCCACAAATTGTAAAATATAAAAATTGAATTATGAAAGGTGCTACAAAAAGTCTAACATGGAAAGGAATCACCCAAAAAAATGATGAAGGGCCTTGGTAAAATAGTTGCAAAATTTGAATGGTTCACAACGGAAAAGCAAAATTTCATGTTTCATGTCCATCAATAAGGTTCCAAGAAAGAAATGTTTGAAAATTTAATGAAACTGAACACTTAATAACATTTTAATAAAATTTGTTGTAATACAGAACATGGCAATGGAGCAAAATTACACAAATGAATCAACTAATTGAATTTAATAATACATTAAATACCCATGAATTAAATTGGAAACTCTTGACAAACCTACCTTGGTTGGAAAGCTTATTCATTGTTGGGGTACCCAAAAATGACAGTCTTATAAGTAAAGGATTGCAAAAGACTAATTTGGATTTTTGTAATGTTTATTACATTATAATTATTGAGGATTTGTTGTATGTCTACTATTAAAATGATGTCATGTTAAATTAATAAAAATTTTAAGAATAGATTGGATAATATATAAATGTTTGTTTGAATCATTTTGATTAACTTGAATGGCCATTGTTTAAATTATAAGTTTTTTAAAGGAATGCATTAAGTAATGCAATTAATTTCAAATTTTTTTACAAATAAATAATATTTACATCTATCTTTAACAATCTCCATTAGATGCATTTCATTATTTTATACACCATACAACTTTTTTTTAAATTATGAAAATCATTCCAAAGGGCTGTAAGGAAAAGGACTATTTTTTTGGCCATTTGGTTTGCTCTTTTTATCCGTTAGGCTTAGAAGTTGTAGCCCTAAATTGTAGTTCACAATGCAAGAATTCATCATGCAAGTTTTTTTTATAATCTATATAAACTTATTTAATTATTTTGAACCACAATATTGATGCACAAATATATACGCAGGGAAAAACCACCACCACGACCATATAAATTATTTGAACTTTTCAATTTTTCTAACTTAAATTTGTTTCATGTAAAATATACAACTTTTTACAAAAATTGAAGTCATTTGTTTAAAAAGTAATACCCCAACCATGAATGTATCTCGGATGACAATCAAAGGTGAATGAATGTCATGTATAACAATCTCATATATCATCATTTAATGGTCATAACAAATTAATGAAGACAAAAAGGGTGAAATTTTTCTTTAAAAATGTGAAAGTGAAAACACAATGACCAATCTTTTGAAAGGATCTCCTCAATAACAATAGTTCAAATTATGCTATTAAAAGGTTTGATCATAGTTAAACATATGGGCTAGTATAAAATCCTTTTCTCATCACAATTACAATCTTGTAAATATTCAAGGCCTTGAAATTGCCTCTGTTAAATTTTTTTGAAAGGATATGACATGTGATTAGAAAAAAAAACTCCAAATATCACAAATGATATCTTGCAAGCCCCCAACATAGGACATAAAAAATATATTGAAAACTTGGGCTTGATACTACTCCACAATACTAGTGACATCAATTGAAATTTGGCATAAGGTCAAAATATTATTATATTTAATTTGTATTTTTTTTAAAAGTAGTTACCAAACATTGGTAGTGCACATCATATCTAGATTTTCTACAAAATCATTTCCACTTCCATTAATTCTAAAATATGATATTTAATTTTTACCTAATAAAATGTTAACATTTTTAGCACCCATGATGTTCTTTTTGGCACCCCTTGTTTCAAAAATATATTTTTTGGGCCTTTCCAATATCTTCCAATGTCTTTTTTACCATGCTTCCCAACAACCCCTAGTTTGAAAATGGGTGAAAACACGATCAAAGGAGCCAAGGGCACTAAAATAAAAGTATTTTTCCAAGGACTACACATTACATGTGTCATTTTTGTGTTGGCTTATAACTTAAAATTTTGTATTTTGGATATCCAGTTTAAGACTGCATGTTAGAGATAAATAAATTTTGACTACAAATTAATTTTGATATCATATATATTATGCATTCATGCTTTCTATCACATAAATATGAACAATTTTTGTTAAAACCACATTTTCAAAATCCATAATTTTCAAATCAAAAACACGTTTGAACCAAATGTATTCAAATCAGTTATAAAAATAATTTTCATTAATTCAAGTCCTTTTGCCCTTCTAATCATTAATGTTAAAATCTTCTCCAATTTTCAGAAAGAATGGTGCTAATTTGGTAGGAAAAAATGACATTTGAAAAAAATAAGGATTATCCATTCTTGAGGTTTGAGTGCTTTGAACATAAATATATATTTTTGTGTTAAATTTTCAGTTAATGGAAAATATTCCAAAAACATTTATAATAATCCAATTTATTATGTTTCCCTTGTGATTTTTCAAACATATAAAAATGCAATTTTAAGGAGTGTCCACTCACTTGGGTGGCTCCTTTTACCATGTTTTTACCTAAATATAGAATATAAAATATTTTTGACCTTAATGCCTATAATGTCCCCTATGTACTTCTTGGTGTCCCCTAACATTTTAACCAATGTCCTTAACCCTCATGCTTCAACATCATAATGCCCCCTATTATCCAAAAAAAATCATGTCCAACTTAAAAATTGGTGTTTCAATCATTCATTTTTAAAACTCCTATTATTGCATGTTTTCATTTTGTCGTTTTTTATCAATATTCCCATTATTTTGTTATTCCTAATCTTTCATCATCCTTGGTGTTTGGTGTGTTTTTGTTGTTGACCAAATTTAAATCATTCCCAAACTAAAACACTGCATTGATCTAAATTTTGATTAGGGATGTCCAAATTTGGAAATGTTCATTAAATCAACATCTTAACTTGGGATGTCCTTTTAGGACCTTGGCCTAACAACAATCATAAAGATTTAAGGTTCAAAGCTTTTTGGATATGTTAACATTTTCATTCATAAATTCATAATGTGCTTTCACATTTGTTCCATTTTCCCCTTTATATGAATCTTGCATAATATTTACATAATTGCAAGAAATCACACAAATTTGTACAATTTATGATTTGTAAAGATTTTTAAAAATAAAAAGGAAAATTAAGTACCATCTATAGTATTGAAACAACTCCATTATGGTTATTTTCACATGTTAAATGTTAAAAACATTTTCCCATTCATTTTTTGCATTGACAATTATATCTATTCCTTTGTTAACAATTTTTTGAACAATGTCAACATATCCACATGGAGCCTAATTAGACAACACATGTTCATATGTCAATGTCGTGATATGTTGAAATAACCTTCAGATTAATGAACTTTGGCCAAAGGATAATAATGATATGACATAATGTGTAACAAGCAATAAATCCTCCATATTTTCACCAAGATTAAAAACATAATAAATAAATAAATATCCTTATAGTTCACAATTTGTTTTTGGAATTTTCTTGAATGGACAAACCTTAATGAATTGAATTCCAATTCAATTCAATTCAATTGAAAACACATGGGTGCAAAATGGTGGAAAAAAATTTCAAAATCTTCTAGTGAATATGGTGTTGGAAAAAAAAACTTTAAAAAAAAAAACAAATTTAAAAAATACCTTTCCACATGCAACCTCTTGATTTAGGAATCCGTAAATTAATCTTAATTTGGCATTGTCCAATATGATGATTTATACAACCTAAAGCTAACTTACCTAAACTTACTTAAACCATCATCATTCGAATTTCATGATTATTTAAAAATTATACAAATTTTAAATATGAAAATTTCATTTACCTTAGGTCATCACTCATGGATGAACTTAAATAATATCCATGAATGTCTACTTTTATCCATAATAAACCTTTAAGAAGATTCTTGACAAGGTTATTAGGATGGTGGGCCATATGAAAGTTTTGATTTGAGTTAGGTTTTCAAACATGTACAAATGGAGATACCCCTAGTTTGGGGGTTTAATTATTTTCAAATTGTTCAACACCAATTTTAAATACAACATTGTGTTATGGCATTTTTATTTATTTTTTGTTTCATATTTCTAATCATTCCATGTTTCGAATAAAATTATGTTTGATTATTTTCTTGCATAGTGTAATGATTTGTTTTTTAATTTTATGGTGTTACCACATTAACAATCATTGACTAGGAGATTTAACCACATTTGGTTATACACTAGCTATGAAAGTAAAAGTTTATTAAAAGTTTGTATGTCTTCACTACTTGCTTAAACATTGTGTAAAAACAATGCAATTTTTTCCAATTTCTAGCAATTAAAAAAAATGAAATTCCACATTATTTTTTAAAATCTCCAAACGAAGAAAAAAATTCCAAGCATAAGGGACAATGGTTGTGTGGTTGGGCTTAGGTTTAAACTTATTTTTGTTGATTTGCCCTAATTCTTGTGCATGTTGGGAATTCATCAATCATGGCATTTTTTGTGCCTTCAACACCAAGTCTTGATTTAATTAAAATTATTTACAAAAAAAATTAAACCAATCAAAATTAGCATGATAAATAATTATTGTGTTGAAAAATATTGGGTTAAAGAAAAAGGATGATAGATTCACCTTGCATGAAAATATTCCATAAGTTAATACAAGGCCAATTTCATGTTCAAAAAAAGATTTTGAGGCTGAGCTTGTAATCAAATGCATTATGGTTTTCCCAATCCAATACCAAATTTGGCAACATTTTTTTTTCCCAAGATAACCTATGCCATTTTGAGGATAATCAACACATGATGTGCAAATTAGTATTAAAAACAATTCAAATGAAATTATATTTGAAACTTGAAGTGGAAGTGGAACTAATGAGGAACTTTTCTTTAAAAATTTACATGACAACAAACATTTATTCTGACAAGGTAAAATTCTTAAAATTAATCTCAACTTGACCACAAAGCGTTTGAATAACCTTTTCACATCTATAAAATTTATGTTCTCACAATATATATATATATATATATATATATATATGTGAAAATAAGATGAAAATAATACATCAAAACCTTTCCCATGATCCCTCAAACAAACATAATAAGTGTTTTCCCCTTCATTCCATACATTTGACAAAGGTTTTATTTATTTATAATAATTCCATGATGCACACATCAAAAACCAAAATGTGAAACACATTTTTAAATTTTTGTGTCATTTTTCCCACCATTATAGAAAATTATTATTTTTTCCTAATATTTCCATGCTTCACAATAAATTTAATTTTCAGTATAGACATCATCCAAATTGTAAGATTTAGGCCTTGCTTTGATTTTGTACTATAATTAATTCATTGTTTGTGGGTTCATTTGCACGTGTATAATTTGTAGGTGTACATATCATTTGCGTGTTACAAACAATAGGACTAAAAAGTGAACACACCCTTGCCCCCCTAGTTTGTTGCTTTTGTTCAACTACTTTAACTTATTCCCCTTATGAGCATTTAAATTTTCCTATTATATTAGATATGGGTTTCAAGATTTACAATGGAGTGAAATTTCTTTTGACTTATGGGCTTTTGTTTCAACATATTGTCATCTCTTTGTTAATGGCATGGAGAATTGAAATTGAGATTCATGAATAGTTGTTCCAAATTTTAGAAATGATGATGTAGAAACTTTGAACTTTATAAAGCTAATGCGCAACATGTTGCTTCTTATGGGACTTGACATTGGATTGAAGTACAAGTTTACAAACATGTTATATTTAGTTTAATATATTGCATCCTTGTCTTCTAGACCCTCAATTTGTGAAATTTCAATGTTCATTTTTTAAGTCTTTAAAGTTTGGGGTTTTTATTGTTTATGGAAAAATTGGGTTGTCCTTTGAAGAGTAATTTGACAAGAAGACTTTTGGACCTTCCTCCAAGTTTTCCCTAAACAAAGGGATTTTTGGTGCTGAATAATTTTAACACATTTGTTGTTGACAAAACATTAGTGTAATCGCAAAAATATTTCAAGGGAATAAAATAACATTATGAATTGTGCATTTCAAGATGTTTTGACAATTCCAAGTTTTCATGGGTTGAATTAATAGTGCATGAAGAAAACAAAGTTTAACATGTGAGGTGCAAAGTTTGTATAAAACTAAAATGACAAAAAAAGATTTCTAGCTTGCACTTAAATTACTAAAAATTAATTGTTAACAAAGGTTTGAATAAGAATGTTGTTCAATACACCCCTTTTTTATTATTTATTGAGAGAGAGAAAACCACTTAAAGACATGGATAACTATGAAAATCTTGGAGTATATAGAACATTCTTACATATGAAACACCAATGTGACAACTTTGTGTAAGGAGTTGCAAAGTACATAGGTATATGATGTGATGTTAAAAAAACTTCGAACATGTTTATGAAAAATGCTAGACATACATGGAACTTGTGTGTACTTTAAAACATTTTAAATATATGGTTATAGGGTTATGTTTAGTTATATGATTAGGGCTTGTAATAGACCTTATAATCTTATTTCAATTAATTTCCCAAATACACATGTTGAAGTTGTAAAAGCTTTGTAAAGGTCTTAAAGTCCAAGTTGCAAATTGAAATCCTCCATTAATATTGACATTCATTAGTTGAGTATATGTTGTTAGTAGTTGAAAAGGTGTTGCATGAATTTTGTTGACATGTTTGACAAAAAAATTGATATGATATAACATACATCAACCATAAACAAATTCATTTGAAATTCAACTATGTCAAATCTTCAACAAATCATATGATACTTTCTTGAATTTATCATTGCATAAGTTTAGACATGCTCCTAAAGTCACCCTTAACAACGCATGTGACCCTTATCAATGCCAACATGCCTCCAAAACATCGTGCTACCCTTGTGCACATGATAACCACAAATGAAACTTCACATTTAAACCAAAAAAAAGTGAATGATGTGTTGGGTCCCAAAGTGATGTACTCCTTTTTTGTTGATGAATTTTGTTCATTAAGCCATGCCTAAAGGCAAGCAATATGCATTCACTTAGATCCACAATAGTTTAATATCAAATAATAGCTTGCACCTTGTGGCAAGAAATAAGAGATCTTTAAACATACATGTATATAAAATATTTAACAACTTAGAACTAACGTGTGTGTGTTTTTTTCTTTCAATTTTGTGATGTAGACAAGGTGGTTAGCATCCATAAGTAGCAAATTTTGACTATTAACAAACTATGAAAATAATAATAATAATAATAAACCTTACATATATTTGGCTACATACTTGAACCATGTATAAAAATGTGGTGAATTTTTATGATATTTTTTCAGATAATCATTGGATTTGAAAAAAAAAAATTCAAAATCTCACAATTATAGTGTGAAATTTCACTTTTAAAAAATATGCTTAAAATTAATTTTAAAACTAAGTACATTGGACTTGGCTCTAGAAGTATTAAAGAAGGGGGAGAAAATTGATTTGATATCCCATTTAGATCAAAGATCTCCATTGTTAGGTATGCATCTCATTTATTTTTGTTCATGTGCAATTTTGTTTTAAAATTACATTTTAAATCTTATGTGAAAAATACAAGTTGTTGTGTATATTATATTAAGGAAAATGGACAAATCCAAGCTCCAACTTATATTTAAACTAAGCTAATAAGTTATTTAAAAATCATGGCATGAACCTCATGTACATATATTATACCTTCAATTTTATGTCATTGAGAAGATTCCAAAAGAGTAGAAAACACATTCACACGCAACCTGCAGCCTATGGACGTGCAAAGGAAGGTTGATCCATATCCCCAAATGACTTGGCTTACATCACCCCGAATTTTGTCCCGTGTGAAACAAACTCCTCCGTTTATGAACATTCGCCAGTAGACGCATGCCACGTGGAAAAACCAGTCTTGACCCTCGAGCCATCGTTCCTGTCCCCCCGCGCTTTCGCGCGCTCTCTCTCCTTCCCTCTCTCTCTCTCTCTCTCTCTCTATCCGTGCGCGCCTGCGCGTCGTGTTCGCTTTCTGCTCAAGATACTGCACCTTTTCGCAGTCATCGTTGCCTTCTCAGTCTCTCAACAGCTTCCTCGCAAATTACTGCAACTGTCGGTATAATTTTCGTCGCGTTTCGTTCTGTAATCGAAGAGAAAAACAGCTGCGAGAGAGATAGCTCCACCTCCAAGTTTTAAAGAAGTCTTTGTAATTCGATTCGATGGACGCGTAAAAGAAGAACGCACGCCCCGGTCTTATCTTTCGATTTTCCTGTTCGAAGATTTTTAATATCTTTTTTTTTCTTTTGGTTTTGTGAACCTTCCTTTTTGGACACAACTGCTTTCTGGTTTTCGAGGGTTTGCGAATGGCTCAAGATAGGACTGAGAGATAGTCGGCATTTGGAGCTGGATTTTTTCGTTTGCGACGGCGGCACCTGTGTTTCTGGCGCACTGAAGTGCGTCTGCTGATGGCAAGACGGAAGAATCAGCGGTCGTAGATCTTTCTTGTAAGTTGACATTTCTTGTCTCTGACACAGTTTTTCTCGCCCTATTTGCTTCCACTTCTTTGGTGTTGGTGTAGCATTTTGTCTTTGTGTCGCTGTAGCTCTAATCGCGTTTTATGTTTGGATCTTAAACCTGGAATTGCTCGCCAAGGTAAAGGGAAGGAACTGGTTGTGTAGGCGTTCTTTCCTAAGGAAGATCGGATTCTGTACAGCGTTGAAAAGAGTTGAAGTCGACCATGTGTCGGTAAGCTTTGGAAGCCTGAGATATGTAACCTAGCCAAGCAATGAGGTCAATCAAAACCTCCTAGCACTGTCATCGCTTAGAACAATCTGAACTGGCGGCATTATGTTGAAAGCTTGCATTGCTCTTGCTCTCAAGAATTGAACATTTGTGCAAAAGAATGTGATGTCTAGGGTACAAACTCTTCTGTTTATTGGCTTTGCACATATTGGGAAGCTCGTACAAAATCTCTTGTTTTGGTAGCCATCATCTAGGTTATGATCAATTGTTTTCCACCTACATGTTGGGGAATTGACATCTTTCCTTGAGCATTCCTTGCTATTGTGATTGCCATTAGAAACATCAAGTCCAAACTGTGTATTACTTATTTGCATGAAAATTTGAATGATTTACCATCAAGGTTTTCATATTGAATGAATTCATAAGGATTAAGGTGATTTTTAGTTTTTTGGGGATGTGTGATGTGAGGCTCTCTAATTCAAACATCTAGCTTTTCTTTCCATATCATCTTTACATGCCTCACAGATGCAGTCTACAGACCCACTCAACCACCACAGAATTTCCAGGAATAACCCAGACTCCTTTCTTATTGCAGGAGAATGTAATATTGCTTCAGTTCCACAATATCTTTAAATATGGTTGGCACTTGGTCAGTTTGCTCATGAGAAGCTGAAGCTTGATACCTCTGTGATGTTCAAATTCTGGTCTTGAAGAGGATTCCAGCACATGAATTGTTGTTTCCAAAGCCAGAATCCAGATGTAGTTTTCAGTCTTGAACTTGGTCTTCTGTTATAGAGAACTTCATGGTAGACATGATAAAGTTGTGACTAGACTGACACATGTATATTTGGAGGATGTCAAAATGTTCCAACAGTTGTGTGCTTGATGGTTACATATTTTTTGGATATGTGCCAAAATAAAGCAGACCTTCACTTCTTGTGCCTTATTTGGATTGGAGTGGTGTATGCAGGTAATATGGTTTTATTGAAAGCACAGTAATCTGGAACTAGTCAGGCCAATCTTCTTCATGCCTTTTATAGGTCTCTGGAGCTTGGGTGTGGGAGCAAGGAGAAGTGGACTCAGCTTCTGGAGGTCAAATAACCTGCTACGATTTCCCACTTCCTGCTCTTTCGTAGGGGAATGAGTTCTGCTGGGATGTCATTTTCAGTCAAGGAGGGCTGAGACTGTAGTGGCAGATTTGCTGGACTTAATGCTTAGAATCTAACAAGAAACTGCAACCATATTCTGCAAAATCAGTTCATCTCACTGGATGTAGCCTTAGGGGGTGGCAGTCATCAAGTTGTTGTAAGGATTTGGGCATCAGGAAATCCAATCCAAAGGTCTAGTGCAGGAACATTCAGTAACACAAAGTAGTTGATAATACAAATGATAAAATCAGCAGACCAGAATCTGGTGCGGTGGGGCCTGCATGAGCTAGATGGAGGTGGACAGGTTGCATATGATGCAGGAAGCAGTGGTGATAGTTCAGTAACTGAGTCAAGCAGAGACAGTTCTGAAACTGAAGCAATCCCCTATGTTGAGTCAGTTCACCATGCTTGTCTTGATTTGTTGCCACCACCACATCTACCAAGCACAGCAAATGATGCAGTGATTGCACAAGCTTTGCAAGAAGAATTTCATAAGTTAGCTGCTGCTGAACAGGAGGCAGGGCTTGCTGGTTCTGTTAATGAGCACTTGCAGGTTAAACGTCAGCTTTGATGCATTGAACCTTCAACCTTTGAACTTGGCCTCATATAACTTTTGCTGCAATAGAGGGGTGCTGTTTTCTTTCTTTAGATGATGAGTTGGCATATTGAGATACCTGTGAGTTGATCATCCAGATGGATGTTATCTTAGAAATTGGAGTATGTTTTGCCCTACCTCAGAACTTTGTTTCTCTGTAAGCTCTGTGTGTAAATCCAAGGCTGGAACATACCAGCCATATTCAGTCCTATTACAAGCAGCAATGAGCTTTCCATATACTTTGAAAACTACAGTCAACAGTAGGCTAGACTGGTCACAATTTCATAGCACTTAGGTTAGCCAAATCTGGACCTGCCCTTAGGTTTGTCTACATACACCTATGAGAATTTCGAACCTGAACTCAGATCTCATATATCTGTACCATGGAAGAGTGTTGCATCTCACATCTTTAGTGGCTCTTTGCAGGCATCATTTCTAGCCCAGAACTGGGTTGATACAGCTGCAATAGCAGATAGCAGGTCAAAAGGAGTGGACACAGAATTTAAGCAAGGGCTCTCTGAGCAAGGTGGGGATCATGCTGATGAATTGGATGACAGTAACTATGGCCAAGTGACTACATATGACTGGAATAGCCCCAACACAGAGATAGATTGGCAGAGAGCAGGGCCAGGCCCATCAAGCTCTCTTCAACACAAAATGCCTTATGATTTGGATGATGATGATCAACAAATTGCCTTAACCCTGTCTGAGTTCCCACAAGTGGACAAGGAAGTGGCAGGACGTCTTACTAAGCTTGAGTCTATCAAGGTACATTCCATTCACAGTGTTATGTACAATGCCTTGTGACAAGTGCCAAAGGTTGCTCTTGTACTTGGTAGATATTTCCTATTCTTGTACATGGACTGATGATAATTGTTCAGTTCTCATGTAGTTATTCTGCTGCATAACATAGACTCTTTCAAAATGTGATTGCATAAACACTCAACATGCAACCATATGTCACATAATGCAGCACATCCCACGAATAAATGGTTCAATTCCAACTTATGATGATGCTTCAGCAGACCACCAACGTCTTCTGGATAGGTGAGAAGAGAAGTACCATCTTCCCCTTCTCTGACTTTATTCAGTTTACTACATTGAGTTGATGGTTTGCACCATCAATTGCTGCATGTGGAAAATGTGATGGTTTGATACTCTGCGAGTGATATTTACAAGGTTATGACTGCACTCATCCTTGTCATGGTTTTGGTTTTGATAATGTGGCATAGACTGAGGATGCAGAGTTTTGTAGAACTATTTTACTGAAACTTTTGAGCAGATTATTGTATACTTACATCCACTGTTTTAGTTTCACCAGAACTGATGTAACCTCCAAAATGTCATGTGGATTTTTCTCTGATATGTAGATGTCAGTTCAAATTCTTTTCTTCCAGGTGATACTGTGAGCTGATTTCAGAAGTGAAATTTCTGTGCTGGGTTTGTTCTATGTTAGGTTGGGTCTTTATGGGCTGACTGAGCAGAAAATCAAAGGTGATGGGAATTGCCAGGTCAGCTCTCTTCAATATCTTAGGATTGTTGGATATGATCTGGAGTTGCTTAGGTTAGTGACATTTTGGGTTGGTCTGTCACTTCAATCCTACAAAGGAAAGAAATGCAAATTTTGGCAATGTACCTTCATGGCTATGGGGGTTGATCACCAACTCATCATAGTCCAAGGAGTGGATTAGTTTCTTATCATGCAGCATTTATGTCTGCTGTTTAACTTTTTGCAAGTTTTCTATAGAGGCTGTCCCTTTGTCTTTCTTGGTAGTTTGCAGGTTTTGGAAGATTTCTGCTATTTTATTCTTGCTCTCTAAGCTGAAGAATGGGTTCTACATTGTTAAGTTTTCTACCATGTAGAGATTAGGAAATTTGGGGTCCAATGGTACCACTAGTGGCATCTGGATTCACCTGTACAGTGGTACATCTGGTCCAGGGGCATCTAACCTGTAGGAGTGTGAACATTGGGCTGGTGGCAGTTTCGGGCATTGTCAGACCAGCTTTATCGCAGTCCTGAGCATCACAAGTTTGTTAGGAAGTCAGTAGTGACCCAGGTTACTTCCTTTTTTGAACCCTTGTTCTTCTTTATGGCCTTGGTACTGTTATATGAATAGATATAACTATTTTAATGAAGTGCTTTGTACCAAAGAAAACATAAAGTTGTGGGCCACATTTTTACTCTGCTTGAGTGGATGATTGAAGCTTCTATAGAGGAGTATTGTTCCTCGCTCTTTAGATATTTGTTAGGTAATGAAGCTCACTGTTCTGGGGCTGAGGTTGAAGGTTGCTAGATGCATAAATGCTTAGGGCACATTTGCCACATAAGTCACCACCTGAGATCTCTTCTAATCGAACAGTTCTGATAAGGGACTTATCTAAGCATGTGCTTACTGCTTGTGTGGTTGATGGGCCAGTTAAAGGCAGCTCCAGATGCATATTCAAACTATGTACCAATGAAGTATACAGACTATGTGAAGAATATGGCCAAGTATGCTGTCCCCAATGTCCCAGTTTTGTAGATTTCTGTTGATGTTCTCCATTGGACATTAACAGTTGGACAATGATCACAGCAACAGATAGAGCAACTGAAGGGGGTGGGGCTGTAGGGACGGTGAATGGGGTGACCATGTAACACTACAAGCTGCTGCAGACTATGTAATCTCCTACTCACTCTATGGGAACCTTCTGCAAATTTCTTTCAACTGGCTTCCCTCTGTCTGTCAGTTATTATTAGTAATCTCTGTTTCCCCTTGATCTGTTTACCAGATGGCAGTCATCCTCATACTTCACTTCTAATCACTCGTTGTTTAGCACCATGAAAAACCACTGTGAGATCCTTATGTGTAGTTTGACCTCCTCTGTTTCCTTCTTGTGATTATCATTGGTTTTGAGAGGTTTGATCACAGTCAATGTGCTTAGAAAGCAGAAAACTGACTTGTCAACTGTAAGTCCTAATGCTGGAAAGTTGGGATTTTGATCAAGACATATTCTTGAATATCTGATCATGCACCATGGAAATGTATCAGGAGGGACAATATTTGAGTAGGTGTAGTGGAGTGCTGATTTACAGAAAAGTAGACTTCTCAAGCTGAAGGGTATTTTTTGTGCAGTATGGTGTAAAGATTTCATTAATCACGTCCTTCAAAGACACATGCTTCATTGAAATCACTCCCGATGAGCAGAAGTCCACACGAGGTTTGTACTTGTGCCTTTGACCATCAGTAAACTTAGTGAAAACTTCCTTGTGATTGATCGATCACAGATTCTGTCATTGTTGGCTCTGGGAAATCCAATTGCAAGGCAAAACTATAATTGAAATTGAATCTGTAGAATGATCTTTCACACTTCCTAGCAGGAACAGAAATCGATTTGTTGCAGTCAGCTGTAGCCAAGAACAACCATGTGCTACATAAAAGTGATGGGCTACGTTTTGTCATTTGTTCTTGAAACTCTGTAGATGTTGGACTCACATAATTGATGGCATCTGTGGCATTGGAAATATATCTGCAGAGATGTACCTCAGCTTCTGGGCAGAGGTCCACTACAACTCAATCTACCCCATAGGCTGTAAGTCACACTGCTACTCATTCTTTATTGTGTTTTGGGTTCTACTGCATTGTCTTATTTGGTGGGGATCTATGTAATTACAATATGTCAGAGACACCCTAGGGAAGCTGGATCTCACAATGGCTGTAGACACCACTCCCTATAGTCAATGGAGGTGAAGGCAATTTGCTTGAAGGGTGGGTTTAGGAACCCATTCTGTTGGCCAGAGATTCTTTTGGGAGAATTTTTGGGGCCATATACCTATGTGGTGCATATGTGCCAAGCACTTTGCTGAATATGGGGGTAAATAGCAAAGGCTAAAGTGGAGACAGGTAACTCTCTAATGGTTGTATTTCTGTTTATTTGACTCAGATGATTTTCTTCAGCGTCCAGCACATCAATACGGGAAGAAAAGGCATTGGCTAGGCAAATACTTCTAGTCATTTTCTCATTTAGTCTATTTACTTTTAAAGGGGTAAGTGAATATAGGGGCAATTGTTTGAGCCAGCCTGGAGGAACATTGTGAGCTTTGATGTTGCAATGTAGAACCCAGTTGCTGTTCCCATTACCATGTGTTCATTTAGAAGTTTTTTTCCAGGTCCCAAATTCTTTTGTATATACATTGATGTTGCATGATCTTCCAGTCAGAAATGTGACTGCTTGAGTTGGACAAGTGGAAAGGATACCTCTAGTATTTCCAGAGTAGTTTTTCATGGACATTTGGAATTAAGATATGGTGGACTTTAATGGACTTAAGTGGAATAAGGTTCAAACCACTTGGATTCATTTCCATAGACTTGATCAGTAACAGACCACAGAAGAACTTGTTGTAGGTTTGCCTCTGTTGTGCTGGTAATTTTGGCGCATTGTGAGAGCTGTCCATGGGGGGACTTATGCTCTATAAGGCCCCTTGACAGCTAGCTTTTACTGTTTTCTCTAGTTTCAACATATTTTTACTTAGGGTAAGGTGGGTAAGGCTCCCCATTTCGGGTATTATGGTTGTAACTCTCTACACTCCCTCAATGGCAAGCCTTACCCTATAAGTACTTACCCATCGATGCACTTCATTTTGAGGCATGCATGTATTTAAGCCATTCAAGCCCTGCTCTGTGACATTTTTAACCAAGTACATGACCTTCCTCTGTGCCTGAATTTGGAGAAGAAAAACCTCCTGTCTGTACAGACCCTGTGTGCATCCTGTGGAAGTTAGTCTGGTCAGGAAGCCTGTTTCCTATTGCATCTGCTGGGCAGTTAGAATACGCAATAGTAAGGTGAATCTGTTTTACTTAAATGAATATTTGCAGTGATTGGTTAGCATCAGTGTTTAATGGTTTTGGTGAAAATTTGGTGTTGGGCGTGATTGGAACGTGAGTTCAGAGTTGGAGATTGGTGGTCACTATCCACTTGGATTCTCCTGAGGTGAGTTCCTGGTGAGTTGCAATGCAATCCTGGCTTTCTGAATACAGTGGCAAACTAAACATGTGTTTGAATTGTGTAGTGATGATGAATGAACACAGTTTATGGATGTCTGTAACATATATTCATGGCATATGCATACCTGATAAGCAAAGGAATGTGGCAAAGTTGTTTCAAGAAATTGGAAAGATGTTTTTGAATTCTTGTGCTGTTTAAGAATCTGCAACGATATATCAGACTGACTGTGATCGTGACTGATATGTTGTTCCTAACTTTGTAGTGTATCATGTAGCAGTTCCCGTAGTGGAATCAGCACAAGTCTGTTCACCATGGGTTTATGCCAAAACCATAGGAGTAACTTAATGAGGGGAATTCTGGTGCCAGCTGCATAAATGAATCTAGACTGAAGGCTCCATGTGGAGAGGACTTTGATCTGCACAATCTGAAAGGAACAAAACTTACTGACCCTTGTGAGGTGTTGCATCGTTTAGCCAGTATGTGAAGAAGCTGTAACAATCAATAGTACATATAACATCAGCTTTTGCTGTAAGTGCCTCTTTGGACTTTCCATTTAACTGCCTGGCAATACACTTTAGAACTCAACACACAGGCTTTCAAATGGATATGCTTATACAGTGCATGCCATGTGCATTGTGGTTTTGATTTTGTCCAATGCCAACAAAATGATTCATCATTTGTCTGAGCTTTCAATTGTAGTGATCTTGTTTGACTGTATCATAGTGGTCTAACTGAAATTGACCACAAAAGTTTACTTTGGAGCTCATTTGGTGGCCAAACTCAAATCAGGATCAGTTTTTTTAAGCAGGTTAAGTTACACAGATCTTCAAAACTATGTCATATGTATCATTCTCTCTTCTTGTATCCAAGCTTTTGGCTTGCTCTTGTTTTTGAACATCAGTGATGTTAAAACCAAATTGAGAATTGGATTCATCCAAAAATCAAGCCAACATCTTCGTTTTACATCAGTGAATTTCAAGTAAATTGGCAGAACAATGTAATGTAAACAATTATATGTGAAGCAAGTTGCAAATAGGAGGAATCAATGTGTTTCAAGAGGAGTTTTTTGTTAGTCATTTCAAATTTTCACAACAATTATTTCAGGTCTAAATTGCTGATAGATTAGAATCTCAGACATCAGAATCAACTTTATTTTGTACAATTTGCATTGTGTTTACTGAGCTACATATGACCAATTCCTTAAATACATGAAGGCGCCATTAAATTGTTCAAGGTTCAGGATCCTCAATGAAGTGCAAATGTAGATATGCAAACCCCTTTCATTGCACTCCAACAGTCATAATGATCCAGGTACTCAGTTTTTACCCCATTGCATATAGTTGAGGTTCTTAAAGTCTGGTCCCAACTGTTTTTGCACCTGCAGATGTGTCTTGACCATGCTGATGACTTTAGATCTCATATCCATGACGTTTGTTCACTTGCTAAGTCAACCCTTTTTGGGTGTCTTTGATCTTGAAGGATTTATCTTTCTGAATTTAAAGTTGAATATGATCAACTGCTTGCCCTCTAAACATTTGCATACCTACTTGTAGTCTAACTGTAGTGTACACATGCAATTTATCTCAATATACTGATGTAACTGATGCCCAAGTTGTATACAAACTTTCAGGAATGAACCCCATTTCATTGAAGTCATGCTGCAGTCCCCACCTCACTTGCAAACCAATCACTGCATAGCTCTTGAAATTACAGCCTAACCCAAAACCTCTGCAGCAGATCCAACATGTACCATAGACTTCCAGCCATTCAACTTGCAAAACCTTCAGTCTCTGCAAGAGCTAAGGTACCACAGACAGCACTAAAAGTTGCTCCTGTGCACTAAAACCTTGTAACCCAAAAAATTGATCTGAGGATGCAGTTCACACCATTGCTTTGACAGTCTTTCTTCCCTGGACACCACAGGGGTTTATTCTTTCAGCCTATGGAAATGTGCCTTGAGTGGTGGTACCGAACCCCTGTTGATGGTGCTGATATTCTATCTGTTCTTGATGTGCCGTTTTCAAGTTGATAACCCCCAATGCTCCTCCCTGTGTCCTTAACAGGCCACCATGGAACTGCAACAGGTGCTGTCCCGCACTCCCGTTCCTCCACAGGAAATGTGGTGGTGCTAGGTTTTGAATCACCACCACCACTAGCACTTCTTCCTTTCTGTGAGAATCCAAAATTTTGAAATCCTAGCTTCTGTAATGCTCTTGCAAGTAGACCACTAGTCTGGTTCACTTTCTTCAGCTGGTTCATGCATCCGCTTGATGCTGCTCTACTGCTCCTTCCCTCAGGTACCGTAGGCAAGGGGTTAACCATGTGCCTTTTACTTCCTGTAGCTCCCCGGGATGGTTGCCGCTCCTCACGCCCTGCCATGTAAGCCTGCACCTTTGTTGTACTGCTCAGAGAACTTCCCTGGTTTTGGTTTGAGCTTTCATCTGCTGTTGTTTCAGCTAGTAGTTTACGCATTCGACTAAGCTCTGCTTCTAATATTTGTAATCTAGTCTCAGTTGCCTGATAATCCGCCTTCAGACTTGCAGCCTCATGATATGCAGAATCTTGTTTGACAATATATCCCAGTGGCATCCTGTCTTCATCAAAAAGTCTGTCCCTAAATGACTCTGTAGATTCAAAGGAGTCATGCGATTGGTATGAGGTGCAACGACGGTGAATGTGTTGGTGTGCAATTGGGGCAGCTAGGGTCTGAAGCTGTGGGAGCATATCAAGTTGCTGAGATTGCCCTGCAGACCTTGAATGTGAATTTAGAGCAGTACGAGTTTGCAGCTGCTGCATGAACATGGCTTGCACTATCATCCGCAATGGCATTAGTTCATTTTGAACAGCGTGTGTACACACGTCAAGTGTAAGTTTTTGGCAGTTCAGTGCCCTGCATACGATCAATCGTTCCTCCTGTGATGCCTTTGGGTGGCCCTGCAAGGAAAACATACATTTAGATTATTCAATGTTGTTGATTGGGTCATTTTTACAAAATCCTCAAAACTCCAGTTTACTTCCAAAACCAAACCATGAAGTTTATTACCTCAAGATAAGTATGGATGGCTTTGTACATGC
>Ga0209208_10003133_pt1 | contig 23786 bp, 22 predicted proteins | sample S1TSphfallax_3_FD_187694 | JGI IMG/M metagenome (GOLD analysis project Ga0209208, IMG submission 187694) | Host-associated microbial communities from peat moss isolated from Minnesota, USA - S1T2_Fd - Sphagnum fallax MG (SPAdes) (version 2) | ecosystem: Host-associated > Plants > Peat moss >...
CCCATCCCGCCAGGGCGGAGACGCCGTGCGCGCGCCTGGGCCCCCGTCCAGGCGGCGACGGGAGTTATTTGCGGGAGATCAACTGGAAGCCGCGGTCTTGACCTGACGCAGAGCGCAGGTCGTGCGTCGGCCCTTGATGGCGCAGGTGTTGACCACCGCCCCCGCCACGTTGCGAACCTGAACCGACCAGCGGCCCCGGCCGCGCCGCTCCAGGGTCATGAAGCCAAAACCGTCCACCCAGCTGGAAAACGCCGCCGGCGCCGCCCCTGGCGCGGGCGCGTCCGTCGGGCCGAGGGTCTCCGGCAGGGGTACGATGTCCTCCTGGGTTCCGGAGAACCCGGTGACGAACTGGCTCGGCAGATCGCCCTTGAAGCTCAGCGCCTCCCAGACGTGGACGTGTCCTGACAGGAGGGTCTGAACCCCGGGCGGAACGAGGTCTGGGCTCTTGCGCTGATAGACCGACTGAAGGGCGAGGTTCCCAGGCCGGAGGGCGGGGAGCCCATCGCTCCCTTTGACCGCGGCGAAGGCGAGGATGGGTTGGTGATTCACCATAAAGGAGCGGGGACGCCGCGCCGCCAGGACGGCCATGGCGTCCCAGTCTCCGGCGAAGAGCGCGGCCTTGGGATCCTCCGGGCTCAAAGCCTTATTGGGCGCGGCGGCGGTGTCCATCATGATCAGCTGGTCGCCGCCGCCAAGGGCGACGGCGTAGGGGGCCGTGTGGTCGCCCGCAGCGTCGTTCTCAGGATCGACGCAGTCCTGGCCCGGCCGGAGGGGCCCTGCGTCCAGAAGGCGTCGCCAACCCTGGCCGGCGCGGTTGCAGGTCTCGTGATTGCCCCGTGCAAGGGCCAGGGGCGCCGCCGCTAGGAGCGGGGCGGCGGGGTCGAAGAAATCCGCCCGCCAGGCGTCCCAACCGTAGCCCCAGGGGCTCCCTGCGCACCCGGCGACGCCGTCAGGGCAGGGGTTCTCCCGATAAAGGTAGTCGCCCACGTGGACCACGAGATCGGGCGCGAAGGCGGCGGCGGCCTTCGCCAGGGCGGCGAAGGGGTAGGCGGCCGGGTCGTTGCACGCCTGAGCGGCCTTGTCGCTCGCCTTAACCCGACATCCGGTGTCGCCGATCACGAGGATGCGCCGGATCAGGGCGGGGGGCAGGGCAAGGCGGCGGCCGTCCAGAAAAGCCCGTCGGACGCCGCGTTTCAGGTCCGCCTCACACACCGTGACCGGAAAGCGCGACGGTTTGGCAAGGTCGGGAGCGGAGGCCGTGGGGCGCAGGGGCAGGGTCGCCGGGGCGGCCCGGACGCGCATGGGCAAGGGGCGGCTATCCACGTCAAGGACCGGGCAGGGCGAGGAGCCTTCTAAAATCGCCCGCACCCCTACGCCGCCGTCGGGGGACATGAGGGTGAAGACCGAAAGGGGTTCAGCCGCCAGGGCCGCCTGGGCCCCGGCCGCTACGACCATGACGGCGAGGCCGTGCTGAGAAAGACGCTTGACCAGGCGGCGCATCGCTTGTCCGAAGAAAGAGTGAACTGAAACTGGGATCGAGGACCCGGGGGAGGTCGAGTGGATCACGCCAACGTGACAGCAGTATCTCAGGCCGCCGCGTCCGCCCCGGCTGAGGGCGGTCGCCACCAGCGCCTCATCGGCCTGATGATGTCGTTGTTCTTCGCGTTCGGGTTTTGCACCGTTCTGGTGGACACCTTGATACCCAAGTTGAAGGCCGTGTTCGCCCTCTCCTTCACCGAGGTGATGCTGACGCAGTTCTGTTTTTTCGGCGCCTATTTCATCGTCTCCATCCCTGCCGGCTGGCTCCTGACACGGATCGGGTATCTGCGCGGGATCACCGCCGGCCTCGCCGTCATGGCGTTGGGGTGCCTTCTCTTCACGCCCGCAGCGCGTCTTGGCGTCTACGAGGGCTTTCTTCTCGCCCTCTTTATCCTAGCGAGCGGCGTGACCCTCGTCCAGGTGGCCGCCAATCCCCTCACCGCTCGTCTCGGGTCCCCTGAGCGCGCGCCAAGCCGGCTGACCCTGGCCCAGGCGTTCAACGCCCTGGCGACCATGATCGGCCCCGTGGTCGGATCCGCCCTCATCCTCAAGGGGGCCGTGGCCGGCCCCGACCCGCGCACCCTGGCGCCCCCCGTCCTGGCCGCCGCCCGGGCCCAGGCGGCGGCCGTGGTCCAGGCGCCCTTTTTGGGCATTGCGGCCGCGCTTCTTGGCCTGGCCGCCCTCTGCTTTGGGGTGCGGCGTTGGGCGCCCGAGGGGCCGAGGGCCGCCTCCGGTTCGGTATTGCCCCTCTTGATGGGGCGGCGCCTGACCCTTGGGGCGGTCTCCATCTTTGCCTATGTGGGCGCGGAGGTTTCCATCGGCAGCGCCATGGCGAGCTATCTTATGCTGCCCGCAGTCCTTGGGGCGGCGCCCCAGGCGGCCGGGTCCCTGGTGAGCGTCTACTGGGGCTTCGCCATGGTCGGCCGGTTCATCGGCGCCGCCGCCCTTCGCCGCGTCCCGCCAGGCGGCGCCATCATGGCCTGCGCCCTCGGCGCTGGCGTCCTGGCGACGGCGTCCTCAATCTTAACGGGCGTTCCCGCGGCGGCCTGTCTTCTTCTGGTGGGCTTGTTCAACTCGATCCTCTTCCCGACCATCTTCACCGTTTCCATCGAAAATCTCGGACAGGACGCGCCCCAGGGATCGGGTCTCCTCTGCCTCGCCATCGTGGGCGGCGCTGTGGTGCCGCTGCTGACAGGGGTTGTGGCTGATAGGTTCGGCCTGGCGCGCGCCCTTCTTGTGCCCGTGGTTTGCTACGGCTGGATCCTTACGTACGGCGCCCTCGCTCACTTCGGCCTCGCGCCGGCGCCCGAGGCTGCCGACGCCTCCAGTGCGGATGCGCCCAGGAGCGACGGCTGAGGCCCCGTCCAAAGGCTTCCGAGCCCCCGGCCGCGCCCCGCGATCTCGGGCCTGCGGGGCGGCGGGCGGCCGCCCCGCCCCTCGCCCCTCCCCCGTGCCTCCCCCGCTTATCGGCCGACGTTGTCCGTGCGCCGGATGAAGTCCGCCACGTTGTCGTGCAGGGCCTTCAAGGAGGGTTCGTGCGCATAGACCATATGGCCTGAGGGGTAATATCTGTACTCGATGTTGCCGCTGAGGCTGTCCGGGATGGGCAGGTGGTGCATCTCATACCAGCCCTCGAAATAGGGGGTGGCGAGATCGTAATAGCCGCCGTTCACCATCACCTTGAGGCGGGGGTTGTATTTGAGGGCGTTGGCCATGTCGGGCATGAGGTTGAGGATCCCCGGAATGGGATCCGAAGCGCCCGGCGGCTGGTGAGTGTTGTCCCAGTATTTGCCGGGATCGATCTCCGGCTTGTAGATCATGCCCTCGCCGAACCCGAGGGTTTTGCGGGCATAGTCATTGAAGGCGGAGACGTAAGCCGAGCTAATGGCGGCGGACTGCGGATCGTATTCGGCCTCCCGGCTCAGAGGGTCGAGGCTCGGGCCGGCGAAGCGGGTGTCGAGGCGGCCCGTGGTCATCCCGTCCGCGTCGAGGAGCGTCTTTTCAAATTGCCCGCCGTTGACCCGCAAATTGGACTTCAGGATGTAGGCCGCCGGCAAGCCCGTATAGTCGCTGAGGGTCTTGGCGATCTCCGCCTTGCGGGCGGGCGCCAGGGTCGAGCCGGCCTGTAGGGCCAGGGCGTAGTCCGTCAGGGCGAAATGCTCCACCTGGTGCAAGAAGGCCTCAAGGTCCGCCGGGCGCTCGCCGGGAAGGCGGTTGTGGTACCAGGCGGTGGCGGCGTAGGTGGGCAAGGCCACGATGTACGCTTCATCGGTGCCCGGATTGAACTGGGGCCCGTCGGCGGAGAGGTCGAAATTGAGGATCTGAGACAGGAGGATGACGCCGTTGAAGTCTACGGACCGCTCCGTCTCGAGGGCGTTGATCAGGCCCGCCGATCGCGGGGTCCCATAGCTCTCTCCAAATAGATATTTGGGCGAATTCCAACGCCCGTACTTGGTGAGGAAGCCGGTGATGAAATCGCCGAAAGCATGGATGTCCTCATCCACGCCCCAGAAGGCCTTCTCCTTGTCCTTGCCGGCCAGGCGTCCAAACCCCGTGCCCGGCGCGTCGATGAAAACGAGATCGCTGGCGTCGAGGAGGCTGTAGGCGTTGTCCACGAGGCTATAGGGGGCCGCCGGGCTGTGGCTGTCGTCCAGGGTCACCACCCGGCGGGGACCAAAGGCGCCCATGTGCAGCCAGACCGTGGATGAGCCCGGGCCGCCGTTGTAGATGAAGGTGATGGGACGGTCCGCCGCTGGCGCGCCCTTCTTGAAATAGGCGACATAGAAGACCGAGGCCTCCGCCTTGGGGCCGTCATCGGCGCCGGCCTTCGCGTCCTTATCCGCCGAGGGTTTCACCGCGTCGTCCCAGCCCTTGGGGTGGACGATGAGGGTGCCGGCGACGGCGCGATAATCGATCTTGACGCCCGAGACCGTGACCACGCCCTCGCTCGTCGCGCTCTTGGCGTCGAAGAGGGCGCCGTGTTCGAAAACGCCCTCGGGGATGTCCGCGGCGGCGGGGGGCTTGGGGGCCTCAGCCCCGAGGGCGGTCCCCGCCCAAAGGATCGCCATGGCCGTCGCATACGCTGCTCGTCTCAAACGTCTCTTCCTCCGCCTCGATCGCCGGCGCCGGCCGGGGATCCGCATCACTGGCGGCGGACAGTAGAAGCGGGCTCGGCCAAGGCCAAGCCCGCATCCTCCGCTAGCGCTACTTTGGAGCGTGCGCCGCGGTGAGCTCGATCTCCACTAGGGCGCCGGGCGAGGCCAGACCGGCCACCTGAACCGTCACGCGCGACGGGCGATTGGGCTCGCCCTCGGCGCCGAACACCTTCTTGAAGGCGCTGTTCATGCCGGCGAAGTCCATCTTGCCGCCAAGGGCGGGGTCTCCCACCAGATAGACCTTCACATTGACCACGTCGGCGAAGGTGTAGCCTTGAAGCTTCAGGGCGTCGCCGAGCTTGCTCAGGACCTCCGTCGTCTGGGCCTGGGTGTCGCCGGACGCCGCGGAACCGGGAATGCCGGAGACGAACAGGACGGTGGATCCCGCCGGAACCTCGACCGATCGTGCGATGAAGGCGGTGGGATTGGCGTAGTCGTATTTCACGGTCGGGGCGGCGGCGGCGGCTCCGGCCATAGCGAGGACCGCGAGGAGGGCGCCGGCGAGGGGCGGTCCTACGCGTCTGAGGACGGTCGGCGCGGACGGGTCCGAGGCGGATGGGCTGTGGCTCTTCATGAGGTCTTCTCCGGGCGGAGCGATTAAACCGGCGCCCCATCCCTCATGGGCGCGCCGTCGTCGCCGCCGTGGGAGACCCCACAGACCGACGCGTCGATGCCGAACTCCGCCGTCCGTCCGGATCGCGGACGGGACACTGGCGCGCGGGCTTCCAATAGACAAACTAAAACCTCGGTCCGCGAACGAGCCTCGCCCCCTGCGTCGGCAAAAGGCGGGCGCCTCGCAAGTCGCCCGAAAAATCCTCACCGCGCACCGGGGCTAGCGTCCGGTGGCGCCAGGGCGGGTCAGCGACCAGACTCCACAAAGGCGTTCCGGGCGTAGCCTTGAAAATAAAGCAGCGCCGTCAGGTCGCCGTGCGCGATGCGCGCGTCGGCTTTTGCGGCCACCACAGGCTTGGCCCGATAGGCGACGCCGAGGCCCGCGGTCTCGATCATGGCGAGATCGTTGGCGCCGTCGCCCACCGCCGCCGCCGCCGCCGGCTCGAGGCCGAGGGCGCAGAGCTCTTCAAGGAGGGCGGCGCGTTTAGCGTCGCGCCCCAAGATGGGCTCGGCCACGCCGCCGGTGAGCTGGGCGCCGTCCTTGAGCAGGACATTGGCCCGGAAGGCGTGGAACCCGGCCTCAGCCGCCACGGGCTCGGCAAAGACGTCGAAGCCGCCGGAGACCAGGACGGTGCGTCCGCCGTGGGCCGCCATGGTGGCGGTGAGGGTGCGCGCGCCCGGGTTGAGGCGCACCCGCTCATCAAGGCACGCCTTCAGGGCGGACACGGGAAGACCCCTTAACAGGGCGACCCGTTGGCGCAGGGCCGATTCGAAGGGAATTTCACCGGCCATGGCGCGTTCGGTGACGGCGGCCACCTCGGCCTTCACGCCGGCGTAGTCCGCCAGCTCGTCCAGGCATTCGCAGCCGATGATGGTCGAATCCATGTCGGCGACAAGCAGACGTTTGCGCCGCCCGGCGACGGGTTGGAGCGCAAAATCCACCGGCAGATCCGCGACGCTCGCCTCGGCGCCGGCGCGCAGGCCGGGGGCCTCACGGGGCTCCGGGGCCTCGATGAGAAGGTCCAGGGCTCCGGGGCCGAGGGTCAGGGGCTCCTTGACGCGCCCGCCTGCGGCGGCCAGGGCTCTCAAAGCCTTCTGGACGGCGGCTTGGGTTGCGGCGGGATCAGGAGAGACGAGGGTGAGCACGAGGAGCATGGAGACCACGGTCTGGATGATCGCCGGACCGACCGCAAGCGGCAAGTCGGCCCTGGCGCTGCGCTGGGCCGAGGCGCGGGGCGCGGAAATCGTCAACGCCGATTCCATGCAGATCTACGCCGGTCTGCGCCTACTCACCGCCCGGCCAGGGGAGGCCGACCTGAAGCGGGCGCCCCATCACCTCTACGGCGTGGCGGATCCACGCTCGGGGTGGTCGGCGGGCGTTTGGCTCCGGGCGGCGCGAGCAGTCCTTGAGGCGGTCTGCGCGCGGGGCCGGGAGGCGGTGGTGGTGGGGGGCACAGGGCTCTATTTTCGGGCGCTTACCCAAGGCCTCGCGGAGATCCCCGAGATCGCTCCTGAGACCCGGGCTGCGGCCCGGGCCCTTTGGGCGGAGACGGGCGAGGCCTCCGTTCGCGAACGTCTGCGGGCCCTGGATCCCGAAAGCGAGGGACGCATCGCGTCCGGCGACCGTCAAAGACTGATCCGCGCCCTAGAGGTCGTGGTCGGAACTGGAAGGACCCTGGGCGCCTTCGCAAGGGAGGGCTCCCAGGGCCTTGACGCGAGGCGCTGGCGCGGGGTGGTTCTCGAGCCCCCGCGGGACGTCCTTTACGCGCGCTGCGACGCCCGCTTGGCGGCCATGGCCGCGCACGAGGTGCTGGGAGAGGTTCAAGGACTGCTGGATCTGGATCTTTCCAAGGACGCGCCCGTGATGAAGGCTTTGGGGGTGCGTGAATTTGCGCGCTGCCTCAGAGGCGAGGGCGACTATGGGGCCGCCCTATCTGCGGCGCAGGGGGCGACGCGGCGTTACGCCAAGCGTCAGACAACCTGGTTTCGCGGTCAGGCGCCGGAGTGGCCGAGACTATCAGATCCCGACCCCAAGGCGGCGTTCGAGGACCTTTCAGGGCTCTTTAGCGCGCGCCAGAAAGGCTGATGGCGCCGGATGCGCGCCTCAACGGTCTAGACCTATGGCGCGACCTTGAGGCTTGAACGCCTGATGGGGAGCATGACGCTGACGGCGTTTTCCGCCGGTGCGGTGGGGCGTCTTGTTCCCTTGCCGCCTTCGCGCCTCTTGGCTGCGGCGACGTCTGCCGGTGTCGATTCGGGCCTCGTCGATTCGGGCCTCCTCGCTTCGGCCCTCATCACCCCAGCCCTTGCGGATCGGATCGTCCTCAAGACCGGCGACCCCATTACCGGCAGGATAGGGGGCGCCGACGGCGGGTCGCCCACCGTCAGGCCCGATTTCGTCAAGACCCAGACCCTCGATCCCAGCCTCGCGGGCGTGGCCGCCTTTACGGCGAGGACGCCTCGCGCCCTAAAACTCAAGGGCGGCTCGATCGTCAATCACCCCATCCAGCCCCGGGGCGGCCGGCGCGGCGCGCATCGCCCTGGGGCGGGATCCTCGCGGGCCAAACCGTGGCGGCGGCCGGGATCGACACGATCAATCCAACGGCGCCTCCGGCGCGCCATGGGACCATCGACGCCAACGGCCTCTCGCCAACCCGCCGCCCCTCGATTAGTCCGCCGCCGCCCCGTTCGCCGTCGGCCTCGCCTGGACGGATTAGAGGCAGGCGTCCACTTGGCCGGGCGCTTGGCCGCGCCTTGAGGGGGCTGACCGGGCCAAGCCTTGACCCCCGCCCGCCGGCCGGATCATTTTCCGCCATGGCGCGGACCCAGACCGTCTATCTCGCCGGACCCGATCCGTGGGTCCCGGACGCCGACGCGGTCCTGGCGCGCAAGCGCCGTCTTGTGGCTGCGGCCGGCCTTGAGGTCCTCTACGGGCGGCCAGCGGCGGAGGTGGGGGCCGAGCGGGACGAAGCCAGCGCGCGGCGCATCTACGCCGACGCCCTCCAAAGGCTGCGTCAGGCGGATGTGATCATCGCCAATCTCACCCCGTGGCGTGGGGTCGGGTGCGAGCCCGGCGCGGCCTTCGAAGCCGGGTTCGCCGCGGCCCTCGGCAAACCCATCTTCGCCTACATGAACGTTCGATCTGACCAGGAGGCGGAGCTTTTAGGGCGCATTGACCGCCACGGCGGCGCCCAGCTCGGCCCGGATGGGCGTTGGCGCGATTTTGAGGGCGCGGAGATTGAGGATTTCGGCCTCCCTGAGACCGTCCTGTTGTGGGCCCAGGCCCGGCGCTTCTTCGTCATCGTCACCGACGAGCCCCTGAGCGACTGTTCGGGTCTCGACCTCTGCCTAAGGGCACTTCGCCTATACGACGCCTGAGGGGCGCCCGCCCTTCGGTTGCGCCTGACGGGCCGCCCGCCTATCAGACCCCATCCTCCGGCCCGCCGCCGTCCGACGCCCTTCTAGAAGGACCCCCGCATGAAGACCAAACGCCTCGGTAAGAGCCCGATCTACGTTTCCGACATCTGCATGGGCACCATGACCTTCGGCTCCGGAGCGGACGAAGCCATGGCCTTTCAAATTCTCGACAAGGCCTTCGATGCGGGGATCAACTTTTACGACACGGCGGAGAACTATCCGGTTCCGCCCAAGCCTGAATGGGCCGGCCGTACGGAGGAGATCGTCGGGCGCTGGATGAAGACCAAGGACCGGGACGCCCTGATCATCGCCACCAAGGTGTCCGGGCCCTCCCATGGCTGGCTGAAATCCTCCCAGCGCGCGGGCATGACCGCCCTTGACCGCCACAACATCACCCGCGCCGTGGAGGCGAGCCTTCGCCGCCTCGGCACGGACTATATCGACCTTTATCAGACCCACTGGCCCGATCACGGCGCCCGCTACGAGGACGCCCTGGACGCCCTGGACGACCTGGTTCGCCAGGGAAAGGTCCGCATCATCGGCTGCAGCAATGAGACCACCTGGGGCCTGACCAAGAGCCTTGGGGTCAGCGAACGTCTGGGGCTCGTGCGGTACGAGACCATCCAGAACAACTTCAGCCTCAACAATAGGCGCTTTGAGGATGAGCTGGCCCAGGCCTGCCGCCAAGAGGGCGTCAGCCTTATTCCCTATTCTCCCCTGGCGGGGGGCGTTCTGACGGGCAAGTACGACAAGGGCGCCACGCCGGACGGCGCCCGCTTCTCCGCCTATCTGGCCATGGGGGGACGCCAGGCGGCCATGGCGCGCCGCTTCGTCAATCCAAAAACCCTTCTCTCCACCGAGCGGTTCGCCGGCGTGGCGGCCGAAGCGGGCCTGTCCTTGACCACCCTCGCGGTGGCCTGGAGCAAACAGCATGATTTTGTCGCCTCCACCATCGTCGGGGCGACCCATATCGATCAGCTCGAGCCCATCCTCGCCGCGGCGGACGTGACCCTGGGGCCCGATGTCTTGAAGGCCATCGACGCCGTCTCCAAGGAGATCCTCTACCCCATGGGTTAAGGGACTGCGGGCGGGGCTAGAAGGCGGCGAGGTCCGCTTCGCCGCGAAGGACGGCCTGCGCCCGCTCGGTGGAGCGCACCCCGCCCGGCGCGTCGGGCCGGCGTTCATGCAGGACCAGGGGCGGACGGATCACCAGGGGCGCCTTTCCGCTATGGATCGCCCGCACCAAAACCCGCTTGGCCGGCGCGTCGGCGAAGGGGTGCACCGGCAGGATTTGGAAGGATCCCGCCGCGCGGCCGAGAAGGCTGAGGATGTCGCCGAGGCGGTCCGCCCGATGGATCATGAGGATCCGTCCTTTGGGCTTGACGGCCTTGAGGAGGAACTCCGTCCAGGCCTGGAGGCCGCCGTCGGCCAACCAAGCGCCGCGGCGGGAGGGGTGGGGGCCGCGCAAGCTTGCGGGGTCGTCGAAGAACGGCGGATTGGCGAAGGCGACGTCGAAGGGGGCTTCCTCCAGGGCCGCGAACCCGTCTTGCACATCGCCCTGGCGCCCCGCAGCCCGGTCTTGAAGGGCGTTGAGGCCAAGGTTGCGGCAAAAGAGCTCCAAGGCAGCGCCGTCCCGCTCCACCCCCACGAACGCCGCCTCGGGCGCGCGAAGGGCCGCCTGGATGAGGGCCGCGCCCGCCCCCGCGCCCGCCTCCAGAACGCGCTCTCGCCCTTGTGCGCCGACCGACGCGCCCAAGAGCGCCGCATCCAGGCCCGCGCGATAGCCCGACCGCGGTTGAAGCACGCGGGCCCGGCCGCCAAGAAGGCGCGTCTCGACCCAGTGGTCCCCCGGGCCGCCGGGCTGTTGGTTCTCCATGGCGCCGCGCTATTTAAGCCTATATGGAACGACGAAGCGGTGCATTGTGCCCCGTCTTGGTCTATCCGCGCCAGAGCGGCGCGCGCAGGAGCCTTAGCTTGGACGCACTGGTCGCGCCCGTCTCCCGGTCCGAGGAGCCCTCCGTCGAGCGGCTCTCGCGTTTGGCCGGGCCCGACATGGCCGAAGTGGACGCCTTGATCCGCGCCCGCATGGACAGCCCCGTCCCCGTGATACCAGCCCTGGCCGAGCACCTCATCGCCGCTGGCGGCAAGCGTCTTAGACCGCTCCTCACCGTGGCCGCCGCCCGTCTGGCGGGCGCCCGAGGGGGAGGGCACCTCAAGCTCGCGGCGGCGGTGGAGTTCATCCACACGGCGACCTTGCTGCACGACGATGTGGTCGACGGCTCCGAGCGGCGCAGGGGCAAGGTGGCGGCCCATCTCATTTGGGGCGCCGCGTCCAGCGTTCTTGTGGGCGACTTTCTGTTCGCCCGGGCCTTCGAGCTCATGGTGGAGACCGGGTCCCTACCGGCCCTGGGCATCCTCGCCCGCGCCTCGCGGGTCATCGCAGAGGGCGAAGTCATGCAGCTCACCGATTCCCATGACCTCAATCTCAGCCAGGCCCTTTATCTGCAGATCATCACCGCCAAGACCGCCGAGCTGTTCGCCGCGGCCGCTGAAGCCGGCGCAGTTGCGGCTGAAGCGCCCACGGCGGAAATCGCGGGGCTGCGCGACTATGGTCTGAAGCTGGGGCTGGCCTTCCAGCTCGTGGACGACGCCCTGGACTACGGCGGCGTGTCCGAGCGCCTGGGCAAGGACGCGGGGGATGATTTTCGCGAAGGCAAGGCCACCTTGCCCCTGATCCTGGCGGTGGCCCGCTCCGGACCCAAGGAGCGCGCCTTCTGGACGCGCACCATCGAAACTCAGGACCAGCACCCGGAGGATTTCAAGCGCGCGCGGGAGATCGTCCTGGAGACCGGCGCCCTTGAGAGCACCATCGCTTTCGCCCACGAGCACGCCGAGGCGGCCAAGGCGGCCTTGCAGCGCTTCTCCCCAGGCCCCTGGCGCGAAGCCCTGTGCGACCTGGCCGATTTCGCCGTCGCCCGCGCGGCCTAGCCCCCGGTCAGGCCCCGTCAGTCCGCGGCCGCCCGCCCTGCGCCGTCCGCCGCCGCCCCATCGGCCCTCGCCTTAAGGATCCGCGGAAACCGGCGGCGAAGCCGCCTCCATCCGAGGGCGGCTAGGGCCACGCCCCCCATGAGGCCCGCGGCCTGAACCCCCAAGGGCGCGAAGAGAGCCAGAAGCGTCGCCGCCAGGGCGAAGGCTGCGACGAGCCCCCAGACCCTGACCGCCAGCGCCCCGTGGGAGGCGCCGGCGCTCGCGAGCCAGCGCTGGTAGAGGTGGTCCGCATGTGCCTCCAGGAGCGGCGCGCGCCCAAGGGCGCGCTCCAAAAGGGTGAGGAGAACATCGGTGAGAAGGGGCGCCAAGGCGAGGGGCGCCAGATATAGGGGCGCGGCTCCGTCGCCGGACCGGCCCGCGCCGATGACGGCGAGGCTCGCTAGGAAGACGCTGGAGAAGAGGGCGCCGGCGTCGCCCTGGAAGACCCGGGCTCTGGGCGCGTTCCATGGGAGAAAGCCCGCCTGGGCGGCGGCGCAGGCCAAGGCGCTAAGGCCGAGAACGCCGTCGCCCCGCGCCAGGGCGCAGGCGCTTAGGGCGAGGAGGACGAGGCCCACGGAGCCTGAGGCGAGGCCGTTGGCGCCGTCCATGAAGTTGACCGCATTGCCCACAACGACAAGCCAGAGGGCCGTGCCGAGGACGCCCACGGCGTAGCCGAGCACGAGGCCGGCCCCTGGGGCGGTGGGAATGACCTCCACGCGCGCCACGCAGACCGCGAAGAGAAGGGCCAGGACGGTCTGGACGAGGAGCTTGAGGCGGGCGCCAAGGTCAAAGAGGTCGTCCACGGCGCCAAGGATCCCAAGGCCGGCGCTGATGGCGAAGGCTGCGGCGACCCTGAGGGTCTCAGGTGAGCGGGTGGCGCAGAGGAAGGGGATGAGGAGAAGCCCCGCGCTGCAGCCGAGGATAATGCCGAGGCCGCCTGAGGTGGGGGTCGGGGAGGCGTGGGCGCTGCGCGATCGGGGTCGATCAACCGGGCCCGCCGCCGCCGCAGCGCCGGCGCCCAGGGCGGCGACGCCGGCGGAGACCAGCGCCACAAGGACGCCGCCGAGGATGGTGGGATGGCCCCCGGCCGAAAGGGTCGCCGCGGTCAACGACACCCCATGCCCCCCGCTTCAGGTCAGACTGGCGCAGAAGCGCTGGATGCGGGCGCAGGCGTCCTCCAATACCTCGGTGGCGGTGGCGTAGGAAATGCGGAAGAACGGAGACAAACCGAAGGCTTCGCCCTGAACCACCGCCACGCCCGTGGCGCCGAGAAGTTCGGAGACGAAATCCCCGTCGGTCGCGATGACCTTGCCGGTGGGGGCGGTCTTGCCCAGGAGCGCCTCACAGCTTGGGTAGACATAGAAGGCGCCTTCAGGCTTGGGGCAGTGTAATCCGGACGCCTGGTTCAGCATGGACACCACGAGGTCGCGGCGCTTCTCGAACACGGCGCACCGCTCGCCGATGAAGTCCTGTGGACCGGTCAAGGCCTCGACGGCGGCCCACTGGCTCACCGAACAGGGGTTGGAGGTGCTTTGGCTCATGACCTTGGCCATGGCCTTGATGAGGGGCTCGGGGCCGGCGGCGTAGCCGATGCGCCAACCCGTCATGGCGTAGGCCTTGGAGACCCCGTTCATGGTGAGGGTGCGCGCGTAAAGGGCGGGCACGACCTCGGCGATGGTGGCGAACTCAAAGCCGTCATAGAGGAGGTGCTCGTACATGTCGTCGGTGAGCACCCAGACCTGGGGATGACGCAGGAGCACCTCGCCGAGGGCCTTGAGTTCGGCCCGGCTATAGGCCGCGCCTGAGGGATTGGACGGGGAGTTGAGGATCAGCCACTTCGTCCTGGGCGTGATGGCTCGCTCCAGGATCTCCGGCGTCAGGCGAAAGCCCGTCTGCGCGCTCGTGGGGGCGAACACGGGCTCTCCGCCGGCGAGGTAGACCATGTCCGGGTAGGAGACCCAGTAGGGGGTGGGGATCACCACCTCGTCGCCGGGCGAGAGGGTGGCGACGAAGGCGTTGTAGAGCACAGGCTTGCCCCCGGGAGAGACGTTCACCTGGGTGCGGGCGTACTCAAGGCCGTTCTCGCGTTTGAACTTGGCGCAGATGGCCTCCTTCAGCTCCGGGATGCCGTCCACGTCCGTATATTTGGTCTTCCCCTCGCGGATCGCGCGGATGGCGGCCTCTTTGATGGACGCCGGCGTATCGAAGTCCGGCTCGCCTGCGGCGAGGGCGATGACGTCCACCCCCTGGCGCTGCAGCTCGCGCGCCTTGGCGCTGACGGCGATGGTGGGAGAGGGTTTGACGCGTCGCAGCGCCGCAGATTCCATCGACATGGCGGTTCCGTGGGAGAAGGTTCGGCCAGGGACCCATAGGCAAGAGGGTGCGCCGTGTCCATGGCGAGGGCGCCCCCTCGGGCGGTTTGGCGGCGGGGGGCCCCTGCGCCCGATTAACTGGGGGGTTTGGCGCCCGAGGCCCGCGTCCCAGGACCGGTCGACGCGGCCGCCGGGGGCGGGGCGTCCGACGCTTCGGTCTTCAGAGCCGCGCCGAAGAGGGTCGAGCGGTCGTAAAGCCGCTGCGCCGCCTTCTGGCAGTGGGGCGGGACCTCCCAGTTGCCCCAGTCCACCATGCGCCAGATGGGGGGCTTGTTGCGGGTGGGGCCCCAGATCCGGTAGCCCTTGAGCTCCGCCTCCACGCCCTTGTCGTGGATCGCCACGGGGCTGGCCTTCTCGGCGGCGGCCAGGGCCTTCTCATAGAGCGCCAGATAGATCTTGTGCTGGCGCGCGATCTCCTGATCCCCCGCCCGGCGCTGGGCGGCCTTGGCCTTGCCCTCGATGGAGTCCATGTCCTTCTCGACGATGGGGTCGAGCTCCACCTGGCCGGCCAGGGCGCCGTGGCACCAGGCCACAAACTCGTAATCGTCCGTAGGCGCGCCGTCGGGAATGACGTCCTCGAGGGCTTCGCGCGAAGGCGCGGCCGCGGCGGGCGCGGGCGGTGAAGGGGCGGGCGGGGGAGGTGGATCTTGCCCGGCGCCGGCGAGGGCGAGGGCCAGAAGAAGCGCCAAAGGCATCTTGTGCTGTCCGTCAACGGCCGTGAAGACCAAAAAAACCCCGCCCCATCGCGCCTTCTACCCAGACCGGCCAGCGCAAGCAACCATGGCGCGGCGAGGCTTTGTCTCAGGGCCCGGGACGGGGCGATGAAAAAAGCGGCGTCGGCGGCCTTGGTCTCACCCTTCGGGCGAAACCGCATTGACGCGGGTGGGCGACGCAGGAAAAGTGAGGGTGAGGCGCGCTGGCTTTTCCCGGGACAAGGGAGGGTGACCATGGTCGGAGACGTGGACGGGCGCGGAGCCCTCGGTTCGGCGGGCCGACGCAGGATCGGCCTGGCGCGCAATCCCGTGGCCTGGGTCGCCGGACTTATGGCGACCACCGCCGCCGTCGCCCTGGCGGCCGTCCTGGTCGTGGTGTTCGCCGCAACCCTCGCCCTCGTTCTTGTGCTCTCCGCCGCCGTCCTCGCCTCCGTGGCGGCGGCTTGGCGGCTTGGACAGAGGGGTGCGGCGCGGGAGAGGCTTGAGGACGGGGCCGGCGGCGCCCTTGCTTCAACCCTAGCGCCGCGGGTGGGCGGCGGGCGCGTGGGCCATTCCTGGGTCGCCTACGGCTGGGACCGCCAAGCCTGAGGGCTGAAGGGGTGAAGTTTCATTGGCTTTGAAGATCGTCGCGCCCGACTACATCGAGGCGCCGTCTCCCAATTTCGATCCGCGCACCGTCCCGCCGTCCATGATTGTCCTGCATTATACCGGCATGCAGGACGGACCGTCCGCCCTGGCGCGCCTGCGCGATCCCGCAGCCCGGGTCTCCTCCCACTATGTGGTGGAGGAGGATGGACGGATCTTTCGCCTCGTGCCTGAAGAGCGCCGCGCCTGGCATGCGGGGGTCTCCTTCTGGCGCGGGGAGAGGAACCTCAACGGCCTCTCCATTGGCGTCGAGATCGTCAATCCTGGTCATGAGTGGGGGTATCGCCCTTTTCCCGAGCCGCAGGTCGCCGCCGTCATCCGTCTCCTGGACGACGTGCGCAGCCGTTGGACGGTCCTCGACCGGGACATTGTCGGTCACGCCGACATCGCCCCGTCGCGCAAACAGGATCCCGGCGAGCTCTTCCCCTGGGATGCGCTCCACGCCGCCGGTCATGGCCTTTGGACGGCGCCGCACGCCGCGCCCGGAGAGAGCCTCGCGGAGGGCGCCGACGGGGTCGGGGTCTATGTCCTGCAGGCGGGCCTGAACCGGCTGGGTTACGAATGCCCGCCCGCGATGACCTACGACGCGGACACCACCGCCATCGTCACCGCCTTCCAGCGCCATTGGCGCCCGGCCCTGTGCGACGGGGTGGCGGACGGCGAGACGCGCGGCACCCTCATGGCGCTGCTCCGGCTTCTGCCCGCAACTTGACCCTGGGGCGGAGGGCGTTCACGGTGCCCTCGAGCCAGACGGCCGGGCGGTCGCGGCGCGCACCTGACGGGGCGGGTCGAGGAAAGTCCGGGCTCCACAGCGACAAGGCGGCGGGCAACACCCGCCGGGGGCGACCCTAGGGATAGCGCCACAGAAAGCAAACCGCCCTGACGCCTTGGCGACGGGGTAAGGGTGAAAGGGTGGGGTAAGAGCCCACCGCGGACCGGGCGACCGGGACGGCATGGCAAGCCCCGCCTGGAGCAAGACCGAATAGGGGCGGCGCGTGGCGACTTCGGCCGCCACAGGATCGTCGCTGATCCGAGACGCCCGGGTTGGTCGCGAGAACCGGTCAGCAATGGCCGGTCCAGAGGAATGACCGTCGCGTTCTCCTTCGGGAGGGCGGCACAGAACCCGGCTTACAGGCCGTCTGGCTCTTCAAACATAGACGCCCTTTTTACGCGGCTTGGCGAGGCTCAAGCACAGCGCTCAGCGTGTTCTTTGTATGTTCTGTTGATAACTTCATGGCGCCAGTAACGTGGCGAAATATCCCATCTGGTGTCATTGTATCCCAGTTAATCCCATGTTAGCCCTTTCCACATGGGCGCATGATCGATTTGGCGAAAACTGCGCCTCCAGACCGGTCGGGGTTGCCGGAAAAGGGTGAGGGCGCGTGTTTCTCTCGACGTTCGAGAAACAGCTGGATTCCAAGCGGCGCATTGTTGTGCCGGCGGAGTTTCGCGCCCTCGTGTCGGGCCCCTTCGACGGGGTTTTCTGCTTTCCCTCCATTGGCGCGGACTGCCTCGAGGGGGGCGGTCAGAGCCTTTTTCAGCATTACCAGGACCTCATGGCCGAGCTGCCCTTTGGAGATCCGCTTCGGGAGGCCCTGGAGACCAGCGTCTACGGCGGCATGTCCCGCCTCGGCTTCGACGCCGCCGGCCGGATCACCTTGCCGGAGGAGCTCTGCGACCAGTTCGGTCTGACGGACTGGGTGGCCGTGGTGGGCCTTGGGGATCGGTTCCAGATCTGGGAGCGCGACGCCTTCCGCGCCCACCGCCAGGCCCAGCGCCTGGCCGCCCGGGAGGGCCTGGCCGACCTGCGGTCGCGCCAGCGCACGGCGCGCCTCGTCGGGGGAGATGCTGCGTGACCCAATCCGGAAGCGCCGAGGCGGAGGTCCCGAGGGATCGGCACGTGCCGGTCATGCTGGCGGAGGTGCTTGAGGCGGTGGCGCCCCAGCGCGGAACCCGGATCGTGGACGCCACCTTCGGCGCGGGGGGCTACACGGGCGCCTTCCTCGCCGCCGGCGCCCTTGTGGCGGCCTTCGATCGGGATCCCTCGGCCGAAGGCTTCGCCGCCCCCCTGCGGCAGATCTATCCCGAGCGCTTCCGCCTGATCCCAACGCCCTTCTCCGAGATGGAGGCCGAGCTCGCCCGCCCCGGGTTCGGGCCCGCGGGACGGGATGGGGAGAAATGGGACGCCGTCGTCTTCGACCTCGGCGTCTCCTCCATGCAGCTCGACGAAGCCGACCGCGGCTTTTCCTTCATGCGCGACGGGCCCTTGGATATGCGCATGAGCCAGGCCGGGCTGAGCGCGGCGGATCTGGTCAATACGGAGGCGGAGGAGGAGCTGGCGCGCATCTTGTGGCTCTATGGCGAGGAGCGGGCCTCCCGCCGCGTGGCCGCAGCCATTGTGCGCCGCCGCGCGGAGACGCCCTTCACCCGCACCCTAGACCTCGCGGAGGTGGTGGAGCGCGCCCTTGGCGGCCGGCGCGGCGCCCCCACCCATCCGGCCACCCGCACCTTCCAGGCCCTCAGGATCGCGGTGAACGACGAGCTTGGCGAACTGGAGGCGGGTCTGGAGGCGGCCGAGCGGCTCCTTGCCGAAGGCGGGCGCTTGGCGGCCGTGAGCTTCCACTCCCTGGAGGACCGCATCGTGAAACGCTTCTTCACCGAGCGGGCGGGCAAGGGTCCAAAGACCTCCCGCCATCAGCCCCTCGCGCCCGAGGGCCCGGCGGCGAGCTTCGCCCTGCCGTTTTCCGGCGCCCGGGCGGCCGCCTACCCGGAGACCGCCGTCAATCCGAGGGCCCGGTCGGCCAAACTGCGGGTCGGCGTGCGCACGGCCGCGTCCGCCTGGAGGTCGGCGGCATGATGTCGGCCCTGCGCGCCTTCGCCGGAGCGGTCGCGCGGCTTTTCAATCGCCGCTTCCGCGGCTTCCGCGTGGTGGAGCTCGCCGGGGGCGCGCTCCTCGCCGCCCTCGTCCTCGGGGTCTATTTCTTCAAGGCCGGCGCCGGCGCCGAGGGCGCCCAGATCGCCGACACCACCCGCCAGATCGCCGACGAGCAGCGCCGCGTCAGGCTCTTGAAGGCCGAACTGGCCCATCTTGAAGCGCCCGACCGCTTAGAGCGCCTCTCCACCCAATATCTCGGCCTCGCGCCGGTTCCGCCCAAGCATGAGGCGGACCCGGACACCCTTGGGGATGTGGCGCGGGCGCCGCAACGGGCGGCGCCGTGAGCCCGCTGGACCACTCCTCCGGCTACCGGCCGCCCTCCCCGCCGGCTCAGCTCTGGCGGGCCCTGGTGGACGCCATGTGGCGGGTGGAGCACGCCTTCGAGCGCTCCAAGGCCGAGGGGCGGGCCATGGACGACGCGCGGCTGCGCATCTTCCTGATCCTCATGCTGTTCGCCCTCGCCTTCACCGCCCTCGGGGTCGAAGCGGCCAAGCGGGCGCTCTTCTCCCATGCCGGGGGAAACGGCCTCGAAGCGGCCGCGCCGGCCGAAGCCCGGGCGGATCTCGTGGACCGCAATGGCGAGCTTCTAGCGGTGGACGTCACCCACTACGCCCTTTACTTGGATCCCCGCGACGTGGCGCCCGGCCACCAGGCTGAGACCCGCGAGGAGATCCTTGCGGCGTTGCCGCACCTCTCCGCGGACCGCCTCGACCGGGCCCTCGCCGGGGAGCGTCGCGCCTTCGTCATCGGCGACCTCAGCCGCCAGGAGCGGGACCTGATCCATGACCTTGGCCGCCCTGGGATCGAGTTCCAGGAAGAGCCCAAGCGCTTTTATCCCCTGGGCTCCACCGCCGCCCATGTGATCGGGTTCTCCGATACGGGCGGGCATGGCCTTGCGGGCGCAGAGCGGGCCCTGGACGCGCAGATCCGCGGCGCGGCCGGGGGCGGCGGCGCCATTCCCCTTTCCATCGACCTGCGCGTGCAGGCGGCCCTGGAGAGCGAGCTTGTCAAGGCGGCGCAGCGGTTCCAAGCGGTGGACGCCGCGGGCCTTGTGGTGGATGTCCAGACCGGGGAGATCCTCGGCATGGCGAGTTTTCCAAGCTTTGATCCCAACAACGCCGGCGCCTTCCCCGACGCCAACCGCAAGAACAATGTGGCGGCGCAGGTCTATGAGGCCGGCTCGGTGTTCAAGGTCTTCACTCTCGCCGCGGGCCTGGACACGGGCGTGGTCACCCCCTCCACCACCTTCGACGTCTCCCATCCCCTGGTGATCGGGGACAACAAACCCATCCATGACTTCGACAAGGGCGACACCGCCCTCACCCTTGAGCAGGTCTTCACCCATTCCTCCAACATCGGCGCCAGCAAGACCGCCATGGCCATCGGCTCGGCGCGGATGGACCGCTACATGCGCCGTTTCGGCCTCTACGCCGCGGCGCCGAGCGAGCTGGCCGAGTCCACTCGCCCCCTTCTGCCCCACCGGGAACGCGATGGGAGCCTGGCCCTTGGAACCCTTGCCTATATGTCCTTCGGTCAGGGCATCTCGGTCACGCCCCTGCAGATCGCCACGGGCATGACAGCCATCTTCAACGGCGGACGCTATATACCCCTCACCGTGCGCAAGCGCGGGCCTGACGAGGCGCCCCAGGCGCAGCAGGTGATCTCCGCGGCCACGTCCCGCACCATGCTGGATTTCATGCGCCAGAACGTCATCGACCCCAAGGGATCGGGTAAGAGCGCCGAGGTTCCCGGCCTCAGCGTGGGGGGAAAGACCGGCACCGCGCAAAAGGCCAAGGACGGGCGCTACCTGGCGAACACCCGCGTGGCCTCCTTCGCCGCCGTCTTCCCCACCACCGGGGCGGTGACCGACCGGCGCTACCTCGTCTACATCCTCCTCGACGAGCCCCACCCCGCGCCCGGCACCTTCGGCCTGGCCACCGCCGGCTTCACGGCCGCGCCGACGGCGGGGGCGGTGATCAACCGCATCGCCGACTTCCTCGGCGTCAAACGTACGCCCACGGCGCTTTTGGATCCCGCCCAGACCCGCGCGGCGCCGGACCAGTCCACAGCGGGGGCTGAGTGATGCCCGAACGGCGCCTCTCTGACATCCTGCGCCGCAACCTCGCCGCGGAGGGCGCGGCGGACCCTGTGATCACGGGCGTGGTGTCCGACAGCCGGCGCGCCGGCCCTGGCTGCCTCTTCGCCGCCTTGCCCGGGGCCATGGCGGACGGCCGCGCCTTCATCCCCGCGGCCATCGCCGCCGGAGCCGCCGCCGTCATCGCCGAGGGCGACGCCGGCGTCGGGTCGGTGCCCGTGGTGCGCGTCGGGGACGTGCGGCGGGCCTACGCCCTGGCGGCCCGGGCCTTCTGGGGCGCCGAGCCCCAGACCGTGGTGGCCGTCACCGGCACCAATGGCAAGACGTCCGTGGCCACCTTCTGCCGGCAGATCTTCACCCGCCTCGGGCATCGGGCAGCGAGCCTGGGGACCCTGGGCCTCCAGCTTGAGAACGAGACCCTCTCGCCCCCGGGCCTCACAACCCCCGACGCCGGGGAGATCGCCCGACTGGCGGCCGACCTCGTTGAGCGGGGCGTGACCCACCTCGCCCTGGAAGCCTCCTCCCACGGCCTGGACCAGCGGCGTCTGGACGGCCTGACCCTGAAGGCGGGCGCCTTCTTGAACCTGACCCAGGATCACCTCGACTATCACCTCAGCATGACGGCCTATCGGCAGGCCAAGTTGCGCCTGTTCCGCGTGCTCCTGCCCCAAGGCGCCACGGCGGTCCTGAACGCCGACGTCGCCGCCTTCGACGCCTTCGCCGCGGCGGCGGTCATGCATGGCCAGACGGTCCTTTCCGTGGGTGAAAGCGGCGTCGGCCTTCGCCTCGTCCGTCGCGCGCCCGAACCCTTCGGCCAGCGTCTGGAGGTCCTGTGCCAGGGCCGTCGCTACGACCTGCGCTTGCCGCTTTCCGGCGCGTTTCAGGCGGCCAACAGCCTCGCCGCCGCGGGTCTGTGCATCGGCGCGGGCGAGGCGGTGGACCGGACGCTCGAGGCCCTTGAAACCCTGAAGGGCGCGCCCGGCCGTCTGCAGCGCATCGGCTCAGGCCCCCTGGGCGGTGAGGCCTATGTGGACTACGCCCACACGCCCGACGGCCTCGAGACGGTCCTGGCCGCCCTTCGCCCCCATGCTGAGGGCCGCCTCATCGTGGTCTTCGGCGCCGGCGGCGACCGGGACCGGACCAAGCGCCCCCTCATGGGCCAGGCCGCGGCGCGATTAGCGGACCTGGTCATCGTCACCGACGACAATCCCAGGAGCGAGGATCCCGGCGAGATCCGCCGCGCCATCCTCGCCGCCGCGCCCGGAGCCCTGGAGGTGGGCGACCGCCGCGCCGCCATCCGCGCCGGGGTCGAGCAGCTGCGCACGGGCGACATCCTGGTGGTGGCGGGCAAGGGCCATGAACAGGGCCAGGCTGTCGGCGGGACCATCCTGCCCTTCGACGATGGGGTGGAGACCCGCGCGGCCCTGGGTCTTGGCCCTGGCGCGGACGAGGCGGACGATGGGTGAGCCCCTTTGGAGCGCGGAGGCGATCCTGGCCGCGTCGGGCGGGCGCCTGGTCGGCGCGCCGTTTCTCGCGAGCGGCGTCTCCATCGACACCCGCACCCTCGCGAAGGGAGACCTTTTTGTCGCCCTTCAGGGCGCGCGGGACGCGCGCGCGTTTGCGCCGGCGGCCCGGGCGGCCGGGGCGGCGGCCATGCTGAGCCTTCCCCTCGAAGGGGAGGATGCGGCGCGTCCGGCCCTCGCCACCGTGGAGGTCGAGGATCCCCTCAAGGCCTTGGAGGCCCTGGGCGCGGCCGCCCGTCGTCGCGCTTCAGGCGCGGCGCGCTGCGCCGTCACGGGATCGGTGGGCAAGACCTCGGTGACCCAGGCCCTGGCCTTCGCCCTGAAAGGCGCCGCCCCCACCCACAGCTCGGTCCAGAGCTACAACAACCACATCGGCGTTCCCCTGACCCTGGCCCGGATGCCCTCGGACACCCGGTTCGGCGTCTTCGAGATCGGCATGAACCACGCGGGGGAGATCACCCCCTTAACGCGCCTGGTGGCGCCCCAGGTTGCGGTGGTGACCACCGTCGGCGCCGCTCATGTGGAGAACTTCCCCGACGGCGAAGCCGGCGTCGCCCGGGCCAAGGCGGAGATTTTCGAGGGGCTGGGAGAGGGCGGCGTCGCGGTGATCCGCGGCGATATCCCCTGGACCGGGGTGCTGGAGGCGGCCGCCCGCGCCAAGGGGGCTGAGGTGGTGCGTTTTGGCTGGAGCGAGGCCTGCCAGGGCCGGCTTACGGCGATTGAACGCCTCGGCGACGGCGCGCGCGTGCGGGCCAAGGTTTTTGGCGAACCGGTGGAGCTGCGCCTGCGCCAGACCGGCGCCCACTGGGGTCTGAACGCCCTGGCCGCGCTTCTCGCGGCGGACGCCCTGGGCGCGCCCCGCGACGTGATCCTGGAGGGGCTAAAAGGGTTTGCGCCCCTGGCCGGCCGGGGGCTGGTCCGGCGTCTGATGCTTCTGGACGGCGAAGCGCTCCTCATGGACGAGAGCTATAACGCCAACCCCCTCTCCATGGCCGCCAGCCTCAGCGCCCTCGGGGAGACCCCGGCGCGGGGGAGAAAGATCGTGGCCCTCACCGACATGCTCGAGCTGGGGACCCAGGGACCGGCCGCCCACACCGCCCTCGCGGGTCTCCTCGCCGAGGCTGGGGTGCAATCGGCCTTTCTGGCGGGTCCGTTGATGCGGCGCCTTTACGACGCGCTTCCCCAAGCCATGCGGGGCGCGTGGAGCGCGGCGCCCGAGGGTCTCATGGGGACGCTCACTTCGGCATTGAGGGACGGAGACGTCCTGATGGTCAAGGGCTCCAAGGGATCTGGGGCCTACCGGCTGGTGGAGGCGTTGACGGCCCCGCCGGGCGAGGGGGAACGCTGATGCTTTTCTTGCTGTTCCATCTCGCGGAAGGGCACGGCCACCACGTGGGGATCTTCAATCTCCTGCGTTATCTCACCTTCCGGACCGGCGCGGCCCTCTTCACCGGTCAGGCGGTGGTGGGCCTCATGGGCAACCGCTTCATCGACTGGATGCGCCAGCGTCAGGGGCGCGGCCAGCCCATCCGCAGCGACGGCATCGAACGCCACGTGATCGAGAAGGCCGGCACCCCCACCATGGGCGGCTTCATGATCCTGGCGGGCGTCATTCTGGGCACCTTGATCTGGTCCGACCTATCCAATCCCTTCGTCTGGATCGTTCTTCTGGTGACGGCCTCCTTCGGGATGCTGGGGTTTTTGGACGACTACGCCAAGGTGACCAAACAGACCTCCGCCGGGGTCTCAGGCT
>Ga0209208_10003134_pt1 | contig 23786 bp, 20 predicted proteins | sample S1TSphfallax_3_FD_187694 | JGI IMG/M metagenome (GOLD analysis project Ga0209208, IMG submission 187694) | Host-associated microbial communities from peat moss isolated from Minnesota, USA - S1T2_Fd - Sphagnum fallax MG (SPAdes) (version 2) | ecosystem: Host-associated > Plants > Peat moss >...
GGAATTTTGAAAAAAAAATTTAGTGAAATTTGGTTCGAGTTGAAATCGCCCAGATGGTCACTTTTTAATAGTGGCCACAAAAAGCCCGTGGCCAATCACAACCACCAATCCTCCAAGATATTGTTTTCGAGAGAGGGAGGGGGGGGGACGATGCCGTAAAGTCCTATGTTCAGAGATAGAATTAAGGAAGCGGGTGGAGAAGTTTTCCGGCTGAAAGAGAGCTCAGGATTAGTTGAATGGGTAAGATATTCAAGAGAACAAATGAATGACCCACATCAAACATCATCTTCGCACGCATGATGAGCGGAGACACGGCCAAACAAGAGAGATTTTCTCTCTTTTTTTCTTTTTGGGTGGGGGGTTGGGATTTGTTTCATGGTGTTCAGTTCCGCAATCACTCGGTCATGTGCAAAATGCTCATTCTGTCGAGCTTTTTCCACTCAGCATACTTTATGCCTTTTTCTCCGTCGGTGCTCATGTTATGCCGCATATGCTCTGCACAAAAGCATACACAATCCATCAATGGTTGTTAAATCTTGGCCCCTCAAAAAAAAAAAAGTGTGGAAGAAACAAATTGTTTAAGAACGTAAGGTCTCAAATCGGCAGGTATGGTATTGGTGTAACCAATGCATAGCCAAACAAAAAGAATTGTCGTCCAATGAGATGTCAGAACTTATTTCATTTTTGTCACGTTGGTCCAATCAAAGCCAAGTCGGGACCGTGTCAAATATATAATATCCAATTCTGCACTTTTCAACCAGTAGGCTAACCTTTACAAAACCCAATCCCTTCCCCAAGCCACGGATCCACCCCACAAACTGTGGGCCAATTAAAACGGCTTCAAATTGGCTGGTGAATTATTGTTGCTGGATTTTTGAGATTTTTGAGATTTTTGAGATTTTGTCCTCCCTCAACATTATAGATCAGCCAGTTATCATCATTCAAGTTGTGTTTCCCTTAACAAAAATAACGAGACTATGTTCGATAATAATCCGGCTCTTCTCACTGGTTACCTAATACATAGTATGAAACGCAAAATTTTTTTAATTTTTTTATAAGGGAAATTATTTGAATTATAAGTTCACATTGTTTGGTAATAGGAGAGATGTTGTTTTGTGTATATGAAGTCTGACATGTTCAATTATAGCAATGCTGTTGTTGTAGTTGTTGCACATGAAAGGATAAGAGTTTTCCCAAAGAAGTTGGACTAGTGTTTTTCCACTTCCCCCTTCTTTGGAAGATTTTATTGGGCCCTGCGCCCCCCCCCTCCCCAGGGACAGGGACTATTTGCATTCATCCAACTTTTGGAAGTTTTTACCTTATTAGAACCAGTTTCAGATTAGGTGAATTGGTTTCTTTGGTGAAAGTGTTTAGACTGTTTAGATTGGAACAGTTGACACCGTGCAGCTTACTACCTGAATTGATGCATTCATCTACTCAGAAAGCGATAGCTTTGTACTTAGTTTCTTGCCTAGACAACAAGAGTGTTTTTGCTCAAATCAACTAAGTAATAGTCGTCAAATAGATCTCTCTGGTCCGGGTATTGCCGTTAAATTAAAAGAAAAGAAAAGAAAAGAACCGATTTTTTTTCTTGGTGTTCAGACTGTGGACACAGTAGGTAGATGTATAACATTTTATCTATCGGGAAATATTCAGCAATTACTATTGTAGGTTGTGTGGTTTGTGTTGGCAAATTTTTTTATTAGAGAATTTGATCCAAATATTCTTGTAGTTCCATAGCCTCCAATGGGAAGAAGGAGTTGTAAGGTGAAGAAGCTAAGTGGTTGAATGAGAGGAAAGGTCCCACACCAAGCAATGCAATTTCCACATTATTCAAAAGAGGACAATAGAACCAACCACAAACAAGTTGGGACCTCAGACCCACCATATAGTATGTTCCATATAGTTTATGCCTTAAGTATCTTAGCATTTTTACTGCCTGAAAAACACACACACACCCCCCAACAACAAACAAACCCTAGGGTTGTTTTCTCTTTGTATTTGACAGTGCCTCCTGCCACATACATGCAAGATGCATTGGTCGATTGAAGAGACAAGAGAGCTTGAAGGTGGTGGTCACAGTGAATCAGCAGCCCACCAGTGCATCATTGTGGATGTTGGCTGGACATGGAACTTTTTTTCATTGGGTCCTTCTTTCTCTAAGCTATTCAGTCAGGTTTAGAGGCATGGCTACCTTACCTGGCCACCAAGTTACACAGGAATTATATTCAAGGAAAAGTTGCCTAATTTCAAAAAAATTCTAATTAAATTAAAATATTTATTGCAATGCAATTGATTGATGCATACAAGGAACACAAATAGTTTATTATGACATGTGCACATTCATATAACCAAATTGACCATGAAGAGAAGAAGTTGAAAATCAATTATTATTCAAGTTAAAGGACATGGTCATCTTCTATGTGACAATTAAGTAGACATCGACTCATACTTTGTTCCTTCAACATCAAGTGGTGAAAGCATGATAAAGTATACAAAAGCATGGCATAGCAATTATTAAGCACCCTTTTGAGATTAGACCTCTTAAGTCAACATCAATCCCCATATTGCAAAAAAAGTTGATCATGTTGGCTTACATAGACTCCTTTTGGAATCTAGCATCAAATGCCCTTCAAATTCCACAATGCTCCCATGTAGATTTAATCATCTCCAGATATAAGCTCAAATTTACATATGTTCTCTATAGTCAAATGAATACCATCTCACACAAGGTTGATAAATTTGTGTGCACATCAACCTCATGGGCAATTGTATTAGCTTTCAATTGTTTTAATATATTACTTGTTGATCACGTTTTAAAGTAAGAAGCAAATGCACACTTTCACAATTGCTACAAGATTACATTGCAAAGCTACAATTTTGATGTATATTTTGTGGGCACAAATAAAAAGCAAAGGTTGGGGTATTGTTCCTTCATCCAATCCCAAAATTTGATCAATTGATGGACATTCCAAAAATCAATGACTCAAACCAACTTTTGTTTATTGGGTAAATCCAATTGTTTCTATTATGACTAAAAATAAAGAACCAAAGTCATTTTCACAAATTGTTACCATATATGTAGGTTTGAACAACAATTGTTAAACAAAGCCAAAGTAAATGACTTATTTGTTTTACCCTTGAAAAGGCATCAAGTTTCCATTTGTAATGCATGAAACAACACATATAATGGCATGTTTATCTTCAACTCCAATTTGCACCATTTCCTTCTTGCCTTGTTTTTTTCCATGTTTGTCCTTTAACCATAGGTACAAGATAAATGTCAGTTTGATCAATGTTAACCATGAATGATCTAGAGATGTTGTATAAAAACACCAATTATTCCATGTGGTATGTTATGTAGGTCCCTTAAATTTTCCAATCATTAAGGAGTTTGTTGTGACTTGTTGGATGTTAGAAACTCAATTTCAACCACTCATAGATGAACTTATGCACAAACCACAACATCACTTTGATCTTATCTAGTTTTATGACAAGAGACTTTGCCTTAAAATAACCAAGAATAATGAGTTGTATTATTCTTACATGGAGACATTGAACTAATTTTCACGTTCCTAATAAAAAATCACATAATTCTTGTACAATGTGAATTTCAAGAATTAATAATGGGTCTTCATTTTGTATCATGAAACTTGGAGCCCAAAAATGTGAACATTCCACCATTTTTAGCGCCTAAGTCTTTAACTCCCCTATGTATAAACCAATTGTTTGAATGTGCTTTACTTTAGCTTGTCATAAGAATCAGTCTTGTATCTTATAATTTTGTAGGCCCTTTTGAGATAATTCATCTCAAATAGGTGGCAACAATTCATTAAAAAAATAGTTTTGGTACTTTCCTCATTGTCATTGCTTTTAATGCTTTTCAAATAGCCTTCACCAACTTAGAAAAAATCATCAACAAGTTTTTCTCTAATGCTTGATAATAACTTAGGAGAACCTAGAGGTAAAAAATCAAGGGGTGCATGCTTCTCAAACTTGGGATGTCTTATTTTGTGCTTTGGAATTCATTATAACACATGGTTAAACATACTGGAAGGTATTGATTTCATACCATCTCTTTGCACACAATCGAAATATTCATTCATATTATTGATTGAAACATAGTTGATAGGAGTAGTGACTTCATAATGTTTATAACTAAAAAATTAAAATTGATCCTTAAGCCCTAAACTAGAATGTTTTATTACACAAGTCATCAACTTTCTAATAAGTACTCTATTTTTTCTATTAATCATTTAAATGCATTCAAAGATTGTAAATATACAACTCTAATGTATGTATAATAAATATATGTAATGAAAACAAGGAAAACAAAATCCAAACAAAAGTATGTAAGACTTGTATGATATTGAAGGCTCAAAAGTCAATTAAGATGTTGTTTATGACTATGAAATCACCTTTATCAAACATCCAACCTATAATGTGCCTACTTATTTGTGACTTTCCACATTCAACCAATATTTTAAATGATATTAAATTACAGTAACATTTCACTAGATTAGTCAATTTACTACCACAATATCTTGGTTATTTGTAAATTCATGAGACTTCAACATTGTCATGTTGAAATCAAATTTTTCCAATGAATCAGGCACAAAGTTGAAAGGTACTAAAAAAAATGTGTTTTTCACATTCATTTTCAAACAATAAATTTTAAGAACACATTTTTCTAAACTTAAGTCATTCAAACATGATAGCTAAAAGTCTAACATATATATATATATATAATATTTTAGTTGTCTGTCTGTCCGATCGTCCTCCTTGGGGGTAAGGGGGTTAGGGTTAGCACGTCCTTCATAAATGCGTTTCCTTGGTTACCTTTCTCATGGAACAAACCTCTTCACCTATCTCCCCCCTTCAACACAACAACCCTCATTAAACCAATGAACGAAAAGGAAGAAGAGGCCCCTTTGGAAGACCCGTGTGTCTGTCGAAACTGTCTTGCCTGGGAGAGGCACGTTGCTCGATCTGAGGAGCAGCGTGCGGTGAATGCCAGCTAGCGGGCAGTTCAAAGAGGTGCGCACAGCGATGCGCAAATTGCGATGAAGAAGCCCTCCTTTGAGGCTACATGCATCTCCTAAATGGCTCCACGAGAAGCTACATTCACAATGTGCAATTGTTTAAAATAGAATACTTCTTTGAAATAAATAAGGTTTAAAGAAACCGGGGTACTTCACAATGTCCAAAGGTCACAGGTACCCACTAGTAATGAAATAATTTTGTAGCTTGGTTTCCTTTGGGTCCTTCTACAATATTAATTAAAGGGATGATGAAAACACTATGAATACCATTATTTTAAACCAAAAGCACATGACCAATGCACATTGCACATGCCCCACATAAACAAGTGTTTTAAACACAAATCTTATATATGTAAAAGTTGAAACAAGTAGGCACAACTTTTCTTGAATTTAAACAAAAAAGGAAAAAGAAAAATGTGTAAAAGATATAAATGATAATGCTTGAAAGTTATTCCATAAACTTTTTAAAGCAATAAAAACACTTAAAGCATGTGCACCCTAATCTTGAAGTTTCATGTGTTGCATTCACCTATTTTCATTTGAGAATTTAATTTTAAATGGAATAAGAATCTAAATGCCTGATTTCATTAAAATTCCAAATCCATTTGCCTAATAAACCTTTCTAGATTTAATAAATATTAAGCATTAAAGTTATGCCTAACTTAGAAGGAAAATACAATAGTCTATTTAACAATTTATTTATATGTGCTTAATTAATTGTTTTGAAAAAATGTTGTGTTTTTTTTTACCACGCCTACCTATTATCCTCCATCTTGTTCTTATTGATTACCCCTACCTAGGCTAATTACTCAAACATACATAATAACCTCCTTGCTTGATTGTCTACCTAAAATAACCTATTTGCACCAACTTAGTTATTCATCATTGAAGTTCTGCACAAAAACATGAACATATTTAGGAAAAAATTCCATGGTCACCCACTATCCAACCACAATTAATTTGGTCAAATTATGAGATTCTATTTTCACCTTACTACTTCTCAACCAATTTTGAAAGACCCACATTTGATAGTTTTAATTGTAGAGAGTTAATGTATTCTAGACCAAGTCAAAATTTCTTTGCATTTGTACAACTAGTTTTAAAAATAAGGTGATGATCATTTGTTGGTATGGTGGGTATCTCAAAATACAATGAAAATGTGTTAACTTTACACATACATTATCATTGTTCAAATTATGATAGTGCATAATTACATTCCATCACAATTTATAAACATGAAATGGATTTGAAATTTTATGCATTGACATTCAAAGGGGGAAAATGCATTCCAAAAACATTTTACTTTTTTGTAATTGAAACACAATTTGATTATAAATTTAAATATTTTGTCCAAAATATTTATAACAAAGAATTTCATGTACTTAAACAAAAAGTCATCACAAGGATGATGAACCACAATAATCAAATATTGTAATCTAAAACACTATATTTTTATATATTTTTATTTTTGTTGAAATGAAGTTTGAGCTATAATTTTTTCATTCCCCCTTGTCTACTTGAAATTTGCCATATTATGATATTCAATGTCACATGTGAAATGAGATTAATAACAAATACATAACATTGTAATGCAAAAGATATTTAGATGCCCATCCTTTCAACTTAAATAAAATTAATTTGGAACTGCAATGTCATTATCAAATTTTATTATCATTAAAATGCAAGATACATAACATTATAATGCAAAAGAATTCTAAATGTCCATCCTTTCAACTTAAATAACAATAGTTTCACAATTGTAGTGCTATTAATAGAACTTATGTATCACTAAAATGTAACATACACAACATTGATACAAACTAAACTATAATTACATGTTGTTTTTCATTTCATTTTAAAAGCAAAGTTTCACCTTTAATGAATTATATGGTTTGACAGGTTTATAAGGGGACATGATGTTGTAAGTTGCAATGTAGTGGAAAATTAGTAATAAAATAGTTAAACAATAATCATAGAATAATAAAAATTTAGTACTTATATAATGACAATATAGTGGCACAACTAATTGGACTGGTGGGAATCATAGTTGATAATTATTTGTGAACAAGTTGAACAATGAAATGCATACGCGTGGCATAATCATATGTGTGAAGGTTGTACACTAATTGCAAAATAATTGTTGATTGGGTGCTACATTTACTTGAATTGTAATGTAATTGTCACATATTATTAAAGTGCAACTTGCTAACAAATTCAAACACGGTTGACTACAACCATATTTATGATGTGTACATTCTACTACATAGAGTCCATTTTGCAATTAACTTGCAATTACAATACAACTCCCTAATTTTATGACATGGAAGTTTAATTATTAATTCCCTTTATTTCCATGGGATAGTTGTAGCATAGTTGTATATTAGTTATTTAGAGCTTTAAGTGCAAGGCAACTTAATTGCCATAGAAATGATTTGTCATAGTAATGTGTAAAACTTACATATCTTTCTTGAAAATTAAAAACATTCCTCCACAAACCAAAAAGGTGCAACACAAGAAAGTGCTAATAATTTATGTTTTTTGACTCTACTTCCAAAAGAAAGTTATGTTTTACTCACAAAAAAAACAAAATGTATAATTCCGAAAAGGGAAAAAAAACCTTAAATTTGCAAGTTTTTTTCGCAACTATCAATCAAAACTTGAAAATGTGTATTGGTATGATATTTTTAAAACTACACTAATTGAAATAAGTATTCAAAATTTGGTACATAATAAACTATTAGGAGTAGTTACCATTGCTTTAACATGACTTGTTATAGGTATTGAAAATGTATTTAGTGTGCACCCTACCAAAACATGTTTGGATTAATGAAAGTTAACATTTTTTATATTTTTTGTTTCAAGAATATTACCATTTACATTATTAATATTCACAATTGTTCAACAAAGATTCAAAAGAGTGGAGCAAACATGTGACATTTGGAGCTTTTGTTAAAGCTTTGAAGATGTTGCATGAATTAGAATAAAGATGAAAGATGGAAAGACTAAAAATTGCCTATTTGATTGATCTTGTCAAAGATTTAAAGATTTTTTTATAGCCTTTATCGAGGAGGGAATTACTTGTTTGAGAATAGAAGTGCATGGATTTAATGTTTGATAATGACATGTAGCAATTTTTTGATTTTATGAGAAAGGAAGAAAAAAATTGTAACCATAGTGCAAGGAAACTTGTTAATTGAAATACATTTAGTAATCCATTTTTTACTTTTTCTACCCCTTGGAAATCAACAATGGAGTGACATTCTAATGATGAGTTTTCCAAAGTAGTAATATGAAAGGAATTGGTTTGTAAATGGAATTGATTTGTAGCGTGTAATGAATTTGAAGTGAAAATTTGTATTTTGGATTCATTTAGTTTGTTCATCTTGTAGGGCTTTTACAATGTGGGAATTTTGAGGAAATTAAATTTGAAGTTATTTGAAATCTCATTGAAAACCAAATATGAAGCCATAAAGGTTATGGTTATTTTTTACATTTCAATTCTTCTTTGATTTGGTCACCTATACATGTTTGAGATTTAAAATTTTGAATTTAAAAAATGATATGCATGTTCTTGTTGACATCATGAAGTAGCTTCACAACCCCAAAGAGATTGTTCATGTGCAAAATGAAAGCAATGAGAGATGGTTTTCTCTATCAAAAGGTTTGTTTGGGTAGTTGACTCATGGCAATCAACTTGTAAAGTTGCTAGCACCTTCCACAAGTCTTAGCATTGTTGTTGGGATTATAATCCACTTGCTTTTGTTTGCTTGAAATAATGTCTTGATTCCAAGTCTAATTGGAAGATACATTTAAACCCAAGTTCCAACGCATGTCAACCAATCATCTTATCCAAGTGTGCTTCCCATATGAATTCAATTGAATGGCAATTCAACAATGTATATATTGCATGTAGTAGCCATGTTAAAAATATTGGGTTTTTGTCATGAATTTTTGTATATTTACATATAGATTAAATCAAAGAATAAGTACACATGTTCAAAAAATAGAATAAAATTACAATCAAAGTGATTTAAAGTCTTTAAAAACTTTTGAAATGTCAAAGTTGTTTGGTCTAAAACAAACATTTTCAAAGTTTTTTCAACCTTCAAACCCCACTAATTGTTCTAGAATAGGGTTGGCAGTCTAAACAAGCTTGTTAGGCCAATTAGGTTTCAAAAGGTCATACCAAGATGGGATGCTGACATACCAAATGTTTCAAATTTAAATGTTTTATTTGGATTAGTGGGGTTTTTTGGGTTAGGGACAATGGTGAACACATTTGAACAACACTGGTGATGACAAAAGACCATGGGGGAATGATGAGATGACAAGAATGCTGATGAATAACAATGAAATGGTAATTAATGGGAGATGGTTGGGGCATTAAAAAGGGATGTTGGAAACACTAGGGGTGCCAAGTTGGACAAAAACAAATTGGGCAATAAGGAATATTAAGGATGTTGAAGATGGTAAATATTATGTCAAAGGAGGCCAAGAAGTATATTGGGAACATTGGGGTTGAAAATATTTTTTATAAAAAAATTTCAAACCATGAAGGATCTTAAGGTGGAAAATGTTTACATTAGCCAATTACATGTTAGTGAACCATAAATGCAAATTTCCATACAATGACATGAAATGTACTTTAATGGAGTTTTGAAAGCCCCATAATGTGCCAATTTTCTAAAGTCCATTTTGGCATGAAAATGAAACATTTTATAAATTTGATTCATGACTAATGAATTTAAACATAAAAATGGTTGCCCTAAGTCATTTTTAAAAATTAAAACATGGTTTAGGTATTCAACAATGTCCCATCTTTGTCACAATCAAAATACACTATAAAACTTTATTTTTTATGAAATCCTAGTATATATCCTATTTGTTTTGTCCAGTCTAGTTGACAAATACATGATTACTAATGTTTGATAATTAGTTTTTTGAAAATCATTTAACTTTTACATATATGTGACCAATTTGATCATTGAATTGGTAATGAAAAACACCACAAAGCCCAAGTTGGGTCTTAATAAACAATTTGAAGGTCAAGGTCAACATTTTAAAAGTTTGACAATTAAACATTTTAAAATTTTAATTCAATAATTGTTTAAAAATGAAGTTTAATAAAATATCCAAAGAATTATAAATTTATAATCCAACATGTCAATTCATAAATACCTTCAACACCCTAGCTTGTTAGGTTTTTTGAAATCCTAAATGTCCCAATAATTGATTGAGCTTGTTAGGTACCAAAACATTTTCGTTTCTGCACATTTCTTAAATATGTGAACACAATTTAATATTGGGAATGGCTAAGATGCTCATAATTTGGTTTTGGGGATATTAAGGCCCATTTTCCTCCCATTTAAAAAAAGCTTGTTAACATTGTTGTTTTGTAGATGGAAACTTTTTGAAAGTTTGTCAAAAAGAAAATACCATTTGGGCAAGCCTATCCTTGGGTGGTACGATTAGGAATGTCACACTTTGATTTAATTGGACCCATCAAACTTTGAAAAATCATAAGAAATACGTAAATGAACATTTTCATAAATGTTTTTTTTAATACATTTATTAGGTTCCATAGCTTTTGAAACCTCAATAATATTATAAAAATTGTGTATTTTGATGTTTGTAATCATTGTATTTAGGAAAAGTTTTAGGAACATAATGTTTGTTCTTTTCCTTGAATGTTTTGGTTAGGAACACAAATTTGGAACATGATTTAAGAAATTTTCTATGAACTTTTTAAAAAGGTAATTTGGAAGTCATTTGATTAAAGGTTTTTATTTGGAAATTAATTGATTAAATATGATTTAATTATGAATTTCCAAAGTTGAGGCTATTGATTTTTCAAGGGGTCATTTTAATTAAAAATATAAAAATAAAAATTTCTTAAAATTCCCAAATAAACTTGAAGCCATATATTAAAACATGCAATTAAAAAACATGAAAAAATAATAATTTATAGTTCAAAAAACATTTTTAAAAAAAGGCCAAGAAAAATAAGTTAGCTGTTTTTGATTCCTTAACCAATTCCTTAAGGTGGTTCCTAGTAGTACCACCCAAGGTGGATTCTCCCATTTGTCTCCCATATTTCAAATTGCTATATATGATTGGGTACATAGGTCTAAGGTTTGATTTTTGTCAATTTAAAATGATTGAATGATGTTAATGGTCCTTTTCAAATAAACTTGCAATTGTGAACAATGTTGGATGATTTAGGTCATTATTCAATGTTGAATGATGGAAGTGTTAAATGATGATATATTTAATTCATCTTTCTAATCGAAGGTGCAATTTTTTCATTTCTAAAATCTTTTTCAAATTTTTCTTTGTATTATATCCTAAACATTGAGCTTTTTATAATTGTTGTGACAATGTTATATATGTTCCAATGACTTTCTTTAGCAAATTCCCTTCTAATGGCTTTTATTTTGCAATCCTTGAAGATGGTCAATTTATTCAATTTTGCAGATATTTGATTCAAATATCACCCAAAATGAAATTCCTATTTGACAAAATGTGGTTCCAAACCATTTTTTATAGTTTATATAATGTTAAAATATTGCCAAAATCTTCTCCAAATTTAGGTTAATGAAACATAATATTCCTTAAACCAATATTATAAAATAGGCAACTATGCAAGTCCTTGTGCAATGATGATAAAAACATATAAATATTTTGTCTTTCTTTTGATAGACGTGCAAAAAAAAAAAAGCATAATGTCTTTCGAGCAAGGCATTTGAAGTAGATTCGTATAACTTGGATTAAACTAGGTGTCAAAGTCACAAGCATGTGACAAATCTTCCAACGGCATACATCCTTTGAATCACCAATGTCATTTTTGATCTTCATTTCATTTTCTTTCTCTTCTAATAATGTTCATTGTAAATGAAAAGAGAAATTTGACTTACACAAGAAAAGAGAGTAAACTTTTGTGCATGTAGGTGCAACAAAGCTTCTAGCACGACAAGTCATCACAATGCTCACACATGACGTATTGTTTGAATGACATTCTTTTATGCAATTCGTCCTCAATTTAAAATAAAAGTAAAAAGAAAAAATAAACACAAATTACTTGTTTACCAAAGTTATTGTGGAGGCCCTAAGATGTTAACTTGGAGAACATATTAACATCTAAAGAGATTGAAAAATGAATGTTGTTAAGTTGGTTCAAAAATTGTTGGACCATTCTACCATAACTATAAAGAGAATAAACAATGAGCACAAGCAACGTACAAGAGAACTTTGTCTATTAATATGAAAGGAGGTTGCAAGGTTGAAAATGTGTATGGAGCCAATTTTAGTTTCTAAGTGTTTTCTTGGGTGGGACATGCAAATCATACATAATTCATTAATTTTATAATACATAAACGTTAAGGTTTCAGATAAGCAAGCATGTGTTAGAAAGCTCCTTGCACTTTGCATGTCTTTTGCATGGGCAACATTACTGGCATGATATACTTACCCTATTATCTTCTTTTGTTTTCGAAGTTTTGTGACATCTGAAATTTTGAGATTTTGATCGCGACAAAAGTCTCTAGTATTTGTGAAGCAACCAAAAATGGCAATCAGAGAGAGAGAGAGAGAGAGAGAGAGAGAGAGAGAGTGCGTGTGTGTGTGTGTGCGCGCGCGCGCAACAATCTAAAATTTGCAATCAGATTGGAACTCGAGGTTTACTATGACATTACTGGTACTTGTACCTCAGGACTCAGTGACGGGATTCGAATAAGCAATTTTCAGCTCTAATATCTTGAGCTGCATTTCACCCCTTTTGACTTCCGGAATGCAGCTGAACGACAAAAGATGTACAACTTCTTGAACCCACAATTTGTAAGCATCTCTATTTCAAGAGATGAGATTCAAGAGATGAGAAAATAAATTCTGTGACTATAATAAACATATGCAGCAGCAAAAAATAAATCTTAAGTCCAAGCAAGTTCCCCCTATACACATACACAAATCTCACAGCCCTCTTTTCTGTGATTCCGGAAGTACACGGGGGTCTCTGTCCACAGGACGCCGGATGCCCTAAAATCTTCTTGAAGGACAAAACAGTTGCACACGAGCTGTGACCCAGGATGGTTGTTGCAGAGCGGCAGGAATTGTATTGGAAGAACCCATTCATGCACTTTGCCAGATTGAGAACCTATCGAGAGATCAGGGACGGAGAGGAGTTTGCAATCTAGGGTTTTTGGAGAGCCGGATCCCGGATTCAAGATTGCCAAACCCTAGTTTTGGTTTTATGTTGGAAAGCATCCACCAAGGCTTTGTATTTGGTCTGATCGAGGGGAGTGCCGTGGACTTTGCAGGAGGAATTTGTAGAAAGGAGCTGCTTCTGATACACTCGGAAGGGTAAGAATGTTGAGATCACAAGGGTTTTCCAGAGATACGCTTGAATGTAGGAGAAACAGGAGGGAAGTGGACATAGCAGCCTCATGAGTTGAAGCCCTAATTGGGGGTGTGGGTTGTGGATCCAGGATTTTGTCGTTTGCAACTGCAGGAGGCTTGATCACTACCAATGGCTCTATCAAGATGGGTGTCGTCATGTTTGCTTCTCTTTCTGATGGTACATTGTCTGGCTGCGACCTGTTGTGCTTTGGACCTCGACAGCGATGATGAGTGGGACATTGATGCACCTCCAACTGGACCCCAAGTGCGATCCCTCTCTGACCACAACTTTGAACATGATACTCAAGCAGCTACTGGCCAGACCACTGGTGCATGGTATGCTTCATTTTTTTCTGGCATTTTTTGATATTCTGATGGTAGATATGGCTTTTCAGGTTGATTAGGTCTGTAGAAGTGCCAAAAAGCTTTGGTGGATTTTTTTCCCCCTTCCTGCTGTTTTTTCTCTATTGACTGCTTCTCTGTGAAGTTTTGAGGTCATGGATTTTGAGGGATGCCATTATGTGTAACAGTTTTGCGAGATGTTGGCAGGTTGGTTCTATTCACAGATGCCCACTGTGATAAGTGCAGAGACGCCAAACTGGCCTTGATAGATGTTGCTGTTGATGGGCAACCCATACTGGCAGAGGTAGGATATTCTACAGTCCCAATCCATTGGTAGCTGGAAGCAGTGAAATGTCCTCATGAAAAATGAGAAAGGAAGTGAAAAATGTTGGTGGGAAGTTAAGTGCATTGTAATCAAAGACACACAGTGCACATCACAGTTCAAGGTTTATTTTTAGGTGTGATTTTGAAGGTATAGTGGCAAATGCTTGTGGCGATAACTGTGCAGGTCAGTGTGCTGGACAGCCCAAAGACAGGTAAACGGTTCTCAGTTAGCAAGGTGCCTGAGCTTCGTCTCTTTCGTGATCGCCACATGTATGTCTATAAAGGCGAGCTGAATGGCCCTGCTATCAAAGAATTTGTTCAGGTTATTCTTTAATCATATATTCCTCTCCTTCCTTTCTTCCTCTTGCTTCTCCTGTTTTTGCATGTATAGACTGACTCTATCTTTGGTAGTTGCAATTTGAATGTAAATGGCCTGTATTGTCTTTCTATCATGTAGGGTGGGTGGAAGAACACAGTGGGAGAAGATGTGCCTGCTGAAACCTCCTGGTTAGCAGATACAATTGATGAATTGCAGAATCTGGCAAATGCTTGCCTTAAGGTTTGGAGAACTCTGTTTTGCATACCTTTTTGTATGTATCTATTCTCGGAATCTCTCATTCAAGTTTCAAAGGTGCACATCATATACTATAAACCCTGAACCCTAAACCCTAAGCCCATTGGGTAGTCAGATGTGGAAGCAAACATACAGATCAATGCAGAAGAGCAGTCAATGAAACTGATGTGTCTACAATTATGTTGTCACCACATACCTGTTCTGCATTGAGACAATGTTGATCTGCATTTCAAATATTTGCCCTACAAATTTGATTCAAGAAATTCTTGAGCTGACATCAGGATTCACAAGGAACTGTCAACTGATTGCAGTTAGTTGCTCTGTACATGTGGACTATGACATGCAGTATTTGGCAAAGAGACCTGGTCTATTGGCTGCTGTTGGGGCTGTGCTGGCTACTGGAGGTTATGTTGTCACCCGGAGGCTGCTGGGAATGAAGCCCAGGAACCGAAGAAAGAGAGCTCGACCATCTGGCCGACCTCATAAGAAAGCAGGCTAACCATGCCAAAGGTACTTTGCTTCCTGTCTCTGAGTGAGTGCATCCAGCTTTGTTTGCTTTCTATTTTGAAAGGAACCATTTCTTGTGGCCATGTATTTATGACCAATGGTATTTGTTTGTTTTGTTTTCTTGGTGAAACATGCAACATGCAGGTGTGCAACGAGTAGTTGGAAGAAGCCTTCTTTGGGAGTTAGGTCAGACTTATCGGCAGTCTTGTGTAAGTTTCTTTTTTGTTGAGTTTTCCATTCCTGTGCGAGTGTTCTTATGGTAAAACTCATGTGTAGCTGATTGTATTTTTCGTGTTGTTCATTCAGGTTTTGTGTAGTAAATCGAACTGTTGCTCTCATCAGTGTTTATAGTATGTTTGGGAGGTTTTGGGAGGTAGCAGCTGTGGTGCTGAGGCACATACCAATGGACATCTTTCAATATATTAATATATTAGTACGTTTTGATCTCATAACTCAACATACATCGGCAGTTGCTCTGTGTATGTTTTGTTTTGATTAAGCTGTACTTCTAAATAACAGGTATCTGTCAAAAGTCTCAAAAATTTAAGACAAGTTGTTGAACCTGTTTTGCACAATAAATATTTTTGTTTGCAAAAAGTGACAATTTCCAATAACACCTACAGCAGTAAGCCTTGAAATCAACCACATTGATGCGATGATTAGAGCCTTCTGATTGGGTCTCTACTTGAGGTTCTTTTTGGAGTTATCAAAAGTTGATTGCAATTCTTCATGAGTATATTATGTTGCGGAGGAGGATTGTGATGACATTGAATAACAATTTTGTTGGTGTTATGTGAAGGATGTTGCAAAATGGTACAGCAAACATACCTTCTCCAGATTAGATATAGACAATAAAGTGGCTGTCAGTTTGGTTATTGATCTCCTAGTAACTGGTGACTCAATAACCAGTTATATCCCTCACATTGCTGGCTGCATGTCAAGTAGTCATGGTGGCAATCACTGTGATCTGAGTCTCTTGTAAAGCTGACCAGGTTTTTTCAAATTTACAGGGGAGGGGCATCTTCTTTGTTACCCTTTGTCATGTCACCTTTATTTATCTGACAATATTTTGGTTCATTTGAAGATGTTTATTTATCAAAGAATCATTTTTAGTGAAATAAAAGACAAGAGGAAGACTATTGTACTTGAGTTATTCAAGGGTACCTGAAATCGAGGCTATTGATCCCCACTTCTCTTGAAATTGTGGACCAAATCAATTGTAAGATGGGAAAAATGAGATAGAGGGTGAAACTGTTTTTCTCTTCTAAATTGGTCTTGGAATGAGTTTTACTCCCAATTTAAGATGTCCCTGATTTGTGTTTTATACTCCCTGTTATTTAAAAATTTGTCAAAATCAAATCCTTCAAATCATGTGAAGTGATGTCAAGTTTCATGAATCGGTACCCAATTTTGTTCACTTTCCCATTTCACTCCTGATGAGGATGAAACAAGGATTTGACGATCCACCCAAAGAAAGGATTTGATGATCCTTTGATGACGCCTACCCAGGTATGTATGTATATTATGTTGAGATCCATATCACATCATATAGGTGGTAGGTTTGAGGTTCTTTGGCCCTTGGAACTAGGAGGTCGTTCACATTGCAATTTCACAAATTGGAATGTGACAAATGTAAGGAGAGACAATTTAACTTGATTTGGATGAAATGTATTATTCATCTTATTGGCATTCACATGCATCCATTATAAGTATGATTATCATATAGTCCAAAAATCAAAATTTGTAAAGAACTGATGGGTGAGATTTTGGACTATGATTTCTAAGACTAATGGTGGAGCATTTATCACAAAATTGATTGTTGATTATAATTAGTGGTGTCAATATTGACTACCAACATATACTTACATGTGGCCCTTTTTTCTGCTGGCTACATATATAGCAAAATTAAAAAAATTAAAAGTGCTAAAATCAAATGTGCTTTCTTTTTTGGGGGTAGATTCTCAATAGCTGGAGAAATCGACAAAATTTATGCCAAGTCTAACTAAATGGGAAAATCAGCATTTATGCTCCTATTTATTTACCTTGTCAACATGGGAGATTGTGAAATGGTGTATAAGAGATATATACACATAGTTTGAAAATTTAAGAGAATTAGAATAGTTTCCTAGAATATTTTTCAAGTCATACAATATTTTTCTGGTGAAATTGCCAGAAGTTTTACATACTCATGTTACTATTTGCCACATTTGCTTACATTCTTTGCATGTTCCCACCATCCACTCATGTCCATGTTGAATGTACACAAAATCCCATACACTCTCCAAGTAATAATGTAAGCCACATCAATTTATAAACTCAGTAGGTACAATATAAGGGAAAGGGTGTTCATCTTGCCAGCCCTGACTCAGCAGTTCCCAATTGAGTCAAATTCTTTTTTCTTGTTTGGACATTAATTATTAATATTTTATAATAACATTTGTGTTCAGCAAATTTGAATAATTAGAGGATGCATGTAAAATTCCAATTTTTGTAGAATGACAATTAAAAAATCCAAAAATAAACATGGACCCATCAATTCCAGCTCCCACTTGAATTACTTATCTAGAAGCTCTAGCATAGTTTACACTGGTGGGCAAAGAATACAATATTAAACTAGCAAAATAGAACTTGGGCCAAAGAATAAGAAACAAGTTAATGGAATGTCAAAATGTGGGCAAAGAATGCTGTAACAGGCTCTAATAGCATAGGGATTTGATCAATGGAGTTATGGGCGAAAGTATAGTATTGCTTACATTGTACATATAGTTCCAATTCCCACTTTGAATTACTTATCTAGACTCTAATATGTGAGAATTATTCTTTGCTCAAGTTCTATTCTGGTAGCCTGTGGTATTCCTTAGTGAGACCACATTCTTTTCCCCAAGTTTTAAACATGTGTGCACAAAGCTAACATAAAATGAGTAATTTTTCATAATGATATGAATTATAAAAAGACTTAAAATTTTAACACTAACCAAAAAAAGAAAAGAAATCCCATTGAAAATGATTTACAATTAACATTTCTAAAACTTGATTTTATTAATGCATTGTTTAACTAAAGCGGAGTCCCTAACAATCATAATATTAATCATTGGATTATTTCGAAGTTTATGGAAAAAATCTATTGTTGAGGAATTCAACTCACTTTATAAGTCCCATGATTCCCTTGGAGAGCTCTAAATTCCCTATGTCTTGTTAATTCAACTTTGATTCTTCCAAGGTTTCCACCCTTTTCCCTAGAGGGAATGCCAAAAAAAAATCTTGCAACTTTAGTTATGATGAGAAATTAAGAAAGAGATTTTGCAGGTTTATGCAACTTGACACTAGTTGATGTCTTGTTATAACAGGCTCATGAGCTGCAAGTTATAAGGTTGTTGGAGCTTGATCCGCTTCAAAGCTTTTCAAAAAGGGTTGTGGAAAAGTTGACATTGATGATCGTGGCACTCCTGTGGATGTGCTTGATTAAGCAGTGGGAAGGATTCTTGAAGAAACTTAGTAGGCCTCCATGAACCTGCATTGGATTACACATGAATTTGCAGTGGTATTTTGGTGTGGGACTGCAGGTTCAATCGACTCCTGGCCGGTCTACAAACCTTCTAAGTTCTAGGGCCCAGGAAAAAATGAACCTCTTTGTCAGATGGAGACAAAAACTTGTTTTAAATACGGAGAGTATGGCGCATGACACGTGTGAGGTAAACTTTGAGGTTTTTAGACATAGCATATTGATGTCACAATATACATATATATTGGTGTAACAGGAATGGCTGAAGCTGGCACCTTCAAGTACTTGTTTGGAATTCAAGGAGACTCGTTGATATTGACAAACTAGGCAGCCGCTGCGATCTGGCAAACAACAGTGTAATGGCAGCTGGGAATGTAGTGAGCCAAGACTGGAGGGTCCAAAGTTCAAACCCATTTTTACTCTATTTGAAGTCTCTACTTCATCCATAGTATTATGTATAGGCCATTTTCCTGCTGCTGGTAGACCTACTCTAAAAGTACATGAATAAATTTGTTCAGTTTATGACAAGCAACTAGTGAGCTCGTGGTGCCCTGGTTCGTTGTCTCTGCCCTTGCTGCAGCTCATGGCTTTTTGGTGCATGTGAACACAACCTGATTTTGCAAGAGAATTGAAAATTCTGTAAGAGAACGAGCAGTTCCTTCCAAACCAAACAACCATTCAAATTTACGTTGTTGGTATCAGTGGGTTTAGCAACCTCTCAAAATTTTCCCCCTACATTCCCAACTTCCATTCTCACGGTCCACAAGTAGTTGATAGTACCATAGTTGAGCTAGAATCTCCATTACCAATCCATGGTCTTCCACATCTGTTTCAAGTAGTTGAGTTAGGATCTCCATTATCCGTCCCTGGCCATGGCATCTAATTAGTAGGTAAGTAGATGGTTTATACATAGGTAAGGGCGTCTGGTTTTGTACTTCCACGTCCTCTCCAGATTGGTGCCTTTATTGAATTTATCTTTCAAGCTAGAGGCATTGGGATGCACCCAAAAGTATTAAATAAATAAATTCTAAAGAAAAGGAAAAACACCCCAGCAATGGAACAAGAGAACCCAAAAACAGGTCAAATCCTGATATCCCTACATTCTAGGATAATGTGGAGTCCATCATAGAAACATATCCAGCATAATAACTGAAGGAGCGACTTGGGATTCACCATACTAACCAGGGTTATTTTTTTCAAATATGCAGTTTAGCAGGGGTGGCGAGAATCCCAAGTCAAAATGGCGACTGTTTAACGATTTGGCCATTAAAACTGTCGCCCACAGGCAGCCACGTGGCGAAACTCTCTCCCTAAAGCTTAAAAACTGTCTCAATTTGGCAATTTGTTTAAAAAAAAAAGGCTATTTTCGCAAGCTATTGGAGGCAGTGTCGCCTTTTGACGATTTTTGGCAAAAAAACAAAACACTGATGCTAACCACCATGTGTTCCCAATTTAGTATGTGGAGTATTTATTATCCTTACCTATGTCATATAAAGGGCATTTAAAGGACAGGGCCATTATGCTACAAGTTACTTGTTGTCACTATTAAACATGAGGGGCTGATCAGAATGGTCCGGCCTCCTCCCTAGTACTCCTACCCAGGTCGAAAACTAGGACGTGAATGTTAGGACACCTTCCTTGTTCTCTCTTGTCCCTCTGATTGTCCCTCTCATGGAGCAAAAAATCCAGTAAAAAACCCAAGGGCTGGAACCGTCACACCGATGAGAGCAAAACATCCAGTGAAAAACCCAATGGCTGGAACCATCACACCGAGGACAAAAGGGAAAGGCCAAACAAAGGCCAAAAGATGCGCAGCCTCTAAGAACCAAAGAAGGGAGAGAGCTAGTCCCTCTAGTGGTAGGAAGCTATCTCATGCATAGCCCCTATAATGTCGCTTGCATGCAAGTTGTGATATTTAATATTAATAGGAGGTCTAGAACAAGCATCTCCTGTCAATGCAATCTTCCTTTCTATAGTAGAGGTTAAAACACATTGAAAAGCAATACTAACATGTTGCCTAAAAAATTGAATGCAAAAAGACAAAGATAAATGACCTCCCAATCATCTATTGTAGAAAAGATGAACACATTCCTTGATGAAACAATCAATATCATGCCCAAGTGCACCATGCACCTCCATGGCCATTAAAATAAAGTGGTGCCTTTTATGAAGCCTTCCATATTTGCGGATTTTAACAGTGGTGTTAGATTTCACACTTGCATTTGCAAGCTGATTAATGACACTTGTAACCATTGTTTCCCATGTTAGATTAGTAACCACCACATCAACAACAAAGACATGGTCCTCACAAATCATGTATAAATTAGCTTATAATGAAATTCTTGATGTAAGGGTGTATCATTGCCTTTTCCATACAATGTGTCCAATCTTTTAAACAAAGGCATACATCATGTTTTTAGTGGTGTCATGTGTGGTTATTTGTTAACCTTCAAATGCACAATGTGCTAGATGCATGCCTAATGCATTTAACCCATGTCCACATTCACATGTGAAAATACTAGATGTCAAAGGTTGAATTAAACCAAAATGAAAATGCAACTTGAGGTGAAAGTAAAATGTGTGATGTAAAACAAACAAACAAATGGCTTAGTATTCAACCATAACACTAACCCCTTGCCCAAACAAGAACGAACTTAAGCTTTGGATGTCAAAAAAATGGAATCATTTTTTTAGATAGACCTAAAAGATGTGTCATGATGGATGTCCATCAAAGATGCCTATAGACTTGGGGTGTCGATAATTGTTAAAATTTCAAAAGAAAGGTGCATTTTTTTAGTTACGAAAGGATTTAGGCTATTTCAAATTGCACCAAGGCATGACTAAATGAGGTATGGACCCCTTTCAACTTGGAAAAACATATTTTTTCAAAACAAATCTATTGAAAATACTAAACTTGAAACATAAATACGAAGCCACCAAAACCCAACTCTTTAGAAAAATAAATGGTGCACATCCACCATATATAAAAACCTATACCACACTACTACAAAATGCGTCTTAGTTCACTTTGGGTTTCATTAGATTTTGAGTGAATTTGGATATTTGGACATAGTGAAATTGTTTAACCCCCTAATGAATGGGGACTAGTTACTACGGACAATGATTTGTTTCACTAGTACTTAGTGAAACAAGGTTATTCTCAAATGAAATACAAATTCACTTAACAATTCACTTGATAGTTAATTAACTAACCATAATGGAAATCAATTAAAATTTAATTATTTAATATATAATACTATTGATAATTTCATGATTTTTAAAGCCTATTATTTATAGACACATGTCATTACCTAGGTTAGGTTAAAAACTTAGCCTAGGAGGTAGGTAGGTCATATAATCAATCCAGGCACCTATTCTAGGAATTCGATAGGAAAATGTTTAATCAACATACCGTTGTTGACCACACACAACATCGCCCATGAGGTTTGATCCCTTGACCTTTGAATTGGAAATAAGCACCCTTACCATTAAGCCACCCCACTTGTTGGGATAATATGTGACATTACATTCTATTTATCAAATATTTCGTTTTAAACATTACAAAAACATAAACTTTGAAAATTCATATCTTATTGAGATTTTGTTCAAATGAAATGATTTGGGTTTATTTGTAAAAAAATTTCAATAATTTACATAATTACATTTTGTTTTGAAAATTTAAAATCATTTCAACAAAACAAAAGTTGAATATCATTATTCAATAACATTTCAATGACCATTCTTTTGAAAAAAAATAAAATTAATAAATGGATAATTTTTTTGTTAATATAATAATAATACTTATGCTAAGTTACTTTCAATTATTATATGACTATTTTTCATTAATTCAAATTATTATACCCTACATTATTTACGGTTATTTATGGTTATATTCAATTATTCTTGGTTATTTTTGGCTATTTTCACCTTAGGCTACTTTGGTTATTTTAATTTATTTCACTTCAGGCTATTTTCAGTTGTTGTAAGTTTTTTTGGCTATTGTAAACTATTTCAATTTATACTAGTTGTAGCTATTATAAATTATTTTTAGCCGTTGAAGGCTATTTCACCTTATGTTATTATTGGGAATTATAAGTTATTATAAGTTATTTCATCTTAAATTATTTTTGTCTATTATAAATTATTTGACCTTATATTATTTCAATCTTGATCAATTCTAATTTGTAGCTATTGGTTGATCTTTTATTAGTGTTATTGGTCGTTATTATTGGCTATTGGTACCTATTCTGTTTGTGGCTATTAATGTTTTTTTGTGGTATTTTATTAATAATTATTGGTGGTTATATTATTAGTGACCATTATTAATTATTCTATTGATGGCTATTGGTGATTATTCTATTGGTGGTTATTTTATTTGTCACAACCCCACTTTGAGGCAAGTGTGAGGATGAGACTCACACTCCCAAAAGTGGGAATTTGGAGTCCTTCGGGACTCCCGCAACTTCAGAGTTCAACAGCAGAGGGAAAAACACCTTGCCTTGAGGTGTTTTTTGTACTGTTGGAAAGGTCTTGAAATGTAGATGTCGAAAATGGCCTCGCATGAGCCATTTGGACATTTGCAGCATAAGTTATGGGCAAAAGAAGGGCCGAAAGTCAAACTGCCAGTTTGACTCCCGACCACAAAAAGTCAGGAATCGACCCGATCCCGGTGTGTGAAGATTGAGTGCGACACGCTGTTGAAAAGCTCTTAAGGAGAGCTACAAGTTTGCTTTAGACCTCATTTCAATCCGATGCCTGAGCCGGGAGTTATGCGCTCCCAAAGTCCCGGGAGTCCAAATGGGGACAGTTTCGGGACTCCTCCTTGGGAGTCCCGGGAATAAAAACCATTGAATGCGGGTGCCGCGGAGTAATGCAGAGAATACTATATGGGGGAAGGTGGTGGCTTCCCCCGAGTTCGGGCTGTGGTGAGTCAAGTGAGTCTAAGGTCGCCCATGGCTTGTCCCAACACCAAAAGGGTGAAGAACGAGTTCTAACCAACTTGTTGGTTGGATTTGGATGGAGGACCGAATAACTAAGTAGCTTGTCTCTCTTCCTAGTCTAATCCCGGAGCTTTCAGCTCGCCCCTCTCACCCCCCCCCCCCCC
>Ga0209208_10003135_pt1 | contig 23786 bp, 20 predicted proteins | sample S1TSphfallax_3_FD_187694 | JGI IMG/M metagenome (GOLD analysis project Ga0209208, IMG submission 187694) | Host-associated microbial communities from peat moss isolated from Minnesota, USA - S1T2_Fd - Sphagnum fallax MG (SPAdes) (version 2) | ecosystem: Host-associated > Plants > Peat moss >...
AAACCCTCAATTGCCAAAATGCCATATTTATACAAAATGTTATAATATTATTAATCTAGCCTAACCCTTTTATCCCATTTATATTCATAGAACAAAATGTAGTGTAAATGGTTAGTATTTAGTATTTAGTATTTACACCAACAATTGTATTGTAGATTCTTAAATTTTCTCCAAGCATAAATACTCTTACATTTATTTTAAAAATTGACAATTTTTTCTATGTCATATCCTATGTTCAACTATCTATTTATTAATGTGTATTTTTAAATAAAAAAATTGTTTTCTCACTTATTTCATTGATATATTAAAATGCATTTATATATACTTAAATGAAGGTATTAAGTTGCACAATGTAGTATACATAATGCTTTTCACATTTATTGTTTCAAAAAGTATACTTTAATTGCACTATCAATTAATTGCAATCAATTTCATCAATTAATTGCACACATTAACTCTCTCTCATTAATGTGTTGCCATTATTATATGAGAACATTATAATATACTATAGGTTTTAGCATTTTTTTTTCCCCCATATTTTGCAATGCATTGTGATTAGATGGATTTATTGAAATTATGATGAGTAAATTAATTGTTTAAATATTTTATTTTTTTAAATTAAAAATTAATTTTATGTTAATTATCTGGAATAAAATTATTACTATTTATGCTTTATGAAACCCTTATTCAATGGGTTTCATTTTTATTTTTTTCACATTAGTTGAATTTACACTAGAAAATTCCAGTTGAGGTCCTGAAATGGAAAGGGACCAGCAATTTTGGCACTCCAAAAGTATGGGGAAAGAAAGAAAGGGAAAGGGGGGAAGCCAGGACGACTTGCTATAATCGAGGTCCTAAGAGAGGTCCATAGTCTGGCTAAAACGGAGACCCGAGAGGAGGATGTGATATATAGTCGAGGTCCCAAGAGAGTTCCAAAGTCTGGCTTAAAAAGGATACCCGGGAGGAGGAGGGCTGTGATATAGTCGAGGTCCCAAGAGAGGTCCAAAGTCTGGCTAGGTGAAATGGGAGGAGACCCGGGAGGAGGATGTGAAATAGTCGAGGTCCCAAAAGAGGTCCAAAGTCTGGCTAAAAGTGAGATCCAGGAGGAGGATTTGATATAGTCGAGGTCCCAAGACCAGCGCGGGGGTTGCTGTCGAGGTGTTAATAAAAACAATTGAAGGGCGACGATGGCTGGCGATGGTCCAAAGTCTGGCTAAATGGGCTGGCGATGGTCCAAAGTCTGGCTAAATGTTCTGGCGATGGTCCAAAGTCTGGCTAAATGGGCTGGCAATGGTCCAAAGTCTGGCTAAATGTTCTGGCGATGGTCCAAGGTTCGGCAAGGAGGAGTAGTGGCGAAACACGGCGAAAGGGTTGACGAGGGAGTGGCGATACTGGTGGGTCCCGCCTACTCTTCTTCGTTCTTCTCCTTCGCGTCCTCTCGCTCTCTCCCCGTCTCTATGTGTCTTTGTTCGCTGCTTCTCTCTCTGTCCGATCACGACACACTCTTTCATTGCATGTGCACGACGCACTCTTTGCTTGTTTTGCTTCCTGCATCGACCCATCTCGTCAACGGGTTGCAGAGCTTCTCCTGCCTATCTCAGTCGTCGTCTCCAAGCTCCAAACCCTAAATTGCTCCCGTGTCCATTCCCGAAACCCTGAATCATAAGCTTTTGTTTCTTGTCGCAGAAGCTCGCGAGATTCAGCTAGCGAGCTAGCTACTCCCTCTTTCTCTGTCTCTCTTACACGTGTCTGAGTATTGGCGTGGAGGCAGACGATTCGTGTGGGATCGGATTTTTAGGGTTTTGGGAGCTTTCGTGTCGCGGCTCTGTGAAGCAGAAAGGGGACGAGCACTTTGAGGTGCAGTTGGCGTTTCTCTGAGGTGGATGTTTCTGTTTGTCCCTCTGTGGTTGACTTCTGTTTGTTAAGTCGATTTTGGAAGAGGGATGGTTTCTGCTTTGTTTTTTCAGTAATTGATCGAGGTTTTTTCCAGGGTTTGCGGATTTTCTTCCTGCGTGTGGGGCCTGGGGATGATGGGTCGTGCAAATCATCGCGGTCTTTTGCAAAGAAATTAGTTCTAGAGGTTTGTGTTATTGTGGGGAATTTTGGGTCGCAGGAGTAAAATTTTGTGGGCTGTGGCTGATCAGATCAGAGGCTTGGCTGGAGACCCGAAATTAACTGCGCCAATGACGCTCACGGCGCCTCCTCTTGATGTGAGTTCGATTTCATTCCTGTGTCTGACCGCAATGCGCGCGATCCATCGGGTCCATCCTCTCTTGATTGTTCTGACGGTTGTAGTCGGTGGCAGGAGGACGATGAGATGCTGGTGCCGCCACCGCCGCCACAAGACTTCAACGACGGGATAGAAGCCATGGAAGGTTGCTATTTTCATCTTTGTTGTCTTGAGGACTTTCTTACCACTTCATTCCATGTGAAGGACATCTGGGTACACACTATTGCCATTGGGTAGTCCAGGATCATTCTCATCTATGTGGGGAGGCTGTGGTTTCTGTTCTGCTGCAGTGGTAGGTCAAGAGGAGACAGTCTCCACTGTGGAGAATCATCCTGCCGATGATACCCAGACAGGGAAGTTCACATGGACTCTAGAGCATTTCTCAAAGATTAATCTGAGAAAGAATTACTCTGAAAGCTTTACTGTGGGTGGATACAAATGGTGAGTGGATTGTATCCTTCTGCTGTTCTGCTGCTCCTGCAAGCTTACTTTTCCTTTCCCTCTCAATTCCCTTAGAGAAAATTCTTTCTTTCACCACACAGATTCTGAGCTGGGTTCTTTTTTGTCATTGTGGTGCTGTGGCAGGCGGGTGTTGTTATTCCCAAAGGGCAACAATGTGGACCATCTCTCTATATATCTAGATGTTGCAGATTCAGCTACATTGCCTTATGGCTGGAACAGATTTGCTCATTTCAGTTTGGCTATTGTCAATCAGTATGATCATAAGCTAACTGTAAAGAAAGGTAACACTTCTTCTTGTACACTGTTGCTTAGTCATCTCCAGAGAATTTCTCTCTTTGGCTGCTCTGATCATGCTTGTTTGCTGGAAGTGTTCAGTTTAGGGCAGCTGATACTTGCTAATCTTATAATAATTTGATATTTGTCCGATTTTCTTTGTAGATACACAGCATCAGTTCAATGTGCGGGAAAGTGATTGGGGATTCACTTCTTTTATGGCACTTCAAGAGTTCTATGATCCAACAAGAGGCTTTTTGGTAAATGACACTCTGGTGCTGGAAGCAGACGTCAGTGTGCGGAAAGTGGTCGACTACTGGGCTTATGACTCAAAGAAGGAAACAGGGTTTGTGGGTTTGAAGAATCAGGGAGCCACGTGCTACATGAACTCTCTTCTTCAGACCCTGTACCATCTTGCATACTTTCGCAAGGTTCTCTCTCTCCCTCCCTCTTTGTAGAGCCTCACTCCTCAGATCCCCAAGTGTTTCACACTGGACATTGAGATCTTTCCAGAATCCCTGGTTGTTCTTGCACTTCTGGCTTTTGTAGTTGGGGCTCAAGTGAGTGGGAAGCAGAGAGAGAGCCTCAGGTGCTCATGATCAGTTTCTACCACTCTAAAGTAATGTCATTTTCAGTGAGAAACAATCATGTTCCTCACTGTCATATGTCATGGAGCAAACCTCATCTCTTACTATCATATTTCATCGTGGGCAGTTCTAACAGGCTGTGCGGCCCAGCCCTAAAAGTCCAGAGACTGGCACTACTGGAGACTGCAAGCTTCTCAAACATTTTAAATGGGTTCAAAAATCAAGGCAGAAAAAAGGTGGAGAGGTTAGGGGTGCCTCCAGGAGTCAAACATCAAGAGCCAGGCTTTTTTTGCTAATGCTGCCCTCTGCTAAGAAAGTAGAGAGGCTGTACTGTAAGTGAAGTGTTTTTTTTTGGGGGGGGGGTTCTTTGTGTGGTGGACAGGCAGTGTATCACATGCCAACAACTGAAAATGATATGCCATCCAACAGCATCCCATTAGCTTTGCAGAGCTTGTTTTACAAACTTCAGTACAGTGATATGAGTGTTTCCACTAAGGATCTCACAAAATCTTTTGGATGGGACACGTACGACTCTTTTATGCAACATGATGTTCAGGAGCTCAACCGGGTTTTGTGTGAGAAGTTAGAAGATAAAATGAAGGTATGAAGGTTTATCATCACATCTAACATGGGGGTTTATCATTGCATTGGCATTGTGATCTGAGTGGTCGACATAACTGCTTCTCCATTCATCTGTCAGAGGACTTTTCATGTTTTTTTATTGCAGTCAGACAGCTGGACAATCAAGTTGATATGAAGAATTTGGATGCAGTAATGTTGTTTCTGCTGCAATAAAACATTCAGTTTAGGGTTCACTGAGTTCTGTACCGTGTGATACCTGTTTGCAGGGGACTGCAGTGGAAGGCACCATACAGCAGCTTTTTGAAGGGCACCATATGAACTACATCGAATGCATCAATGTTGACTATAAATCCACCCGCAAAGAATCCTTCTATGGTAATATGGACTGCACTTTACATGTTTTGTACCTGTGATTTTCTCACCAATGGTTTTCTTTGTTGAGAAAAATGGCTTACCATTAGCAGGCTGTGGATCAATCTTTTGTTCTGTGGCTTGCTGTATACAGATTTGCAACTGGATGTGAAAGGCTGCAAAAATGTCTATGAGTCTTTTGACAAGTATGTGGAAGTTGAGAGGCTCGAGGGTGAAAACAAGTACCAGGCTGAGCAATTTGGGTTGCAGGTTGGGTCCTCCTTAGAGAATCCTTTTGGATCCTTGTTTATACTGGTTGTTCAAGTCAATTCTACTAAAGTTGATGCCAGTTCTTAATATGGGATGTGATTGCCCACATCTCTTGCAGGATGCAAAGAAAGGAGTGCTTTTCATGGATTTTCCTCCAGTTCTTCAACTTCAGCTAAAGCGGTTCGAGTATGACTTCATGCGAGATACAATGGTCAAGGTGAAGAAGTTGCTCATGGCACTCTATTCAGGATCATAGATTTAAGTTTCTTTTGAGTCTTAATGTCGAACTTATTCATGCGTTATGCTTGAAAACATCTGAGCAAGGAGATGGATTCATCGAGGGTCTTCTACTGCATGAGTTGAGCACCAATTGGAATGGCAGAAGATGGGTGTGACCCATTTCTTAGATTAACATTCATTGAATTTATCAGCTTATCTGTGTGAAGAGTTTGAGGCTTTTTGAGGCTTTTCAGTGAACTTACAATGGTGGGTATGGAATTGGCTTGCTTTGGCAGATCAATGACCGGTATCAGTTCCCATTACAGCTTGACCTGGACAGGGAGAACGGCAAGTATCTTTCCCCTGATGCAGACCGCAGTGTGCGCAACTTGTACATCTTGCACAGGTTTGCAGTCTGCTGTGCCTTTAGTGAACCTCCAAAGGGTTCCTTTATTTGTTGGGAACCTGTAACTGGATAAAATTGAACAGGGCACTGCAGCACTTGCAGAAGGGTGGCAGCTACCAGCTGCTGCAAAAGTTGAGTTCTAATTTTCTTGGATTTGGTGGCCTTCACAGTGTGCTTGTTCACAGTGGAGGAGTCCATGGTGGGCATTACTATGCATTCATAAGACCAACTTTGTCTGGTCAGTGGTAAGTCACTCCGGTACACACTTTTTGCTGTCATATCCAGGAATAGACCAGCCCTAAAGTGGAGGATCTCAAGACTGATTACACACTTGATGGTAGACACTTCTCAAAAGGCATTTGTTTCTATTGTCTGGCAGGTACAAATTTGATGATGAGCGGGTCACGAAGGAGGAACCGAGGAGAGCTCTTGAAGAGCAGTATGGAGGAGAAGAGGAGGTAAGCTGAACTGACAAAAGCTGCAATGAAACCAGTACCATGTGGTTTTGTCCTCTGTTATTGCTGCCATGAAGTTTGAGTGATTCTGAGAAGACCCATTTGATGACCGATTTCTGATGAGCAGTAGTAATCTTTATCCCCAGAGAGAAATGTGTTCTAACAGATGATTTGAATTCAGAAGGCTAGTATTTAGTGAATCTTGTGGTATGTTTCAGTTTCCACAAACCAATCCTGGGTTCAACAACACACCATTCAAGTTCACAAAGTATTCCAATGCCTACATGTTGGTTTACATCAGGTGGGCTGACAAGGATAAGGTGATTTGCAATGTGGATGAGAAGGATATTGCAGAGCACTTACAGGTAGCTGTCTACTGTGACACACAACTCTTCTTTCAACTTTCATGGTCAAAGAGTGTGAAGCTGCAGGTCCAATTTAGCAATCTTGTTCTGGGTACAACGGTGTTAAGACAGGGAATGTCATTTACTGAGAGGATATAAGGCTGTTTGCACTTGGCCTGAACTAAAAGGTCATATGGGTGAGGTGTTTTTTTGGCAGATAAGGTTGAAAAAGGAACAAGAAGAGAAGGAAAGGAGGAGGAAGGAGAAAGCTGAAGCACATCTCTATACTATCATAAAGGTATGAGTTTTGATGTCTTTTCTGGTGTTTACAGCATTGAGTAGTTGCTGTGTACGCAGTAGTAGTGTGTTGACTGGGTGGTGCAATTTTGTTGATGATCATAAAAATCTTGACTGAATATGAAAACAGAGACAATTTTTGTTGCTATGGAGAGTTGGGGGACATACTGCAATTTATTTTGGGTGGATCATCTTCGATACAGGTTGCTCGAGATGAAGATCTGGCATTTCAAATAGGAAAGGAGATTCATTTTGACCTTGTGGATCATGATAAAGTGAGGAGTTTCCGCATCCAGAAACAGACACTCTTCTCACAATTCAAGGTTAGAAATTGGCTTCAACTGCCAATTCTATGTCTTTTTGAAGACACTTGCAAGCTTTTGTTTCTCTCTCACCACTTGCACCATTCATGTCTGTTCTATCACTCTCAAGTTCAGGACTTCTTTCTACCGTTAGAAGAGGGTTTGTCTAGTCCTGTATAGTGGACTGTTTGTTTCATCTTCTTGCCAAGTTTTCAGCTGACCTTCCTGGTGCATTTTAACAGGAAGATGTTGCAAGGGAACTTGGCATCCCAGTGGCTTGTCAGAGGTACTGGTTATGGGCAAAGCGACAGAATCACACCTACCGACCAAACAGACCACTGAATCAGTATGAAGAGGCTCAAACTGTATGAAACAGCTTGTACCTGAAACTCAGCCTTTTGCATACAAAGTTGTGCCTGTAATGTTCTTTGAAAAGCAAAGGATTTTTTCCTTCTCACAGTTTGAGGACCTAAGCTTTTATGGTTAAGACCCCCACTATCTGGAGTCTTTTCCTCTGTTGAGTGGAGATAACTTGGAAGAACTCAGATTGGTGATGTCAAGTAGCAGGGAATCTCCTCAGATGGGGCAGGATGAGTCAGCTTTGCCATGTTCCTAAACTGGATCCTGATCTGTGCCTGTTTGGGGTATCAATTCTGGTGTGTAATAGGTAGGGCAGTTGAAAGAGGCATCCAATAAAGCTCACAATGCTGAGCTGAAGTTGTTTTTGGAAGTCCACTTCTCTCCTCAGGTATCAATCTCCTCCACATGTTGAAAAAGTCTTCATGCAGCAGCTGACCCTTACTAGAATTTTTGTTATTCAGGTTTAGGGTTTAGTATTTTAGGCTCATTTTTTCCTTCTTCTGTTCCACTGTTTCCTGTCAGATGTCCTGTAACCTGTCTCATCTGCACCTTACCAGGAACACATACCCATCCCTCCTCCCGAGAAAACTAAGGAGGACATCTTGCTGTTTTTCAAGCTTTACAATCCAGACAAGGAGGATTTGAGGTAAGCTTCTACCATTTCTCAACATGGGTTAGAATTTGGTAGCTTTCAATCCCCATCAAATTCTGTTCTTCCACACTAAACCCTAAACCTGGTATGAATGCCTCTTTACACAGTTAATTATTTTTTCCTCTGCTGCCAAGTTTGATCATTAGAAACGATCCATGGTGACTGTTGGGACCAATTTTTATCCTTAAAAGGGGACAGATCTAGCTCTCTGGATGTGTCATCTGAAGCTCCCAGATACTCCAGCATATGATAGTTTACCTAAAAAACCCTGCACTGATGTGAGATGCAGGTATGTGGGGAGAACGTTTGTGAAGGTGGCAGGCAAACCAACTGACATCCTTGAGAAGTTGAATGAGATGGCAGGTTTTACACCAAATGAGGAGATTCAACTTTATGAGGTCTGGTTCTTCAGGAGCAGCAACAGCAGCATGAATGTTTTGCTTAGCTTCCTGGGAATTATTTTTCAAGAATTTTTTTGTAAGGAATTGTTTTTTCATTTTGTGCAGGAAATCAAGTTTGAGCCAAATGTGATGTGTGAGCCTGTTGACAAGAAGTTCACATTCAAAGCCAGCCAGGTATATGAGGGGCAGAGAGACTTAACCAGAGAAATGGGGACCAGATTTTCTTGAAGCTTTCAGAATAGAAACATAAGATGGGTGGTAGTAAGTCTCTCTCTGGAGCGTGACAATAATGTGGAGAGTGTTCTACATCATGCAGTGCAGAGCAGCTTTGTTGGGTACTCGTGCTGGTAACTGCAATGTGAAACTTTCTAAGCTGCATATCTGGGACAACCGTTTGGCACTGATGTTACTGTGTCTGCTTTGTTGATTCTCTGTCTAGCTTGAAGATGGGGACATCATTTGCTACCAGAAAGCTTACACAAGAGAAGAGGAGGAGTTGTATCATTGTCCTGATGTACCTTCGTTCCTGGAGTATGTACGAAACCGGCAGGTACTACTTGGTGCAGCCATGAAAATAAGCTCTAAAAGACTTTTCTGTTCATGGCACAATGACTGGACTCTCTTGCCATCACCTACAAAACATTGCAATTGCTGATTTTACTCAGTTGTAAGCAAACACTGGATCAGTTTCAGTGAGCAAAACTGGCTTGTATTTCTGTAGGTTGTATTTGTCCTGACAGAAACAACTTCTGAAGTGTTTTCCATAATGGCAGTGGCCTAGATACAGCTGGTATATATGGTTCCAAATTTTATGCTTTGTGGGTTGTGAAGGTTGTGCATTTCCGACAGCTGGAGAAGCCCAAAGATGATGAGTTCTGTTTAGAGTTGTAAGTCTCACCATTTGGTTGCCCCTGTACTACTGGCCTTGAGATACAGCATCTTTTGCAAATTCAGTGGACTGAGCAAATTGTTAGATTTCTGCTTGAATTGCTGCTTGAATACTCTGAAGCAGATAAGGATGGTAGACTGCTTTGTAAGGTCAATTAGCTTTGCCAGAATATACTTGAACCAATTGGTCTAGGGTTTTGGGTTTAGGGTAAATCCTAAACCCAATCTTTGCATTTGGCTGATGCTGTGATCTTCCTTGTAATCCAGGTCAAGGCAGCATACCTACGATGATGTCGTGGAAAGAGTTGCTCTGCAGGTTGGACTTGAGGATGCGTCCAAAATCAGGCTCACTTCTCATAACTGCTACCTACAGCAGCCAAAGCCACAACCTATCAAATACAGGGGTGTCGAGCGCCTAACTGATATGCTTGTCCATTACAACCAGGTCTTTGCTGTAGCTCTCATAAGTTACTCTAGGTTGGGTACTGCAGCAGGCTTTATAAATCCACATGTATCTCTAGAGTATACAAGTTAACATATGTAAATAGCTTTGTATACCTATACATCTAGTATAAACCCTACACCCTAAACCCTATTGGTACAGCAGGCTTTATAATTTTGGGTTTCAAGTGTATCTGTGAAGAAGCCATTCATTTCAGTCTTTTTTCTGATATGTGGGTTGTGTTGTGTGCTTGCTGTGTGGACAGACATCAGACATTTTGTATTTTGAGATATTGGACTTGCCTCTCCCAGAGCTGCAGGGGCTCAAGACACTAAAAATTGCCTTCCACAACAGCAAAACAGAGGAGGTATGTACAAATTATTTGATTTGTTAAAAAACCCATGTCCAAAAACCATGAGATTGGCAATAAGATTGAGATGCAAATCTTGATCTTATTTACTAATCTCATGGTTTTTGGACATGGGTATTTAGTCCGTAGTGGGAAAAGTGCTTTTCAGTGGGTATAGTCATGGCAGCTCATTTATTGATATTCAAAATGAAGGTGATGGTCTGACACTTAGTGACTTTTATTGTGTTCTGACCGTACTCATTGTCATGTTACTTTCAAAGTGTTGTTGTGGAGATTTTGCAACAAGTCATAGATGTCTTCTGTACTTGAGGGAGATTTGACAATCTTTGAAGTGTTCAAGTATCTTGAATTTTGTTTCTGTGCTCTCAGAAATCCATGGGAGTTCATTTCATAATGCTTGGAAAGAAAACCACCAATAGGGTTAGTAGTGTTTCTGAATTATCTCTCTGTTTAACTGCAGGTTTCTGTGCATAACATCAGATTACCAAAGCAGTGCACTGTTGGTGATGTCATTCATGAGCTCAAGGGCAAGGTATTTCTACTGCCTGGGTGGGGTGTTGTCCATCTTTTGGTAAATCTGACAAGCCTGGGTTTCTATGCAAGCTTGGAAGTTGTGTTACTGAAAGGTGTGTTGTTGGGTTCTGGTTTTTTTTTTAGGTTGAACTATCTAGTCCAAATGCAGAGTTAAGAATACTTGAAGTTTTCTACCACAAGATCTACAAGGTGAGTTATTCACTGGTGGACATCCTGGATATAAATGGGAGGGCAAAACATATGGAACAAAATCTGGAAACATATTCTGTGACCCCTTTGTATGCATTATTCACATCCTGAAGTGCAGAGATGCGCCTTTTCTGCAAGGTTACAGTTTTAGTGGCACAACTGGCATTGTCACACATGATCATAGTTGTGTGGAAATTTATTATACACAAATATTGGAATTCTATTCAGGTTGACTTGAAATTTATAAGTTTGGAGAAGTTCTCAAACTAACATGCAAGGTTTTTGGGCAGATCTTTCCTTCAAATGAGAAGATTGAGAATATCAATGATCAGTATTGGACTTTGCGAGCTGAAGAGGTTAAATTTGTATCTTTTTACCCAGTCTCATGGTGTTTGCTGGGTAGGACCTGAGTCATTTTTTCAAAACCAGGCATTAGGATCTTGAGCATCATGTATACAATCCTGATATGAGTTGACATCAACACGTGGAAGAATTTGAGTAAGAGTAATGTTGAGGTTGAAAGACATCTGAACATTTTACCCAAAATGATGTCTCATATCTATGTTGGATGTACAGATACCTGATGAGGAGACAGTATTGGGTTCCCAAGACCGCTTGATCCATGTGTATCACTTCAACCGTGATTCCTCCCCAAATCATGTGGTTTGTGCTTCTGTGCTGCTTCTCTATGTCTAGTCCTAAACCATAAACCCTAAACATAGTTTTTTGAGGGCGGTTGTACTTTTGCTTCTGCGTTGCTTCTCTATGTCTAGTCCTAAACCATAAACCCTAAACATGTTTTTTTGAGGGTGGTTGTACTTGTTGTCTCAAAAAAATTTGTCTTGAAGAGTTGTTGAGGAGAGCAGGCCTGATCATCATGATGTCAGTCAATGCCCATGTCATTCATTAATTTTCAGACACCAGATCCAATTTTTCTCAAACCCTAAACCCTCAACCCTCAAAAGTGAATGTGATCTCATCATCTTCTGCAATCAGACTTGGCCTTCATTTACTTACTGGGTTTAGAAACTGACAATCAAGCACTACAACCTTCTGAGCTCAAACTGAATGGCACTTCGCTCACTTTGTAGGTTCAGAATTTTGGAGAGCCATTTTTCCTTGTGATCCGAGAGGATGAGACTTTGGGGGAGGTGAAAGAGCGCCTCCAAAAGAAGTTGCAGGTTTCAGATGAAGAGTTTGCCAAGGTTGGTTGTTACTCTCTTTTTTTGAAGTACAAGAAACTGAAATCAAATGTGGTAGTTTGTTTCCTCAAAGAGAAATGTGTGGTTTCTCTTCTCATTTCAAGCCTCTACTAACAGAGTATGGTTAACAATGGAGAGTGTATTGTTTCTTATCAAAGCACAACAGTTTGAAATTTGTAACAGGTCTTCATGCTGGGTTGTGTGTGTGTGTGTGTATGCAGTGGAAATTTGCATTTCTGTCACTCGGTCGTCCAGAGTATCTACAAGATGGGGATATTGTGGCAAGCCGTTTTCAGGTGGGTGGTGTTGGATTTGAGGAATCTCTTTTGACGAACTCCCTTTTTTGTCTGCCAAGGAAAATAGATATTGAAACATTGAAAACTAATGATTTGATGCCATTGGTGTGGTCATGCAGAAGAGAGACACATATGGTGCGTGGGAACACTATCTGGGTCTGGAGCATGCAGATATGGCCCCCAAAAGGTCTCATGCTGCAAACCAGGTTACTATCTTCTCACATTGCATTGCCATTCTTGTATTCAAAAGAAGGTAAAGAGTCCCTCAGACAGTTCTCTCCCATTCATGGTACACTGGTAAGGACAATGTTTTTTTATGTACTCTTTTGTCCTTAATACCAATACTAAATTTTGTGTGGGTGATGCTGCAGAATCGGTATACTTTTGAGAAGCCTGTAAAAATTTACAACTAACCAAAGCTGCAGTTACAAGGGTGAGGCTGGTGTGGGAAGGTATCAGCTGTAAAACGTGGAGCAAGGGTGGAGAGAAGTAAAATGCATGCATATTCTGGAGGGTTTGCCCTCACATCTCATGTCATACTAAATTCTGGTCACCAGGGACTGCTTGCACTTTGCCTACTGGTCTCTGTGTTTGGTTCTGAGGGATTTGTATCTAATTTTCCCCCATGGTGAGTGGGTATCTGCACTGTCAACCTAGCAGTGCAGCCGGCTTCTTCAAGATGAAAAGAGAGAGATCCAATTTTCATCATGTTTATATATAGTAGCTTCCCCCCCCCACTGCATACTTTGTAGTTCCACTATGCTCAAGAATCATATGATTGAGTACAATATGACTTCTGTATTGCATCCTAAGTCAATAGCTGTAGTGTGTAGATCAGATACCAGTCATAACGCATAGTAGTATAATCCATGAAGAAATGGAGAATCTCCTCTCTGCAGCATCATGTTTGTCATGAACCCCTCTTTTTTTCTAAGCCAAGTGTTCAGTGTATAGATGTAGAGAATTTGTGAACAGGGGAAGAAGGTGCACATTGTGCAACATTGTGTGATTGTGATGAATATTGATATCTTGCAATTGATGTTGTCTGATGCCCCCTTATGTTGATGTTCTGGTCTAGATTTATCCCATATGATGCTCCACATTTTATCCCATATACCTTGCCCAAATTGAAGAGTTAAATCATTGAATGGTAGCAATGTCCAAAGTTTGGAAACTTCCATTTGGATGTTTGTTTTTTTGGTTGTGAGGTTTGAATTTTTTGATCGTTTATCTAGGGGTGATGAGCCAAATCAATGAGGGTTGTGTTCTTTTTGTCCCTATTTTTTTCACCATAGCTTCTTGCCATGGCTTTAGTGCGTTCAATCTTTTTTTCTCTCTTTGTGGTGCTTTGGGTTGATGATGGCATACACTTAGAAGCATTCAATTGTTACTGTACAGACTGTTGTTGTTAGATTCTTGTTCGCAAATTGTATTGATTCTTTCAATCTACAAAAGAACTCACCAAATCATAAATTTCAACTTCTAGTTAGCAATTTGTTTCCAATTGAGGGAAAAATGAACAATGAAGGTTCATCAAAGTGAAACAAGCATATAAAGAAAGCTACCTCCAATTGAAATGCATCGATGGAGATTCAAACTAGATACTGGAGACAACCTAACTGGGAGCATGGCAAGTTCTTGCATTCATTAAGGCAAAGTGTGATGAGCATGCAATAGCTTTGGACATACTCAACCCACAAAGCATGTTCAAAATTGTTTTGGTGAAGTGGAGGAAAATTTCTGCTATTATCATGGCTGCATGACTCTCCCAACACAAAAGAAACGACCTTAGATGCAAAGACAAGTGAGGGTTATTCTCAGGAGATTTTAAGAACTTTTAAGCTTACTAGATGTTGAACTAGCAAAACAAAATTGCCTTCCATCTACTAAGATTTTTTCACAAGAGCATTCATGACCAATTACTAGAAATCATGGGGAGTAGGTCAATCTTCAACCAACTTCATGTCTAGGATGTCATGAAAGAAGCAAACACAATGTTGAATCCCAATGTCTTGATGTTAATGAATATACAAAATAAGACATCAACCTTGATGCTTCTATAAATCCCCCAAAATTTTATTAAAGCTAGCCTTTCATGGAAAACCTTTGTGATCAAACACCTCACACATTGCCTTTTGCTCGTTCAAGGTCCTTCATGGAAGTTATGACTAAACCTTTAACTAAACCTATGGATGGCAACCCAATGCACACTCTTGTCAATACCCTCACATCAAAACCTCAAATACTAGCTTCACATAACAAACAAGCTCATAATGTTGTAAGCATTGGATTTTAGAAGGTAGGTAGCACAAGTGTTAAACATTCCTATTTTTCTACGCAATTTTGCAACAAACACACACAAAGGAGAATTAGATGCTCGTTGATTCACTTGACAATATGCACGAATCAAACATGCTTATGAAAATGGGGAAAAAAAAGATCCATGAAAAACAATGTGAAATCTAAAAGACCTTTACAAAATAGCTAGAATATTTTAAGAGTCAAAACAAGGCTATCCATGAGATGAACATGAAGAAGGTGAAGGTGATCACAAGCTTAACGGAAAACATCAGCATGGTGTTTATGAAAGACAATAGAAGTGGAGGTGTTAGTAATGTTAACTATTAGAACAAGAAGACATTGATGTATTAAATCTAGCAACCAAATTTTCAACTAACCTTGAAAAGAAGAATTGAAAATGCTCATGAATTGACAACTTTAGGATTTTGTAATGAAGAACATTTAAAGGCAACACAATAGGCATGATAAATTCCATTTGGCCATCAAATGATAAATAACTTACAACTTGGGGATTTACAACCAAAATAGCTAAAACTGCCACAATAGGATGATAGATTCAATTTAGCAACCAAATGATAAAGACACCTACAACTTGGGGATTCTATAACAAAGAATAGCTCAAAACAACACGTGACAATTGAACTTTGGAAATCAAATAAATTGATGCAAAAAAAGTTAAAGATCAAATTTTATTAACTAATCATGTTACATTTCTTTGTCATCCATGGAAAACACATAACTCCCTACACATTGCATCTTTAAATCTTTCTTGCCCCTCAATTATATGGATTCCTTCTATAAGATTTGCATTGAACATGTTAAGCATGTTCACTTATGGATTGACCTACACAAAATGATCCTCAATAATTGTCATCTATTTTTGAATGAAAGATTATGTTTGGGACCAAAACATGTTATGTAAAATACAATAGGAAACAAACACATCTAGTTTGAAGGATACATTCAAGTCCAATTTTGGTAGGAATTCTTGAAATGTTTTTTGAATATGACAAAGGCTTTTCAATAACTAAGTGGCCATGTTTGTGTTTCCTGTTGTATAAAAGTTCTAAGACAAAATGTTGACCTTTTTTCATATGGGGTCATTATCCATGAAATCAATGGATATCCCTTATCACTCAAAATGTCAAGGAAAAACCAATTTGAAAATCTTTGCCAAGCTCAAACAACCCATTGTATGAAGCTTCAATGTACAAGTCTTACACAACACCCTTGAATCATTAACATTATCTAGAAGTCCAACAAAAATGTCATAAATGTTGTACTATAATCAACAACTTGTGCCATGATGTTATAACCCCCAATTTTGTGATAAAAATAATTTTCTTTTGCTACCTTGAGGTTTTACAATGAAGATGTGGGTTACCTTGAACACTAGGAAGACCATACCATTGTTTGAATTCTTATGTGACAATGATCATTGCAAGACCTTTAGGTTCAAAAATCCAACCATTGTAAACAAATTTGATGATATAAACAAACTTGTATAAAATAGGAAACATTGTGGACTTTCCACTACAAAAAAACTCAAAAGTTTGCACCTTGAACTAGTTTATGAAATGCACAACAAACTTGAATTTGCACATTACTTGATTTCTTGTATTTGGTATCATGTTTCTAAATGATGGGTTGTAATTGTTTTACAATTCTAAACAAAACATCTTTAGTTGTAATGAAAATTTCTACCCACCAATCTTCTTCATATTCTTTAATAAGAAACTTCAACAACCATGTTATACTACAAGGCTTCAAGGTGAAAGCGCACTAAGCCCCACCCCAAATGGTATTCACAAATATAATCTTTTTGCAATTTTTTTTTGGAAAACATATGGACATCACATCTTGGATTATTTTGCTTATTTTAAAGTATATTTGATTAGCTTCAAATTTAAGCTAGTAAATTATTTTTAAAAATCCAACAAACATTGAAGAACTTGAATATATGAAATATATTTGTTACAAAATAGTACTTGTCACAAAGTTTGAAAATTTACTTATATATTTCAAAACTAGAGTTGTGGGTGGAAGTTTTGGGCAAAATGTTTTATGGTGAATTATATTGATATAAATCAATTAAATCTAGGACCATTTTTTGAAGTTTAAAAATTTTGGATGAAATTCCATACAAAAATATATATTTTTGCATTTTAAACAATATGCATAATGCATAATAATCTTTCCTTTTAGGAAAAATCCATTACCATATGAAAGATAAAAAAAATTTATAGATGAAGATTGAATTCTATTCATTTATTTATTGTTTGGTAATGTTTCATGAGTCACAAATATGATGCCCTATGCATGTCAAAAAATGAAAGTTATATACTCTATGTACATTGATTTTATCCAATTCTCTTCATCTAACCATTGGATCAAGATTAATTTTGATTCAAAATGAACTTCAAGTTCCAAAATGTTCTCATGAAAATTTTGAATGTTTTTGTTTGTAGTAGGATAGCCAAAGGATGTTGTCAAGATTTCAACTTAGTAGATACTAAATACTTGTTATACATCAATTTTTTGTCAAAATTGGCTCACCCTTAATGTGCTTTCACCCTTCGCCCAATGACATTGATCATTAAATAATGCTTTCAAAACAAATATCATCCTATGTTCTTGCAATGTAGAAAAACAAAAAAACATATGTAACTTTGAATATTCCCTCTAGTTTTTTGAAATCAACTTGAAAAGAAGTTGAACTTGTAAAAATTTCAGAATTTTTTAATTTCAAGAGTCATTTACTAGATGTAAATGGGTCCTAATGTGTATGACATATGAACAAAGTTTTGGCTTATGATACAAAAAACTAAAGTTTAAGGTAATTACTATGTTTTAGCATGATTTGAAATTATGATCATTTTTCAAGACAAAACTAGCAGAATTTATACATTTCAAAAAAATCATATTTATTCAAAAAAAAAATTAATAATGTAATTTATTGGTGGACTTGTCAATATTTTTAAAAACATGTTGCCAAAAAAATCTTTCAAAAGTTCCTTTTTATGAAAAAATCAAAATGTTAAAAAAAAAGACCCATTTGTGGTTGAATCATTTGTCATTATTGGCTCGTTTGATTGTGATCACACCCACATGCAATGTGATACTTTTAATTCTACAAAAGTATTTCATGATGTACATGTAGGTTCAATTTTTGCCACTAATTAATTGATAAAACAAACAAAATTTCACTTTGGTTGCTTTCAACAAGTGGGAAGAAGTGGTTGCAAATTTAAACAATTATTATTTGCAACCTCTCTACTCCACAACTAATAGTGTAGTTCTAGCAAAATGAATGTAAACAAATGAAAATATAGATGGACAAGGGTGAATGCAACAAATGAAAGTATAGATGGACAAGGGTGTTCATCAAAGTGGACCTTAAAGTGAACCACTAGTTTAAGGTTAAGTTTGGAATAATCCAACATAGGTCAAACAAACTTTGTAAATTGGTTGCTAGTTCATAATGAATAGTATAGTGATTATGTGAAAAAAAAATGTCTCACTTTTATGAAAAGAAAAAGGAGAACCTGAACAAAAAAAATGTTAATATTAACAAGTTTCAAAGTTCAAATTGGAAAAAAATTGAACCCAACTGACCTCAATTTTTTTGCCTTCAATGAATATTCTTAAAATTTTCATAAAGTTGGGCATTTACAAACATGATTTTGCTTTTGCATTTATTTGGAATTTTTAAAATTATTTAAAATTATTTTTTGGAACATCATTTAAAAATTAAGTATGTAAAAAATTTACCCCCATGTGAGTAAAAGGAGTTTCAAAAATTAAGTGCATGAAGCACAAAAAAAAACATCTAAAGAAAGAGTGAACTTGGTTGGTAGGAGTTGATATCAATTTTTAAAAATCTTAAATCAACCTTATTTTTGCAAATACTTATGTCAACATAATGAACCTATGTCAAAATCATTTATGTAAAAACTATGTCAACTTCAATTTTGCAAAAACCTCTCTTGACCATCAATTCTTTAAAAATAAACATGTCAAAGTTAATTTACAAAAGATTATGTCAATTCCACCAAACAAAACCTTATCTCAAAATCAATTCTTTAAACCCTATGTCAACCATCAATTCTCCAAAAACTCATGTTGATGTTAATTTTGCAAAAAAAAAATCAATTTTAAATTTCAAAAAGAATATTTAAAAATGAATTCTATAAAAACTTATGTCCACATTAATTCTACAAAAACTCATTTCAATTTTATGAAAGAAAATAAAAATCCTTGATGAGATTAACACTTGTTTTGTATTTCTCTTTTGAATTTTTTTTCAATGGTTTTTTTTCTAGCTTTTTCTTCTTCATCAATTTTTTTTTCTTGCTAATGAATTTCCAAACACAAAAGGAAGAGAAGGCACCAAGTAGTGTTTCTTGCTATAAAGGAATTATGAGTTTAGTGATGTTTTTAAACTAGAAATTTGTTTTGTTTAAGAGATTTGCAATTGTTCATAATTTGCCTTTCAATTTCAATCCAACAACTAGTTTTGTTGTTGTTTACAAAGTTTGTTGTTATTGTAACTTTTTGCTATTGCTTTTCACTAGAAATTTTAGTGCAATGGAAGGTGAACATCATCACCATGGTTTGTTCCACCAATTAAGACAAAACTAAATTTAGTAGCCATTGGAGGACAAATGAGGAGGATTAAGAGGAGTTGATCCAATTTCTAGCATGACAACATTTGTGAATATCGTTCTCTTGATTTTTCCATGAGATTTTTGCATTCCCAAAGTGATCAATTCAGTGCAAACATTTTCTTATTGTGGATTTCATTGCACATAGATTTCACATATGCTATGTTTTGAAAACCTAAAAATTTAAAATGATTCAAATTAGATAGGATATGAAACAACCAAAAGTTGTTGATTGAATAAAATAATCATGGTGGTGTTGGATAATATTGTGTACAATAGGTGCAACAATAACATCCAAATAAACATGAAAAACATAGGAAGGAAGAGGCAGAGTTAGCCGGAATAGTTGCTATGGCCTATGGCCTAAATGAGCACCATCACAAGAAGAAGCTAAAGGAGGAAGAAAAAGAAGCAACAATGTGCGTTGAAAAGAAACACCATCTTTTTTTAAAAACATTGCTACACACACACACAAACAATAGAGTAGATTCATCGTTGGTTGCTGAGTTTGTACAAAACTTCCAAGTTTGAAGTGGAAGAAACCTTCAAAAAGTTTTGAAATTTTTTGGAAATATTCTTTCTAAGTCTTCTCTTCTCCTCTCCTCTCCTCCCCTCCTACACTATATGGTTTTTGGAGAGATATATGTAGAATTGTGGGATTTGTTATGCTAATGCAAATCGAGAAACATATCATATTTATTGTGAAAAACATATAATCTTCATTACTTTCATATATATATGTATGTATGTGTATTGCTTGTAGTGCTTTGTGTGCAATAGATGAAGGTTTAAATATTATCAACAACAAAGTTGATCCACAAGCACTAGCATCAATTTTGGTAAGAAAATTTGATTAATTTTGTTTTTCGAAACTTCACATAGAAATGTATCATCTCCTTCAATTGAAAAGATTATTTTTTTCATTCTCTCTTATTTGTTGCATGAATGTGTGAAAGATTCAAACACAACACATATTTTTATTGTTTAAAATTTTCCTAGTTCCCTTGTAATACATGAAACAAGAATTACAAGTTAAATGCAACACTAACCATGTACAATACAATTTTTCTTAATTATTGTAACGCCCAATAAGAAAAATATTTTTGAAATAATTTGATGGTATTCGACCTAGTGCTTAGAATATATTTTTTCAATACAAAAGTTCAATCTTTTTGCTCAATTTTTTTTCATGAAGCAAATTCATCTAGGAACAACTTCCTAAGAATAAGAGGAGCAAATTAATTTCCTTGGAAAAAAAATCAAACCCTATATCATGTTTAAAGTGTGTTCACACTTGGTGATAGGGATTCTAGTTTTGAGTCCCCTAACACCATGCTAGTCATTTAGGACTTAAACCTACATGCCATGGATATTTTATGTTAAGTTAACATTCACATAACATTAATGACGCACTCCTAAGTTCCTTGTTGAACCCATTTGAAGGTCCAAGTGTGTTAAATTGCGGAAATGTGGAATTCGGAAGGTGCTCTTGACTTCCAGCATTAGAAAGGGGTAGAAGGGCGTGCTAGAAGTCCCGGGATTAAACTAGGAAGAGGGACTAGGAGATCAAGCTTGAATTTGCATCCAAACCAATCACAAAAGGGTTAGTTCACATTCGGGAACACCCTTGGGTGTTGGGACAAGCCACGAGCACTTTGACACACAAGACTCACCACGGCCCAAACTTAGGGGAAGCCACCACCTTCTTCCATATAGTATTCTTTGCAACGCTCTGCGGGGGCTACATCCAAATGGCTCTTTTTCCCGGGACTCCCAAGTTGGAGTCTCGAAATTGTCTCGGTTGGAGTCCCGGGACCTTGGGAGCTCATATCTCATGACTGTCAAGTCTGATCAAGACGAGGTCTGAACCAAAGTTATAGCTCTCTTCAAGCGCTTTCCAAGGCCATGTAGCACTCCCGATTCGGAAGTCGGGAAGAGGTCGATTCCCGACTTTTAATGGTCGGGAGTCAAACTGCCAGTTTGACTCTCGACCCTTCTTTTGCCCATAACTTGGGCTGCAGATGTCCAAATGACCAATGCAAGGCCATTTTGGACATCTACACTTCAAGACCTTTCCAATGACACCAAGAACACCCCAATGCGAGGTGTTTTGGCCTCTGCTATCGAACTCTAAACAATCGGGAGTCTCGGAGGACTCCAAATCTCCAACTTTGGGAGTGGGAGTTTCATCTTCCCACTTCACCCAAAGTAGGGTTGCGACAATTAAGCTATTGCCCATTTAACATTAAGTGCCACCAAGGATGTCATCTAAGTTTTCATTGAACACTCGACATAACATCAAGTGTGAATGCACCATAAGTTAACATTCATGTAACATTAAGCTATTGCCAATTTAACATTGGGTGCCACCTAGGATGTCATCTAAATTTTCATTGAACACTCGACATAACATCAAGTGTGAATGCACCATAAGTTAACATTCACGTAACATTAAGCTATAGCCCATTTAACATTGGGTGCCACTTAGGATGTCATCTAAATTTTCATTTAACATTTGACATAACATCAAGTGTGAATGCACCATAAGTTAGCATTTACGTAACATTAAGCTGTCGCCCATTTAACATTGGGTGCCACCTAGGATGCCACCTAGATTTTTCATTGAACACCGACATAACGTCAAGTGTGAATGCATGATTAGAATTGTAATGTGAAGAGTAGTTTGAGGGCATAGCAAAGGCTGATCCCCGTACACACTTGGGTCAGGCATTACGGAAAAAGGCTCCCTCGAGAAAGAGACGCAGAAAGAGAGAGAACACGAGAGAGAGAGCGAGAGAGATTGAGAGAGAGCTTCTTTCAACCTGCAATCTGCAATCCATAGTTTTTTTTTTCTGCGCATTAGTGTTGTGCCTGACATCTTGTGTAAATCGTGAGAGAGATTCAGCACAGCAGTTTGAAGAATTTAAATCTGTGCATAATATAGTCGTCGACTCTTGATGATGATGTTCTCAGTCGCGATGTAGCTTGTGTTGCTTCTTCGGTGCAGAATGGTGTCTGTAGTCCATTGTCTGGCGCTCATGTCCATGTTGTTGCTGGCTTCTTCTTCTTCTTCTTCTTTTTATTACACTGTGGAATGCGTGGCGAAAGAAGCAGCTGTTATTGCGTTGGAGCTAGCACAGGTAGCATCAGCAGCAGCGTTGTGTGTTGCGGATGACGAGGCCTTGGCCGCGCTTCGTGAGGATGCAGCTGACAATATCACTGTTTCTTACACTCCCGAAATCGGCTATGGCTTTGTGGATGTGACGGCCAATGTCACTCGCGGGCTGGTGTTTTTGCCCGAGGTGGGAGTGGCACCTGAAGCTTATGCCGTCTACGCTCGGAGTAAGAAGCTAATAAGAGCTCAAATCCTTTCTTCTTTTCAGTGTAGCAAATCTCTCATTCTTAAGAAACTCTTCTGTCAGTCAGAAGCTCTTCTGCAGAAGCAATTGGGTATAAAAAGGATTGAACGGTGTGTCTGAACTGAGAAGGCACACACGCAAATTCTTCGCTCCCTCTTCTCGAAATCCTATATCACTTTGAGGGTCTTCATTCGAAATTCTCGTTGTGGAGCTTTAACACCACTGGTTTTTTTTTGGTTTGCAACAGAGATGGCACGCCATGGTTTTTATGCAGCAATTGTGGAGAAGGGAACAATAGCGCATGTGGTTAGGGCAATGATGCAACAGCCATACTTGCAGTACTGGTCTCTTTTGGGACATGGAAAGGGAGGAGGGGCTGTAGCAGCACGGCTGGCTTTTGTTCTTCACCCTAAAATCAAGGCCCTCATCTTGTTGGCAGCCGCACTGCCGGAGGATGTGGATTTACGGTCACTCAATCTCTTATTGACTGTCATCTATGGTGGAAAGGATACTGTGGTTACTCCCCAAGCTATCAGCAAATCATTCTCGCAAATGGCTGGTATGCATCTACACACATACTCCCAACCCATTAGCCATCATCTCATCTTCTTGAAGCCTGTTGCAAAGGTTAAATCTGTATGGCATTTGACTACAGAGTTTTCTTGGCTCAAGGAAATGTGTAGGTTAGGAATTTTAGCAGTCAAGAGTCCAGTGATGAGAATTCAACTAGCAATTTGTTGTGGGTTTTGAGTCATAGAAATCAGGCCACCAGTTCAGACCTAAGCATTCTAGATGTTGCACACATTAGCTAATATGGCTGCATTGCAGTCACATGGGGCCCAACCAGTCATATGAACCATGGGAATCTATAAGCTTTCAAAGCAACAATCATTTTTCTCTGTTCTCCTGGTTATGTTAGTCTCCGACATCACATAGAAGGAAGTTCATTCAGAGGGTGGGACCATCATGCATGCCACATGCATTGCTGTATTCCTATTCTCTTGTTTTGGTGCCTAGACATGGTTCAACTGATGGCACGCACAGTGCTGCCCAAGTGTAAAGTTTCTTGCTGTGGAACCATGTGTAATGAGCTTTTCTTCTTGAAAATAGTTAAGATAATATATACTTCACTTGCCAGATAATATGTTCACAAATAAGAGTTTGGATGTGGTGAGGATGAAAGGTTCACATTGAAGCATGTATAAGACTACTGTCCTCACTGTGGTGAATCCCTGTCATTCTATTTCTCCTGCAGGAGACACCAGAACTGTACTGTTTCCAAATTTGGGCCACTTTGATTTTGTGCACAGTGATTGCAAGGGCAATGAGCTACACCCATCTCAGGATTGT
>Ga0209208_10003136_pt1 | contig 23784 bp, 16 predicted proteins | sample S1TSphfallax_3_FD_187694 | JGI IMG/M metagenome (GOLD analysis project Ga0209208, IMG submission 187694) | Host-associated microbial communities from peat moss isolated from Minnesota, USA - S1T2_Fd - Sphagnum fallax MG (SPAdes) (version 2) | ecosystem: Host-associated > Plants > Peat moss >...
ATAAATAAACCTAATTTTTATTTATTATTTTTAATTAATTTACATTTAATTCCTTAAAAATACATTATTAAAAATATTTATCAAATTAAACATACTTAAAGAAAAAATCAAAAAAACGCATGAATGCTTGAGAATTGAACAATTGCATGATTTTTGTGATTTAACATTGGAAGTCCAAGAAATAAACTAATCATATGATTGAAACAATCTCAAACATGAGGAATTGAAAAATAAAAAAATCGCATGATTTTGGCAACCTCAAGCCTTAAGTTGGAAAAATTAAGCAATCGCTTGATTTTGATGACCTTAAACTTGAAGTTAGAAAATCAAATAGCCATCCAATTTTAATGACCGTGAACTTAACATTGGATAATTGGATGATTGTTAAATTTTGGTGAGATTGAACATGAGGCTAAAGAGCATGAAGCTAGAAAATTGGGTGGCCGTTTGATTTTGGGTACTTTGAACCTAAAGCCAAAGAATCAAACGACCACCTAATTTTGGCAACCTCAACCTTGAAGTTGGAAAATCAAATGGTCAACTAATTTTCATTATTTCACGCATTGTTCAAAATTCATAAGAATACCCACATCAAAAATTTAACATTTCATGACTTAATAATGGAAATTGTGAAAAATTTGTTCATTCATAATTTGTACATTTCATATTTGATATTGTGCATTGAAAAGACATTTGACATAGGAATGTTAAGGAAGATGCGAAATTTGTGTGACATTTGTTCAATGATAAGTTCATATATTATTCATTAATAGATTTGTCTATGTGTCAAACTTGTTTTCAATGCACGATATTCGTGTGTAAAATGTATCAACCTATTAATGAATGAACTCCACATATTTTTCATTATTGATTCATTACATGCTAAATTTGGGATTGACAAGTTATTAAGCACGAAATAATTAATTCATAATCTTACGGGGTGAATTCCCAATAATAAATAATTGTTTGATTATAACACCATATTAGGTGTGAGGTTTCAAAAATCATGTGGGCGTTAAATTTTCATGTATTAGGTTAATAATTATGAAAGTCAAAGGTTTCACTAAAAAGAATTTTGTCCTTTACAACCAAGAAATCAATGACTAGATGTCCTAAATGACTACATAATTGACTATAGCCATAGGATGTTACTTCAAATCCTATGTGAAAAACTTGTAATCATATATTAATGATGCATTTGATTAATAAATAATGACATGGTAACAAGAAAGATACCATCATTTTTTTATTGCAAGTTTTCATTCATATGGCATCCATGATTGATGACAAAATGATGTGGATGTCCAAAATGTCATTTGAAATTGTGACTAATATAAAGTTATTTAAAACATGATTGAAAAATAATAATGCAAATGGTATGGATAAGATGATATGTCATTACATAGATAATGTGATCATAAAATTATTTTACAATGATTCAAAAATGACTATTAATAATTTAATATGAGTATAAGTGGACATAATGAACTACAACATGTAAGGAACTGATTTTGATTAAAATTATACATATAGGTAACATAAAAACCTTTATCAAAGTTTTCTTAAATATACTTGATATATAATCCATTTAAAATGTTCAATGTGAATAATATAAATATTATACATTGAAATAAAATTTAATGGTAAAAAGATATATTAGAAATATTTTTTAATATTTTAATTTAAAAATAAAATAGAAATGTAAAAAATGGAAAATATATAATTTACATGTACATTAAGAATTTATCATAAATTAAATATTTTACATGTGTAATTTCTTTTTATTACACAATTATATTAGATTATATGTGTAAAAGGAATAAAATTTACAATTTCAGAAAATTAGTTAATATTTAAGTCTTTATTCTTATTATTAAAATTAAATTAAATTATGATTAATATAAAATAATTAATATTAATGGATATATTTGATTTATGATCCATTTATAAATATTTTATGTGAATAAATTATATGGAATCATACATCTAAATTAAATATTATTAATGAAATTATGATATATTGGAAGCAAAATTGTATAACATAAATTCTAAATCAAATGAAGATTTAATATATGAAAAATATATTTTACTTATTCATGTATTAGACATAAGGTTTTAAATTTACAAATCATGTGGGAATTAAAATTTTCCAAAGAATGGACATTGCAATGTTATTCAATAGAAAAATTCCAAAAAAAAAATTTGAACATAATTAACATTTTTCAAAAATAAATTATGTAATTGTGTCATTATTGAAAGAAATTTATGAATAAATTTGTAATTTTTTCATATGGAAAAATTACCAATAAAATATGAATTATCAAATTAAAGGTTTTGTGTAATGTTTAAATGAAGTATGGTCTAAATAGAATAAAAAATTTATTATTTACACAAGAAATGAGGTGGCTTGGTTGTAAAGGAGTTAAACTCTATCATTGGGATCCAAAAATCAAACTTCACAAATGACATTAGTTGTGTTCAACATTAAAATATTGATTGAATATTCTCTACCTACCTAGATAACTTAGGTTAGGTGGTTACGTTAGGTAGATAGGGTGATCTAGTTAGCCACTTAAATTAGGTTTTAAACATAGCTTAGGTGGTGACACATGTCAACAATTTTTAAAATGGAAAATAATGAAACTACAAATAGTTGAAATAAAATAATATCTTAGCTTCTTGATTGCTGAGCTATCTTCTGCCAAGAGCATCCTCCTATTATGTTTGTTCCCGAGCTCAATCACCCACAAAACCTCCAAATATGTTGCCTCCAACTCTCTTTTACTGTTTTAATTTAAGAATGAAGATCAATTTAAGAGAAACAGATATGGGCATCAGTAAAAATCAACAAGCATTCGATCAACAAGCATTTGAAGGGCCCATATTACACAGAACTTCCAACCGTTCCAGATGCACCTCCCATTCTCCATTCTGATGTGTTACTGGCATTTTTGTAGTAGTTGAAATCGAATCTCAGTTGTTGGCCTCTGATTGTAGAAGCCAAAACATCAACCTTTAAAATGCTTGATACACCAAACTTGGCCATTTTGAAATTTCAAGTGGGTACACCTGTGCAGCAGTAATTTATGTGTTTTTCGATTATGTAATATTGGTTTTCTGAGGCTTTTCCAAAAGCTTTTATGCTACTCCACTGATGGTTGTAGAAGTAAGACATCCAACCTTGGTTGGGATTTTAATCCCTAAAAGCTTGATAAGCCTAATATGGAATTTTTAGAATATTAAATGGGTGTGGGCAATGGAAAAATTTATATAGATAATTTTTTTGATGATGCTAATCAGGCTACAAATGGATTTGGATGAGGTTTGATAGGTTTGGGTCAAATAAATGCATGTGTTGGGCTTCCAACCAGTCAAGCCTGCATTCAAGATTGCACACCATTAGGGTGGTGGGTATTGAAGGTTGGGTGATGTTTGAAAACTGATTTATGAGTTGATATAGAACACACACCTTGATTGCCGTGGGTGCTCAAGATTAGCCTACTTTGGGGCTCCCCCCAGTTCTTGGTGTTTTGCAGTGAACCAGGTAGCCCTATAAATTACTTTTGGGATTGGCAATGTTGACAGTTTGGGACTGGGCAGCTAAGAGTGATTTCCTTAAGTTGTGGAGAAGACAAACCATAGAGAATTTGGACTCCTAAATCTCTTTGCATGAGGGCCGTCTCATGGTTAGGCTCCTTATTTGAACAAGATGAGAAGGCCTTGGGCAAATGAGCACCCAAACTGGTGCCATGGTTAAAACCTCAAAATTCATCTAAAATGCTTTGAAATATTATAAATATTCCGTGCTTAGACTAAATTAGGGTCTCTGAGTCCAAAACTGCTTAACATTTCTTGGGTTCATTTGGCCACTAAGAGGCCTCACTTCAAGAAGAAGGTGGACGTACCAGTGGGTGCTGGTTCACCCTGGCCAGATGAGAAAGGGGTGTAAGAGCATATCCAACGGTGGTCAGTATGTGATCCTGCACAGTAAAAATAGATGAAGAAAATCCAACATATGCCGGTTTGACTGAGGAAAATAGTTTTGGTGCAGCATAATTGCTCAGGTTGCCGTGGCTGGTCAAAAAGCTCAGCAGCGATGTGCACCTGCAAAAAAGAGTATAGTAAATATTATCTAACTGCTACTCAGTGTTTCTGATTGGCCCATCATAATGATTGGTCCAGGTGGTGTGTTATTAGTAGTCCCCCAGCTATTTGCCGTCCCCGTTTCAATTTTAGAGGTGGGGTTGCAAAAGAGTACATAAACCAAACTTGGATGTGAAAAATATTTTCGCAGAGTCACATACTGAGCACCGCTGGAGATGCTCTAAATGCAATCCACAAAACCTGGACAAATTTTAAGTTTTGGGCAAAGCCCCTGGGTGGGGGGACAATTCCCAAAATAAGGGGGCCATGACATAATAGCCCAATAGGTATGTGAGTCTGGTGACTGGTCCAGCTGACAGGGCAGTACTTAAATAATAGTGGATAGATTGTAATGCCCAGATTTTGATGTCCTTCCAAAGTGCTTAATGATTGTGCCAAGTGGCTTAGTATGCTAGTTCTTAGCCTCTTGTATAGCTCAAAATATGCTTTAGAATGATGGAGCCCTGGTAAACTCCATTAAACAAAACACTGAGGAAAGGGAGGGAAGGAAGAACAAAGAGAGAGGACCCAAGTCTGGGCCAGAAGAGGAAAACCCAAAGTGGGTCACAAACTTTAAAAAAGTGTTTGAAAGTTAGGAGATTCTTCATGCCCACTTTTCCAAGATGTATACAATTCCTTGTATAGCTCAATTGAAAGAACCAAACATAAGGACTAGAACCAAAGATATCAAGGGTACTTCGTACCCACTTCCAATGTGTGAACAAGTCCTTTGAAAGCAGTAAGACTGACAATGTGTGAACAAGTCCTTGGAAAGCAGTAAGACTGACAATGTGTGAACAAGTCCTTCGAAAGCATTAAGACTGACAATGTGTGAACAAGTCCTTGGAAAGCAGTAAGACTGACAATGTGTGAACAAGTCCTTCGAAAGCATTAAGACTGACAATGTGTGAACAAGTCCTTTGAAAGCAGTAAGACTGACAATGTGTGAACAAGTCCTTTAAAAGCAGTAAGACTGACAATTCGAGAACCTCGCAATGTCAAATTTTTAGTGGCAGGGATGTGCATTTCTCAATACTCTTTAGTGGTGTTTTTTGATGGGCATTGCCAACCTTTTGTACTATGGGTCTTATTTTGGTAGATTCATAAAGTTCCTCCTTCGTCTTAGGCTCCACTCCCTATAGTTCATTCTCATAATTTTTTCTTAGTTTTTCTCCTCATTCTCTAGAATTTCATAACATTTAATATTTAGATTATTTCTCAGAAAAATCATAAACAACATTCATTTATTCCCAATAATATAAATATATAATTAATATAAAATTGAAAAAATAATAATTACAAAATTATGTTCATTAAGAAGTTTAAATACCACTAGGAGGTTATTCCAAATGGTCAGAACACATTCATAATATGATTTTTAGGTCTTACATCTTCTAAGTTCTAAGTACACTTTTAATGGAGTTTGCTTGCTAGGGTTTCATTGTCTAAGTTCTTACACACACAAAATTGCAAGCATTATGAAAGGCAATCATGTTGTTATTTCTTCACATAACCAAATTGATGAGTAAGCTTAGATCTCAATGGGCAAAAGTTATTCTGAAGTCATTTAGATGTAAATAATTTTGCCTTCTTCCCCCTTTCTCCAATCCCCTTGCCTTCTTTCCCCCAGTTGCTTATGTTTTGTCTCATTTCAATAATGTGACCATCATCAACAACTGAACCATGACAAAGCAATAGACACCTTCACCTTTCATCACATATTCATATGTTTTGGTAATGAATGGTGAAAGTTCTTAGCCTTCCATAGAATTTAATTGAACCCTCACCTTGAATTGATACCAGCTGCATAATAGCAGATGACATCGTATTATGATTATTGAAAGTAGTGTATAACATCCCCATGTTAGGAAATCACATTTTGTATTATTCTTTGAACTCTCCTACCCAATGAATCCAAGTATCAACCTCCTTGATACTTCATATCCAATATTAAATCGAGCCTATCTTCAAACATTGCCCAACATTGATTTATACTTTGTATGTTGGTAGGAGTGTGGATGCTAGTTGATTTAGGGGACTTGTAAGTAGAAAGTGTAGTTTTTTCCTTTCAAATGGAAGGCATTGGGGCAAAAAAATTTGTTGGATTTTGGTGTTTGGAATGTCATCTAAATTGGTTTCCAACATACCAAAGTTCCATTATTTGTAACCATATGTCAGTCAAAAGTGAAACATTACAATCATTTTATTATGGGAGTGTCCAAAATGTGAACATATTTTGGGAAATGGGCTATTAGAAGAGAGTGATTGATCACAAAATGTTTGTTTTTTGAACTTGGGGTGTCCAAAAAGTTAATCTAGATCTATTAAAGAAGGTAGTATTTTGCAACCTTAATTTTCAAAAAAAATTCAACCTCTAAAAATTAAGGTAGGTTTTTCCACTTGCCCACCCTTCTTTAGCCATTAAAAAAAAACCTACCTTACTTTTCAAAGGATGTGAGAGTTCAAAAGATATCTTGGAAGATATCAGTGCCTGACAATGGTTGTCTAAAATCATTTCTAGCGATGCTCAGTATGTGACCCTCCAAAAATATTTTTCACATCCAAGTTTAGTTATGTACTTTTTTATAACCCCACCAATAAAACTAAAACTGGGGACAACAAATAGGTGAAGGACTACTAATAGCAAACCACATGGACCAATGATTATAATGGGCCAATTAAAAACACTAAGCAGCAATTACATCATATTTATTACATTTTTCTCTGTAGTTGCACAATGACGTTATGTGTTGTACCAACTATGCAATTATGTTGAGCCAAAACCATTTTCTTGAATCAAATTGGTACAGGTTGGATTTCATTCATGCATTTTTACTATGGAAGATCACATACTGCATCATTCAAAGATTTTTTTACAAATTGAAAGTCTCTAAACAAAAAACAAACCGGTTGTTAGGATTAATCAATTATTGATTAGCTTGACTGGAATGATTGTTCACGAGCATGGGAATGAAATGTTGTTCAACATTCCAATGAATTTTAGCCAAATTACTCTAATTTCACCATTGGATTTCTTTAAGATTGTTCAAAACTTTAAAGAAAAAAATATTTCACAAGTAATAAAAGTTATTTAATCATGAACTACAAAATGAATTCTTTCAGTAATTAATGTGGAGTTCTCCATGTGTGAAAGCATTAAAGGTGCACGAACAATTTGTTAATGCAAAACCATTACTTAAAAAATAGTTCCAAATGGACAACTATGTGTTGAAAGACAATAAAAATCAACACTTGCTTGTTTTTATGTCATTACTAACAACCAAGGAGGTGTTTAAAGAACTATGGTTAGGCTTCCTTGTTGTTGACCATATGCATGAAAACATTGATGGAAGTTTTAATTAAATTTTGTTAAAAGAATTGAAAGAAAAAAATGACCATGTGTTGGTAGATTTGATTACGCGCTCCCAACTCCTTGAGGGATTCAAATGTGAATCCAAACTGAAAACAATGGAAGAGTAAAAAGTCAGGGCACACTCCTTGGTTTGTAGCACTTTGGAGGGGTAGAGGGGCTTGTAGGTGCTCTGGGATGGGACTAAGAAGAATGACAAGCATCAACTACTCACACAGACCTACACAAAACCAAGACAAAGTGGTTAGTGCATAGTTGGAACACTTCTAATGCTAGGACAAGCCATGGGCAATTTGGATTCACAAGATTTACCATGGCCTGGACTTGGGGGAAGCCACCACCTTCCCCCTTATAGTATACTTTGTGCCTCTCCATGGGGCCCACACCCAAATGGCATTTTGTCTCGGGATTCCAAATGGGAGTCCATAAATGATCACAGTTGGGATTCCTGCGACTTTGGGGGCCCATAACTTTGCGTACAAACTTCAAATTGAAATGAGGTTTAAAGAAAATTTGTAACCCTTGTCGAGAGCTTTCCAATGGTATGTCGCACGCCACTTGAATGCAAGGAAATTAGATCAATTCCTAACTTTTAATGGTCGAGAGTCAAGTTGCTAATTTGACTCCCGACCCTTCTTTTGGCCATAACTTGTATTTCAGATGTTTAAATGGGTCATGTGAGCCCATTTTAAATGTTTACATTTTAATAGATTTTTTTATGATATAAAGAACTCCTCAATCCATTGGGTTTTGACCCCTGTAATCGTTTTTTGAACATTCGAAAGTCCACCAAGACTCCAACTCCCAAGGTGGAAGTTCCCGTGGGAGTGTGAGGGTCTATTCCCTCACACCCTCTTGCATTCCCACGACCATGCGGCATGACTTCTGGGCTTCCATCTTCGCCCACAACCTTGTAACCCCTTGCCTTGGTCATGAACCCAAGGCTAGGGTTACAACATTTGATGAAAGTTTTTATGGTTTTGCTATTCATCCCCAATTCATACAAGAAATTCTTGATTTCAAATCTTGGGTTCTAGGTTATTTGAAAATTGATTGGGATGACCCTAAGGTATTAATTGGACATATAAATATGCATTAGTTTTTAATGCAATTTTTTTTGGGTGGTGATGTAATACAAGGTGTTGGCAACTAATTTGGTGTGGAATTCCAAAGACATTGGCTTTGTAATTCAATTATGGTTCAAGGTTTATTAAGCTACCAAATGGAGTTCTAATAACTAATAACCAAATTGGGTTCCAACATGGCAAAATAGACCATTCATGATTTTTGCAACATAAATGAAAAACAACCATCAAGTAGGTTTTGATATATTGAACTTAAACATATAGTTTAATTCAATGATTATTATGAACAATTTTTTCAACTTTGTTAAAATTTTAAATGAAACTCCATGTTTAAAATAGGTTGAAATATATATTCATTGAAATTCAAGAAAAATTTACAATGCATTTTAAATAGACTGTAAATAGATGAAATATTACATTTTTAGATTTTTGAATTAATGGGGTCCTAAAATATACTTGTGGCTTTTCATTTTTTTTACATTCTAATCAAAAAATATCTAGCTTGTAATGTAAAAATAGGTTTGAAAAAAAAATTGTTAATCAATTTCAATCATACATGTTACTTACTTTTATTGTACAAAAGTTCCAAAAAAATCATACTCAACTTACCATAAACCCCATGGAAGCATAGATGTTTTCAAAATGAAACATAAAAAGTTTTCCAATTTATTTTCTTGTGATTATGTAAAAACCTATCATATTTTTTAATGGGATTTTAGGTGGATGTATTTTTTGGTATAATATACCATAATTGGACCCAATTACCAAATGGAGTTCCAAAGCCTATTCCATTTTTTCCTATTTGGAGTAATGACACCTCAAAATCAATAGGTTTTTTTTTTCATTAACAATAATATTTCAAAGTATTTGGAGTTTTGGAAGCTAAACATTATGAGAAATGAGATGTATACAAAGGCCATAGGTCCTCATATTGAATATAAGGAGGGTATTTTAGAATCACACTTGTCAAAACCACTTCCAAAGCAAAGTCCCATCTTGTTGGAAGGTTTTGAACCATTTAGCAATTGGAAGGTTAATTATGTGCAATTTTATTTTTTTCAACTCCACCTCTCCTTGAGGATCAAAAAGATCCAATTACCCCTTCATATTGTGGGCCAAAGAGTATGAAACCATCTTTGAATATGTAGTAGCTTACACTCCCTTTAGATATTTACATGAAAAAGATTTTATTCTTGTTCGCCCATGAAATTTTGAAATGTACCCAATATGGATGGGAAGAGTGCATAGTGATGTTGTCAAGTATGGGAATGATAAGCATTATAGAATGGTGCACATTCAATGGTAGGTGCCTTTCAAAAAAAGAGCACACAATAATGTAGACTTCTACCAAAATTGTTGGCAATGAAGCTAGAAATGTAACTTAGTAGACCTAATGCAATGGGTGGACATTGATTCAATTGCATTTTCATTTCTTGTTAGGAAAATACAACCATGAACAACACCATAACAATTAGTGATGTGCATCGTAGTCGGGCTAAAACAAACATTGATGTGGTTAATGTAGTAACCGCATATAACTTTGATCATCATGATAATTAAAATGATTTGTTACTTGATTAATTTCTTAGTCTTGTGGATTCTAATGATTAAACTTTTAATTTCAAGTTGTCATAATGAATGTTGTTGGTGATATCAATAGACTTTGGTGGCCATTAGATATTAAATTTATTATAAATTTACCACAACATTGATTTCAATTATCAAAATTTTAATATAATTAAAATGTCAATTTTTTTGAATTAAATTCTTTAAATAATGTAATTTGAATAACATTCAACAGTGTAATTGTGTTTTGAACTTTAAAATTTGAATATATATTACTAAGTAATCTATTATTGACAAATACATATTAATGATGATTGCTTGAAATTTTGAAACTAATAACTTGTTGGCCACCTTGTATAATTGTATTTTTCTCACATATTATTTTGTATGTTTCACTTTACTAAATGTAAATTATCTATGCTATTATGGGTCCATTCATGGTTGGGGTACCCAAAAAATAAATAAAAATTTTAAGGATTTTTTAAAGTTAATTTTTACAAATAACATTTACATGAAACAAATTTAAGTGAAAAAAATTGAATAGTCCAATATAACATAATTCATGTGTTCATGGTGATTTTTCACAATTATACATAATTGTGTATGAATATTACAATTTAATGCCATAACTACAAGAAATCCCAATATGAGTTTCAATGAACATCCAAACATCTCTTTTGGAATGTTTATTTCCTTCAAATGTGACCTACATTTAAAGTTAGACATTTGAATCCATTGAACATAATTGTTTTATCAAATGGTTTAAAAAATGAATCATTGTTTCACAATAATTGAATTTAATAACAATGAATACTTTAAATAATAATGCACATACTATATTTTTTATAAAAATATTTAGTATTAGAAATTTATGCATACTCTATATTAATTATATAATTATTTTAAAATATACATAACCCTATTTTTTAATTAATTAATTAATAATTTTTATTTGACAACCAATATATTGCACTTCATTTTTTACTTACACATTTTCTAGTTTTTTTAGAAGTGTCCCCCCAAGGCTAGGTAATAGGTAGGATATATATTAAATAGTATGTAGGTGGGTTAAGTAATGAATATTTTATTGCATTGATATGTGATAATGTTTTTGTGCACAAGACAAAAGATGTGATAGTGTTAAATAATGTTGTAGTGTTTTGCTTTCATCATAATTTATGTTATATTTTTTGTTTACAATTTGGATTTTGTGAAACATATAATTAGGTGAAAGAAAGGACTATTCATGGTATGTAGTCACACCAAGGTTAAAGTCCTATTCAAGGATTGCATTTTCCACATGGCAATTTCCTATTGGTTTGTATTACATTTTTCACACATTTTAAAAAACTGAATATCAAATTTGAAGCCAAATATAACATACAACATGATAAAAACTGAATTTTTTTTGCATCAAACTTTACATTCTAGTCAAATCTATAACTATACTTTGAATCATGATTACAAATTCAAAACTATAATAGTGTTAAAAGACATTCAAGTATTAGAATCTAAAAAGACATATGTATTTCAATTTTTTGAATGTTTTGAACACATGGATCCCTTCTTGTGGGATATATTAAAGTTCACAAAAAAATTGAAATGATTTAATGAACATTTGATAAGGGAAAAATACCTTTTACATAGAAAACACACATGTCCACATGCATTTCTTAAGTGCTTTAAACATATAAAAGGACTCGTGAAACATGCTGAATTTTCATAAATTTTTTGTAACTACAAATTTGAAACTATGAAAATTTATTTTAAGAATAAAACAATTTTTTTGACATATATTGTTCCCATGGTGATTTTTCAAGTTTTCAAAAAATATTTTTTAAGGTTATCCACACATTGCTTAGCTCCTTTTTTCCTATTTTCACCCCATTAGGGATGAATCATTCAAAAGGGCTTGTGACCATGAACAATTTTCTTTAAGGATTCTACCTATTTACTTAGTTATTTAAGTTTATAATTTATACCCATTTACCTATTTTAAGCCTAACCTAGTTTAATTTAGGATTGTTGGGTGGATTAGATTGCCACGTGGATATATTTGAATCAATTATGAAACACTTTGTGTGATTACACGTTTTAATCATAAACCTAGTTACAAATGACCATGCCACATAGGTTGGATGTTAGTTGGATGAAAAATTGATATTAATTGCACGTCAATGCAACTGTCATTTTGATTGAGTGCCACATAATTTTTTCTGCAATTAAAATTCTTATGTGGCTTGTCCAAAGCAATTAGACACTATAATAGTTGCATGTGGCATTCACAATAAAAAATTAAATGTAAAACTAGTTGTCAATATGAGAATTCCTTGTAATGATTGAAAAAAGAACATAATCATAATTTTTATGATTATTACCCTAGATGTATCTTACATTGCAAAGTTCACCTTGTATTGAATATTGATGTTTTTAGTGTAAAATTTTCAAATTTGAATAAATTAAAATATAAGAATCAATTTTTCATCTCAATTTCACTAAATTTTCCAAATGCGTTTGAGTTGTATACAACAAGCCTTAACTAAGTGAATAAAAAAAACCATTGTGACTTCCATAAAAATCCATTATACTCACACTTGATAACTTTCCCTATGAGATTGTGAGTAGATGTTCAATCAAGCCATGGTTGAGGTTTGTACTTGAAATGTGAAGCTGTGTTTTGTGCACCTATTTTCCATGACATGTTGGTAGATAACATTGTGCCAACATAGGCTTGCTGCCAACTTTTCTACAGCTCACCAGTATCCATAGCCAGCATGCATTAGAGATGGAGCTTTAGTAGCCAGCTTGTATATATAGAGTACAATGTTATACATATTGCCAGGAGGAATTTTGTATTGTTTTCCTCAATCGCCCAAGGTGACTCTGAACATAATGGCAATAACAAGAGAATTTTTGAAACAGTTTTCAGTATTCATCAAATGTGTTTCTTTCATTCAAATGTATTGCCACCTACACCACAACCCAAATATGTGAGAAAAAACTTGGTTGATGTGCATGAAGAACAAATAGATATTAAAGGGGCAAGCCCTTGGGTGGGGCATTCCCAAAATAAGGAGCCATTGTAGACAAGTCCAGCCCCACATTTCAGGAATGTTCCCCACCCTTGGGTTTACTTGAGAGGGAGGTCATTGAACGTAAACCAAAGTAGATTACATGGCATATTCCTTACAAGTGGGTAGGACCTTTCACCTTTAAAGAGGTGTAAGTTTCCTCCCATCTTGGAGTAGGTGCAATATTCCTCCTATTTTCTTGAGGGGATATCAATGCACTCAAGGTGCCCCTCCCTCCAAAGTTCAAATGCATTAGGAAATTTTTGGAAGTGCTTGATATGTATGGTAAAATCCTTGGAGCAGCACATTTAGGCCTTGGACCCCAAGAGATGGGACCTATCAGATGTAGGATGCCAAATCATCTTTTTGAAAGGAAATGCCCTGGAAGTACTATGAGTGGCACTGCAAATACCAGTGCCAAGACCACCAGCGTAGAAAATCACTTCTAACTTAACTGATGACTTTCCAGTAAGCAATTGTGAACATGTTAATTGAATGAGGACATCTATGTCATCTTTCCAGCAAGAACTACCGGTGCCTGGACCAGCTTGCCAATGCTCCAAGGGCGACCATCTTCAAAGTTTTAAGGATATAACTTTTCAGAAAATCTCTTCAAGGCTTTAAGAGATGTGACTTTAAAAATAAATTATTGGCAAAGAATCTTGTTGATGATTCAATTGTGCACTTACAGCTCTTTAGGTCCATTTACAATTAAGGTATAAAAAAGAATCTTTAATTTAAAAATATTTTCTGATTTATTTTTGGTAACATTATAATTATGATGAATTGTCATTTGCCAATAGATAAATGATGGCATATTCCATTAATTAATAAAATTATAGACTCTATATATACATATATATAATATGTTTATATTTTTGAGTTTTCAAGCTTAATTATATTAAACGTTCAATTTTCACTTCTTCACAAAAAAAAATTCAAAAAATTTACTAAATACTGCTATTGATGTCAAAAAAAATTATGAATAAATAATGTTTCAAGTTATGGTTGACTATGTTCATTGAATTCGATTACATAATAAACCAAGAGCCTCACAATTTGAGCAGGTTAAGGTGTACTCACAAAACAAAACAAGCACCAGAATTATACTCGAGTCTTCAATACCATCATTTCTACCATGTTAAATATCTGTCCAAAAATAATATACATGCCCGAAGGAGGTTTTACCCACCTCGGGGATAATGAGGTTGCATATGATCAGAACCAATGACAAGTACGTAAGTTTGGATAAGTGTAGCGACAAAAAAAATGATGGCTGAGATGACACTTATCACTAACCACGGTTTGGAACAATATCTAATGTAAAACTCAGTTACCATCACATTTCGTGCGATTGCACAATGCCTTTTGATGGGCTTCACTATCTTCTTGTCATACTCGTTTGAATATCCAAGGTAACTTAAGTTCAATGATTGCCACACTTGCAAAATGCGCTTTTGGGTGCCATGGTAGGGCCGAATCACGTCGCAGTGGATGAGATACGACACGTCTTCAGGGGTCTTGATGAGCTGTGACATGAGTTGTAGGTAATCAATAAATGGAAATGGACGCGAAGTATTCAATCGTTCGTACGCCGCCATATTGCAAATATCGGATGTTATACTTTCGCTATGTTTTATGATTGGGAGAAATAAGCAGCCATTTTTAAAATCCACTTGCTGCACCATTCCAGGGATCCCTCGGATTTTAAGGCCGGCTTTCTTCAAATCGGTTGCAGAAGATATTGTTTGAAAAAAACGCAACTCTTCTCCAATTGCAGTCTCTCTGCTGAAACCAAAAATCGTGGCAATAACGCTGGCAAGTTGCTTCCAACTGGTTTTAACGGCACCCACAAACAATTGTTTTGCACGTTCGAACGTTGTAGTGACGGGTATGGGTGGCGTCCCAACGGTTGCAAGCGCCTCTACGTCCCTTTCATCTGGTGCAAAATTCTCCGTAGCGGTTCCGGACGACTTCTCTCCAATTGTAGTGACGGGTGTGGGTGGCGTCCCAACGGTTGCAAGGGCCCCTACGTCTCTTTCATCTGGTGCAAAATGCTCCGTATCGGTTCCCGACGGCTTCTCTTCAGTTGTAGTCACCGGTATGGGTGGCGTCCCAACGGTTGCAAGCGCCTCTACGTCCCTTTCATCTGGTGCAAAATGCTCCGTATCGGTTCCGGACGACTTCTCTTCAGTTGAAGTCTCTCTGCTGAATCCAAAAATCGTGGCAATAACGCTGGCAAGTTGCTTCGAACTGGTTCCAACGGCACGCAAAAACAATTGTTTTGCACGTCCGAACGTTGTAGTGACGACTATGGGTGGCTTCCGAACACAACTAGTTATTACTTTGTGAAAACAGGCAAATAAGTGTGCACAGTTTTCTAACTCGCCTACTTTATAATTGAAATCCATTAATTCAAAAAGATTATATTTTTTGTGAGGGCAAGGCTCTGCAAAGATTCTGTAGCACATAGCAAATAAATGAAGCTTCAAAATCCTATGCAACAACTTTTTGGTCCCATCGGAGTCTGGATCTTCCAGTTCTCGCAAGTCATTAGACTTCCTTTCTTCCGGCAGTAATCCATAACATTTGCTAATGGCCTTCTTCATCAAAGCCAATGGAATTTGATTTTCGCACAAGAGAAGGTTGTCGTAAATCCCAAAGTACCCTTCACCTTCCATCAAGGCAGCAATGTTGAACCCATCAATCAGCCACCTTGGGAAACCCAACATTGCACTTAGAATTATAAATAATGCCAGAGCATCCAAGGTTAACCGATACTGCACTTCCTTTAGGCTGGGTTCAGTTACACTATATATACCGTATGATTTCAGCTTCACATCTGCAGGATTATCCACAAAATCAGCACAAAATTTGTCCCATTCATCTGGTTTCAGCTTGAATACTGCAGCTAAGCTTATTTTCTGAACTTCTGATTCGCTGGATGCCTGAAGGTTGTGGAGGCCGAATTGCCATTGTTGTGGAGTGTAACGTTCCGCAGGTTTACGCAGGCTGGCTGGCACTTTTTTAATGGTAACATCACCCCCTGCATTTTCACCAGAGCGTGCCTCAAGTCCTGATCGGATTTTACGGATCCACTCAGATTCTTGCCAGTCAGACTCAGAATTGGATTTCCGCTCTTCAGTGCCAGAGGTTCCCCCTTCAACGTCAGAGTTTTTCATTTCAACGACAAAGTTGTTGGTGACAGCCGTGGTGTCAGCCATGAACTCTGTAACAACATGACATACAAAGAAAATTTCGGTCACTCCGATTATTTTTCAAAACCTGTTGCGGAAACCTACTTCCTGACAATGTTTCAAAGCAATCTCCATACTTAACACAAGGCTTAATCGCCGTTGTGAAGATTCGTAACAACTAACTGGATGTTTAGAAATTGATGGACAAATGGTATCACGAATAACTTCTGGAATGGTTTGAAAGGACGTAATTACACAAAACAACTTAATTGAGATACGAATATTTCTCAAGTTCCGCGTGAAGTGTGAATAGGTTCTCTCATGAAAAGCGTAGCCATTAGAGCAAACAAGTTGGAAAGATTACTCCGCGCTACTGCTTCTGCAAGCGGCATGTAATCTCCAGGCATGCTGTAGGAATGAACGTGGCACAGCAGGCAAGTTGGAGAGAGTCTTGCGACGACTGGTGCTGAAAGCTGCAAGTGGCGTGGACACTCCACGAAAGCGGAAGCGTCTAAGAAGTTGTGGAAGAGCTGTGAAACAGGTGAGGACAGGTTCGGTCGTTGCAATTAGCCAACAACAAAAACGGGTCAGTTTTGTATGAAATCTATTTCGGCAGCGGCTGTGAACTAAACTTTAAGCTGGCACACTACAAGCTGCACACAGCAAACCTCGCGCAAACTGAGGGAATACTGCAAGCTAGAGGGAAGAATGGAGCGAAAACAGAGCACCAAGAGATTAACATTGTGAAGAGGGAGATGACAGAGCCAGGCCTCATATTGTGTCAAACGGTAATATAGAACATCTCATTACAACACACATGGTGACCTACAAAAGAAACTCACAAGCCTACCCCATGCTGATTAGCGCTCACATATTTCAACTATGAATTTTCTTGTCTTTCCCACGTTAAAAGTTCCAGTCATGAGCAGGAACTTGGAAGCATCTACGCAGATTAAAATTGTAAACAACCCTTTGGTGAGGTGAAGAAATAAAGGGCAACAAAGGCGATGTGACCTTAAATGCAGTAAACAAGTTGCACGCGCACAAACTTTGATGGAGCGATCCACTGTACACAGATTTTGTACTCTTTAGTTGAGACTGTCTTTACACAAAATATCTGCAATAATACATACGAACAATTAGTCGATCCTGTAAAAGAGATAGACAATCAGACCATCAATTTCATACTGGAAAAGAAACAGCGAAATCCAGAACCTAGAGATCTATTGAGACATTGAGTTAAACGGAGCTGCATGCGAATATACCGTCGACCCTAGATGGCTCTGAGTACAACAGAGTGCTGGCTTGTCATCGGCAGCGGTGGTAGGTATGCATATTACATGAAGACCATGGAAATAGGCAATCCCACAGGATGCAATTGCGGCAGCTGCAGCTGTGCGTATAGGAAAGCCGTGTGGGGAGGGGTCCGTAATGGTGAAAAGATCCAAAACAAATTGCAAGAATGGGGATGAAAAAGAGATGTGTTTGAGAAAAAGGAAAGACAGGGAGAGACGTGCAGCGTGCTAGAAACGGAACCTGGGATACAATGAGAGCGAAGAAAGAAAGCGAAACAGAGGAGCCTGGAGGAGGCTGGGGACGAGCAACGGAACCTGCGATATAATGAGAGAGAAGAAAGAAAGCGAAACAGAGGCTGTGAGGAGGCTGGCGACGAGCAGAGAGAACAGACGAGAGAGTTCAGGAAACGCATTTGACTTTGAGCGGTGCTGGATCAGGAGAACGTCGGGCTATATAGGGATCTCGGAGCATGCGTATCGACTGTAGGGGACGTAATTGCGGAATACGATCGACAGGGACAGATTCTGCCAACTCGGCCAATCATGTCCTCTGGGCTGCATAGAAACTGACCATTCTGGCTGGAACGGTTGAATGAATGGACAGTCATAGATTTCTTTTAGTGTTTCTAAGATGGCCAGGTTCACTCCCCTTGCAAGTTGCGGGAGAACAATAGCCATGGCAGTTGCTGTCCCTCTCCCAATAGCCAGGACACCCTTCCATAATAGCCATGGGGGTTTTTTTTTATTTTATTTTTCACCACATAGCAGGTGAAGTGAAGGGCAGTGAAACCAAGGGCCCTAAACGGCGCCACCATGGATGGTGTTTGGGGGGCGGGGAGGGGAATCAGGAAAAAGAAAGGTCCCATGGGTGGGTATTGCAGACGGGTGCCTTGGCTATTAGTGCAGGAACAGCAACTGCCATGGCTATTGTGTGGATTTTGATGCAACACTCTCTGGAAATCCACAAGTCTAGTCTTTTCCTTTTCTGTCCTCATTTCACCTTTGCTGGAGCTTCCTAGACTTTTGTGATGAGATATTCTAAAAAATCTCTTATTTGATGTTCTGACATTCAAATTTGTCTTGGATTCCTCCTTTTTAAAAATACTTGAAAATGATGTCAATTATGACAAGATTTTTTAATGCACATGCCCAAGTTAATGTCCAAAGGGCATCTCTCATTTCCATGCCTGTTATGCAAGCCCTTGTGAAAAAAGAAAAAACGTTCAATGCCTATTAAGCTTAAATCTTCTATGGGATCATCACCACTCATGCTAAATCTTTGTTGCTATGATTGCCACCAGTGGCACACCACAAAAATGAAAGAAACAAAACACTGGTTCTTAATGATGAGAATTTGAATTTTCTTATGTCTGATTTAAGATTGATGATCATTATGTTGCATATTAATTGAGGATTGCAACTTGGAATTCTTAATATGCTTTCAAATTGATGATCATGATATTGCTTCTTAATTGATGATCATCCCCATGACTTTCCATACACCAATGACACTCCATATTTGACTATCTTTTTGGATTCAGGATAGCCTTGCTTTTCCTGCAAAAGATATGTGATAAAATAGCAATAAAGGCTCCATCTTTCTGGGTTGAAACTTTTGCATCACATAAAAGAGTACAGAAAGTTTCAATTGGCTGCATCTTGAGGTTCCATTATTACATCACGTGAAAGAGTTCACAAAACTCTAACAAGATATGAATAGGTTGACTCCTGAGGTTCCATTCCCCTTCCTCATTTTTCATAGGTGAATTAATGTTTTGGGATAAACTGCATGCCAAACACTTTGCCCAAAAAATAGATACAAATTTTGCAATTTAGGCAGTGAAACTTATCATAAAGCATGATGACAAGGAAATCAATTGAACAAATTTTTCATGAACAGCTATGCCATCAACCAAAATTTCAAGAGATAAGAGATTTTTAGAAATTACTATTCTTGCTGAAAAAGACCATTCAAAACACAAACTGCATCCTTTGCCATGTGGTTCTCCTCATACATATTACAGATTTATCATTATGTTAATTATTGCTGTCGTTTTTGATTTTGACAGGTTTGTAAAGCCGACAACAAATTGCAAGACTTTGGGTGAGGGAATTGATATTTACAGGTTAAAAATTTAAAGATGTCATCAACAAGCTTGTGATTTATTGTACACATACAAGTTGTAATTGACTTTTAAACAAGGTATTTCAAAATGCACCCAATCAATACAAATGGAATGGATTTTGAACTGAACAAAACTCCAGTAAATTACTCCTCCAAATTACCTCCAATGGTGATAACCCAAACATGTACCACTCAACTTCATGATTCTAAAAGTTGCCAGTTCATAGCTAGTTCATAGAAAATTTCCATGGGGACAATGACCTTAATTTTGTGAGCATTTTTGCCACTGCTTCCTCCATAATGACCATTGATGGGAGTTTACAATTCAAGTGTATTGAGGGCATCTTCAATAACAAAAAATTGGGTTCACTGTTCACATCTGGTCACCCCCAGTCCCTACTTACTGTGCATAAAAGAAATGTCATGGGACCTGAGTTGCCTACAAGTGAACCGGCACCAGCCATTTTTTATAAAGCAAAATTTTGTCAGAAAGAGAATTCAAAATTCAACATGAAAAAATTAAGTGCTATTGGAAGTTTTGAACCACCACAAGTGAGGAAAAAAAGCAATAAAAACTGCCGGATTTTTTTATTTTTTTTAGTGTGTAGCCAAAAATATAGATATCTGGTTTTAAGCCAGATTTGCCTAAATCTTCCTTATGATGATATTAAAAAAATTCTACATCCTCTTCTATGGATGATTGCCGCTTTGGCTACAAATGAAAATTCCTTAAAAAAACACTGACCAGCACCTATACCAATGTATACATTGTTACTTTCACCTTTTTGAGTAAGGCCTCCATTACAACAGCTCCACTGGCGCACCCTACTTTTCCTGGTCTAGCTTCCAGAAAAATACCGAAATTTTCAAATATAATATGGGCTAGAGACTGGACAGCTTGAAGGGTCCTCAAGCATTTACCAATTTTTAGCAAAATCTGTAATTTTTCACAGAACTTACAAATTTTGTCTGCAAAGACATTGGCTTTCAGAGCTTACACCACCCTCAATGCTCTCAAAACTAGTACTTATATCTCAGCCCTAAACATGTTTATGTTAACAAAACTCAAAATAAGCGTATAAGGATGCTGGAGAAGGAAGGGTGCATGGTGCAAGAGGTGTACTTGACAAGGACGGTGCTGCAAAGCTGCCAAACCTTACTCCACACTTCCATAATGATGAAGACTGCTAGGCTGGGCACATGCACGGCTTAAAGGGGCAAATGGCGGGCTTTGATACCAACCTCCCATTTTGCCCACCGCTGACGCCCTTGGGCATGGAGGTAAAGTCTCACGGCGGCAGCTAACAGCCTAGGCTGCAGCAGCCGCTGCGGCTCAGGTGACAGAAGTACAATAATAATGGTAAAATTAAATTATTAAAAAAAATTATCACAGTAAAAAAAATTACCAACTGCCTAGGACAGTATTTGAGATTTTTCACAGTTTAAAAACTCTTTTTTTTTTAACACTTGAAACTCCAGCAACACTTCTTACATTGGTATGTGTTTGATATTTGAATTCTTATCATCAATTTTTGGATTTCGTTTTTTGAATTTGTCTTTGTATAATATAAAATGTAATATATAAGTGTAACTTTAATATAAAAATTATGTATTAAGGTTAGGGTTCTCAATCAATTTTTGTTAAGAGTTCAAAATGCTAAAACCCAAACAACAAACAAAACCCTAAATATGAATGTTGGTTAAACCTAATATGCTAAAAGGAGTTCTTATATTTATCTTTTCTAAATAAAAAAGCTCAGTATTTATCTCTGCCTAAATTGGCAGTGATTGAAATTGTCAACATGTGCTAAAAAAAGGATATGCCACTTTTGCCCTTTTCTGAAGTTTTGGGAGCAAAGTGAGGGCAAAAGTTGGGTGCAAAGTGGGGGATGAGATGTGCATGTGCCCAAGTCATGAGAGAGTCTTGTGTGCAAGATCCATTCCTAACCTGGAGTCCCAAGCATCATCATAAATTGGCCAGATTTCTCAATATTGGTGTTTCACTTTCGATAATTTACCCCAATACACTATTTTCAGTCCCACTATAAACCCATTAGGCTTTGGGTATAGAAAGCAATATGAGATGCCCTTCTCACCAAATCCAATTTGTTGTCTAATATATTTGTCAAGTGTCAATTTAAGGGGGTAATGAAAATAAATTTTGCTGATTCCTTAATCGTTATGACTTGGGATAGCGCATCCAATTTATTTGACTGAACGAAAGGGAAAAATTGAACCCATCAGTTGAAAAGAAAAGCCAAAAAGAACTGAAGTCATACAATTAATCTTTGATGTATAGCGTTTTAAAGTTGCACAGGAGGGAAAAGAAAAGCAGGCCTCTTGGGTGCATGCTCCATCAGCATATCACCTAAAATTGTCTAGGCCGACATCCACTCTAGGTCCCAAGAGTGAACAACTAGGTTTAATTATCTTACTCCTTGCCTGAGAATGGGTAAAAGTTAAGGTTAGTTTATTCTTTTGGTTTGTTTCCCCTACCAACTCAATGTGCATCAAAGTTTAGAGAAGGGAGATACCAGCCTAATAAACAATATATTTCACAATTAAATAAAGAAGGGGTGGGCACATGCTTACAAGTAATGTACAATGAGAGATTTGACAATTAAATAACAAATTTCACATTTGAAGCACCATCAAATGTTGTAGCTTACAATAAAGTTGTCTATAAATATTACATGAGTAAAAAAACTCTACAGAGAAAAAAAGTACTAGGGTGGATAGGCCAATGAGCGAACATTTACAAACTTAAAGGAGATTGAATCCTCACACATTGTTGCTCTGCTTTTGAAACTGAAAGAACATTTGTAGCCCTCCACCTAATGCTTCCAACCCAAAAAAAAATGCTCCATGTGGGAAGGGAGCATTTGGGAAAGGAATGGTGATGATATGGAGTGTTTGGAAGTATGGGGCTAGAACTAGAGAGAGGTCCAAAGCTATTTTTTTCATTTTTTTAAACAAACTATCACTCCTCTTCTTCTTGTGTTTTCTGCATTGCTCTTTTATTTACGATGCTAAAAGAACATTTGTAGCGGTCCAGTTTGAGTGTCTAATGACACAAAAATTGCTCAATTTGGTTAAGGGATGAGGAAATATTAAAAATTGTTCGATGATAAGTATGTGTTTGGTGATGAGCGGTTTTATCCTAAATTGCTTTTCGCACTTACATTGACCCTCACTGTTTTGTGAGGATGAACATTTGTACCGTCTATCGGTTGAAGGTTCAAAACGATCTAATTGTCTCTTTCAACAGGTTATAACTTTACCTTTATTTCACTCAAATTTGACATCTCAGAGGTGAAGAGTTGTGCAGAAATTAACCCTGCAGAGCACTTAATTGCACCAGTCCACAGGGTAAGGGACTGGTGTGCAGTACCTGCGCAGGGTCCCTCAAGTGGGGCCACCAACATGCCACAAAGGAGGGGTTGGTGCGCACCGATTAGTACTGAGGCCCAGGCAAAGGGCCTACCTGAAGGAAGTAAGGGCTGTCAGTCCATTGAAGACCATCCATTTCACATATTTCCCTGGATAACACCACCCCTAGAAGAGAAAGAAATCAAACATGTTCTGCACCCAGGGACAAGCAACAGATTATTTAAGTCCATGTAAGCCACATTAGCTTCGGAATTTCGAAAATATGTTTGAAATTGCTTAATATCGTAGATGTTACAAAACACATTTCCAATGTCCCACATGCATGGAGCAATCCAAAAGGTCAAATTTCAAAAGCTTAAGGAAAGTTTGTTCATGACTGAACACTTAGTGGCTCTGAGGAGGTCAAATCCCATAGGCACCTCCTTTGCTTCTGTAACTTAAAGCACATTTGTAACCCTTCACCTAGCATTTCTAATGTTGCCGTGAATTAGTCAAGGAATAAGGAAGACATGCCATCTGGATGTTAGGGGGTCAATGTATTG
>Ga0209208_10003137_pt1 | contig 23779 bp, 12 predicted proteins | sample S1TSphfallax_3_FD_187694 | JGI IMG/M metagenome (GOLD analysis project Ga0209208, IMG submission 187694) | Host-associated microbial communities from peat moss isolated from Minnesota, USA - S1T2_Fd - Sphagnum fallax MG (SPAdes) (version 2) | ecosystem: Host-associated > Plants > Peat moss >...
TATAATTCAAGGTATATTTTTCAATTTGGATACATTTATTGAAAATAGTCAAATTGGTTTCAAATATTAAGAATTAATTTTGACATTTTTATATTGTCTTAGCAACCCAAAAAATAAAAAAAAACCCCCAAGACTTTAACGCATAGTTTGATTGCAATAAAAATATATAAATATGGGTGTTGAACTTGGAAATAATGTTTCATGGAGTTTAAGGTGAAAAGCTACATTTGTTGTCTCCCCCGTCAATTACGGAAACAACAATAAAACCAAATATTGAATTCAAATGAAATTAGAAATCAAATTTTCACAACTTTGTAGACTTATTTACCCTATTTTGTGATTTTTATTTAAAATAAAGAGTTAATCACAATACCTCATCAAGTAGTGGGAGATAGAATTGTTGAAAAAAACAAAAAATGTTTTCCATTTTCAACAACTAATCACAAATTGGTGTAAATTTTGAATTCACACTCCCCTCATTGTACATTCTATACATAAGATTTATGAAACTTAGAATATTACCAAAACAAAAAACACATTGGTTATGAATTCAAAATGTCAAAGTAAATGTTTTAACTTTTATTACTTGTCAATTGACTTTAATTCAAACAATGTAAACTTGGAACATGGACAAAGTATAATGCAACTTTTCACATTGCACAAATTATTCAACTTGAAGGGGGCCATCCAAAGCCAAAGAATGAAACATGAATATGTCTTTTGTTCAAATTTGTTGAAACATTGGCATATTTTATCTATTTCATCTAAAGTTGACTTATATTAATTTGATAATTTTGTTCAAATTCGCATGGATAGATAATTTCAATGATATGCAACCAAAAAAAAAAATGCATTGTCAAATGGGAGGATACTTTGTAATTAGTATTATTATGCTCATTTAGATTTTGGAATGGGCTAAAATACCAAAATGAATCAAAATTCATGGATTAGAAAACTTGTATGGTATTTGAAACCATTTTCAATGCCATATTCAATTTGGATGAGATTTTCCCTTCCCAACTTGCACTCAAATTACACTATGCATGTACAAAACATTTATAAACATTTGAAAATATACATTTCAAACTTTTTTATAGGTGAGGAAACTACTTTGTTTTGATATACAAGTTCACTTTACAATAGTTATTTTCAAAAGCTTTCCAAGGAGATCATGATCACTCAATACATACATTTTTTTTTCTCCTAAAGATTTGAATCCAAATCTAACACAACAAAACCCAATGGAAGTTTAAAAATTTACCTTAGACCTAAGCTAATGAATCTTACCCTTGTTTTGTTGGATTCAAATTTCATAAGGTCCAAGGCCAAAAGATTGAAACTAAGTTTACCAAAATTTGAACCCCACACCCCAAGGGGAGGATTTAAATTAATTTCAAACCACCAAACTATCACATTTGTTGTGATAACTAATATCTATTTTTTAATATTACTTTTGAATGGCTCCCCCCTCCCATTTCATTATCAACACATTATGGCCTATAAATTTAAAATATATAAGCCCCCAAGCTCCCTCCTCCCTTGCCCTTTCCATTTGAACACATACACTTTGTGATCAATTGACCAAAGTGGCTCTTTTAAAAAAATTCAAAGTACAATTAAAATTGGACTTGAACTAAATTTAGATTTATTAGGTCTTATCCAAGTAATCACAAGGGGAAAACAATAATTAAGATTATTAATTTATTATATAAAAATACATTTGATTACTTGTAAAACTTCAATAATGAAAATTTGATGTGAATTGATGAATCATGATACATTTAGAAATCCTTTAACATGTTAAAAATAACTAACACATTCTTATGAACATGTGATTTTCTTTTAAGATTAAAAGTCCTTATCAAATATATGTGATTCAATGTGAAAATTGGAAAGGATCTTGATGTTAATATTTAACTGAAAAAACATAAAAACTTTGGTGAAACTATTGTTTATATGTGCAATGTTAGCATATTTTTTATATTTGGTTTAGAAGTGTTTAAATTTGCCTTCAAAATCATGAATTTTGAAGATTTTGTTCACAAAAGTTATTCACTTTTATGTGGTGAAAAACATGCATGGAGACATAATCTACATGATATAGGATCAAAATGTAGTCAAAACATATTTATATTTTATATGCAATCAACATTTTTTTGCAGGACAATGTTTTGCATAATGGCAAGAAATTTTTTTGGAATTTATTTTAAATGTAATTGTGAAAAAAAATTGGATTTTTTAAAAAACTTTCAAAACCAAAAAATTGAAAGAGAAAATATGCATGTAATTGAAAATTGGGTGTGAAAAATGAAACATAAATGGCAATATAAACCAATATAAAAAAATGTCTTGCATAAAATCCTTGGAAAAGACTTTGACCTTTGACACCCCTAGCTTTTATTATTGTGATTGCACCTTCATTATTCATTTTTAAATCTAGAATGAATGTCAATTTTTTTTAATATACTCCCTTCTTTTTCCACACATAAAAACACCACCTCACTTATATAATGATTGTTCTTAAACTAATGTCCATATAACCATTACCAATGTTGTGTGATCAAAGTTTTAAACAAATTATATGCTCCATGTTAACATGTATTTGCAATTGCAACATAAATAAATTGTACAACATAGTAGTAAAATCATATGTGTAAGGTCGAATTAAAGTATTAACAATCACAAACATTCCATAGATACCAATGTGTAATGTAATAGAATTGATTGGATTCAAGCCATGTTCACTAAATGAACGTTGCACATTCTTGAGGACAACTTGTTTTCTTGTAAAACTTTTTCCATCAAGTTTGGGCATAATGAATAAGCTAGCATATTTTGAAGAGATGTGAAAGTTTAACAATGATGAATATTGGGAGTACCTAATTTATAGTATTTTTATTGTTACACGATCATGTGGAAGCATGGGCACGAGTTGAGCCAAAGAAATGGGACCAAATGATCACCACGTCCAAGACTTGGCAATAATGAAATATTTTAATAGAAAAACTAGCAATATAACAATGACATTATCGATATAATGTCAATACAACATCAAAGACCAAGACGTGTGGTGTTATAGTTCATTTAAAACAAACTACCTAAGCATTGGAAGTTGTTATTTATTGTGCCTAACATTCAATGGACAAGGTTACCTTCCTTCCAAGGTAAGACCTTTCACTTTATGGCATTATCAAAGATGTTCTGCACATCCATTAAATATTGGTGTTGAGACGAAGTATAAAAAGGGATATATTAATTTATCATTTGGAATTCATTGTAATCATTAGACTTGTTAGAGATGACTGTAAAACGAAAAAAAACAAAGAAAAAAATCATTAAAACTAAGATTGAAAATCTTCACAATTGATTTTTATTTGTAATATTGATAATGAACAAGTAGAGATCTAAGAAGTGATGTTTGAACAATTATAATAGAATAATCTTTGGATACTTTTAGCACATTTGTTGAAAATAATGGAGTTTATATTCCACAAGATGTTACAATTCTTTGGTTAATGAAGTGAAAGCAAGAACTCAACATTATTACATAATTATATCTATAATGCATATAAAAATGTATCATTGACACTCCCTTCTATAAGCCAATGCATTTATTAGTATAATCATAGGTCCAAACAACCCCCAAAAAAAATCTTAGTTAATCTAAGAGAGGTATGATAAACATGTGCATGTCATTTTTGAATGTTACCTTTTTAGCACAAAGATATGTAGCACCTTGTTAAATAACTAAACTTCACAAGTACACATATCAAATGGATATGATCATTTTATGTCTTGAACTATGATCATTCACACACCTAAAGTTCAATCTTCATGTGAACTACATCCAAAGGGGGCATTCATCACACGTGCTTAACACATAACACGTCATGCTATTTGACAACTCACCTAAGTTCACATAAGTTTCTTGTGACATAGTCAGCCCTCTTGGACATTCTTTTTGACATTATTGCATTACAAGGTTCATAGCTCGATGAAAGAAGAGAATGATAAATCATCCTTTCATAACTTCTTTAGATGGTCAAGGGGAGTGGACAATTGCCTTCTCCCTTCATATAAAGATAATAAGTATTTGCTTAATCAACAAAGTGTTATCTTGAAGTCCACTAGATTATGCCATCCAATTACAATATCCATCACCTTTCATGGATTAAAATTTATATATGATATGACATGTTCACCTTTAAATCTCACATGCTTTCACAAATGTGAAATCAACTTGACTGGCTCCTATTTGTGCCTAGTGCTTTCCCAACTCAAAATAGTCGAATTAACACTTCACCAAATCTAGAATTAGTCACATAATATTATGTCAAAGTCCACAAGGTCCTTGTGGTGATATCTGAGATTCTTGTGTCTAGGACCCACGAGGTAAAAGTTTTGATTTCATTGTGAAGTTCATGCTTGTACAATTCTCACCCTATATATCATAATTACAGAGCTTTATAATTCTTGCCTTCATGAACACCTATAATTATCATGGTCTTTGAATAAGTGATCTCCCCAACATCAAACTCCCCAAACATGCTCATCACTAAGATGATTGTTTTCTTTATTGATCACCTACAAACATACACTTCCACCATGGCAAAGAAGAGTGAAAATTCACCAACTGATGTCAAAGTAGTGGAATTAACCCTAAACCCTAAATCCTAAATCTTCTCCAGGCCACTCTTCAAGTGCAAGATATCAACAAATTGTCACCAAACCCAACAATTCAAGCAATCATATCAGCTGCGAATTGACATCAAACTATGCACATTGATACCAAGGGGAGTGCCTTTGTGTCCATTTGCTTCTTGAGCAACCTGAACACAATGTGCAGCTGGTTAGTCGAGTACAAAACTTGTGAATGTAAATGGTCAAAGGAAATGGGTAGAAAGAGGGAGAGAGATTTAGGGTCCGTTGACAAGTGGTGGTGCATCCAAGCTTGTAATCTCATTTCGGCTCCGTAGCCTATATCTCACCCTTGGGGCTGATGACACCTTCTGTACTGGCTTGTCTATGGGGCCAAAAATAACACGGAATGCTATGTTGTTTATTACAGTAAGCAATAGCAAACCAATCCCAACATAAACAAAGAATCCATCTGAAAACTCTGGCCAGGTCACTTTCTCATCTTCTTCATGACTTCCTGTGGCATCCATTGTCAATCCCCCCCCACACAAAAAAAACTGTTGTGTTAGAAATCTAGGGTTTAAAAGAAACATAGCACAAAAGAGTTTTGTGAAATCTGAGCTTCACCCAAATTTGAACCCAGTGCAGATTTGTCTATTTTTACCATAGGGCATATGGGGAAGACTAATAAGCCATTTGATTTCTTAAGATCCTCATTTTATACAACCAATTTTTTTCACATCAATGTCTGAGTATGGAGTAGCAACCACATGTAATAAAGATCTGTATGTGGAAGTGACTGCCACCCAGACTGTGAATGATAGAAACAATTCTTGTAGACTCTTCTTCTTCATGGAAGTGCAGTTAGAAGAAGAAAGAATCACATTTACACCCCAAGTTCCACCAGGGACATCAATCCACCACCACACTGTGTAGGAAAGAATTTTCACAAAAGGAAAAAATTTCTGTAACAATGATAGCATTCATTCACGGAGTTATGATGACGGGATGATGCAATAGACATGATACAAGAAGTTCGTAAAATCTTGCAAGCATTTGAATTCTTGAGATTCTCTTTGCAACATGAAGAACCTCATGAAGAACTTGTGAGAGGTTCTTCAAGGTTGTGGATTTAGTCCAGTGCAACAACAAAAACAACATTATTCCATTCTCTCTGTCTGTGCAAATGCTAAAAAAAAGACATTTGCAAAAAGAATGGGTAGTTTAGAGATTGTGGTTACCAGGTGGTGGTAATTTGGAGATTGAAGAAATGCTTCTTGTTGGTGGGGAAGAGGAAGAAGAAGAAGAAGGATTGTAATCGGAGGTGGAAAGAGACCGAATCTGTTCATCCAGTCTGTCGAGCGCCACTCTCCCATTCACATTCTTCTTGTGCTCTGCTTGTTCCTCGTGCTCCTCCTCCTCCTCCTCCGCCATGGCTACCAACCCTAGCCCTAATTCTCTGGAATGACACACTCTCATCATCCTGCTGCTGCTGCTGCTGCTGCTCCTGCTGCTTCTACTCCTCCTCAGCAGCTGCTGCTTGTTGTGCAAATGCAACCGAGAAGCAACAAGAGAATGCGTGCAGCCGAAAGATGTGAGCAAAGGAGAAGAAGAGGAAGAAGAATAAGAAGCATTAACGAGTGCCCATTGCTGTTGCTGCAACAAACTGGATGATGTGCATAGCAATTGCACATAACAAAAGACACCCATCTAGCACGAAACTAATACAGACCCAACAAACCCAACACCAAGTACTCAAGAATCTCTCTCTCTCTCTCTCTCTCTCTCTCTTCACAACTCTGCAATCTGGAATGTGAGAAAAGTTCAGGAAACTGGAAAAATTAGGTCAATTCAGCATCGAGTTCAGAATGCATTTTGCTCGATAATTAAACAAACCTTAATTATGCAAAATTAGTGCCAACAAAGCACTACTTTATAGCAGAATGCCAAGAGGGTCAAGCAACTGATTGATTGAATTCATGTATGTGTGCCTCAGTAAAAAACTGCAGATTCTCAATTAGGCGTCTTCATTCAACATTTGGATTTTTCTTCTTCTACTACTTTGTTGATGAATGATGATGATTGCAATGGAGAGCTGTCAGCAGCAAAACCCCAAAATTGGTATGCAATTGACAATAACAAAACAGAAATTACAAACTTCCATGCCTGCTGAGCTATCAGATCTATGTAAAGCCCAGATTATGACCTTTTTTGTTTTTTTTTCCTTTTTTGCTGGTGAGCTTTCTTTTGCAAATAGGGAGATCTAATCCTTATCATCAGAGACGCTTTCTTCTTGTTGTATTGGGTTTTAAGGATTTTAAACGCTTAGGGTTGAGGGTCCAGCAATGCCATAATTCCATCAATTTTGGGGCTGCACCAGATCAGTTGTTAAACCTCTCTTGCTAGCTCATCTGATTTAGGGGATCAAAACACTAAAAGACAATGAAAACACAATGAGTTTGGTGTCAATATCATTTGTCTCTCACCCGGCAACTTAGAGTGTATGTTGCAGAGCCCAAATCTGTTTCCCAATAGTCTGCAAAAGTTGCTCTTTCCAGAGTTCCAATCTATAATCATGCATGCACAAGAAAATCATGACAATCATAAGTACATGACACAAGTATATATTTTGATTATTCTCTGAATCAATTCCTTGGACTTATAGGATTTGGACAACAAACTAATGATCTTCATGATATCCATTATGCAATTGTGTAATCATATTTTGCAGAGACACCCAATAGAAATGGGTGGGGTTTTTTTTTGGTTTGCTACAAGTAAAACTCTGGTTCAATTCAATAGACTCCACTCTGAAGGGTAGTATGAATCATACTTTTGTATTGAGTATTTTGAAAGCATTGGTGGATTCATCTATGATCCAAACATGCACAAATCTTTATGCTATGTTTCAATATTCATTCACAAATTGCACTATCTGTCTTTGGGAGAAACTCAATTGTGGAAATGGGTTTTTCTATGACATGTGTCTCAAATTAGATTTGTTATTTCTTTTTTTTTGTTTTTCCTTTAAAATTCTGCTGAATAGAGTTTAGATTTAATTTTCATTGTCACACTAAAATTCTTGTTGGAATTTCCAAAGATTTTCCTTGTGGACTTCTATTAAGAAACAATTCATTCTTTTCATTAGTTGAATGCAATGATTCTTTTTAGTTGCCCTTTATTCTTGAACACTAAAGAATAAAGAAAACATTGATATTAAACTTGGAAGGGATTGGGATAGGGCATGAGAGATAGGTTTAGCTCCACACATGGATCGCCATCGGTAAGGGATTGATCTTCATAACCACCTAAGATGTTCCTTATTGAAAATGACTCCTTTTACAACCTTTGAGTCCTCTAATTGAGCTCCTGGAACTGAACACACTTCTTGATGTCTACAACATACTCACAATTTCCCAAGACAACCAAAATGGATGCCCTTTGACTAGGTGCCTTTAGGGCTTGGATTCATTTCATCAGCTTCCATTAATTCACATAGAAAAACTACAATATGTTGGACTCAAAACAATAGGGAAGTATAGTTATGTGAAAATTTGCATCCTTAATAAAGTTTCTATATTTTTCATAAACAACATGAGGATGCAGTCACCATGTCAACAAAACCTAGATGGATCCTAGTCAAAATTTATGCTACATAGTCACCTAGGTCAAATGCACCTTACGAACATGTACTCAATAGAAAAAGTTGTATTCCCATGTTTAACATTTGATACATACCACAAAGGTGCAAAAGTTGAGATTCAAAACATGGGTATTAACTTGCACAAAAGACTAAGGATGGATGTGAATTTGATCATGCATCCTAACAATAACAAAATATTTTCTTAATTAGTTCAAAATTCACCATAGTGTTGTTGCTCCTCTATTGCAACTAGTAGATTTTCCCCAACTTCTAAGGGCATTGAAAATTGCAAGTTCCCCTTCCTTGTGGCAAAATTTTGGATTTTAGAACTAGGTGGGAATATGCAAATGATGGATAATCATCATGAAGTAATCTATAAGAGGTGTTCTAACCTCGTTGACTGGGGACGTGGTGGTACCATACATCGTGTAAGAACATTTCACCTGCATACCATGTGTTTCCCAAATCATTTTCAAATGTTGTCTTGCATTCATGTAATGCATGATCACATAATAGCACATAAAATGGGTGACCATTCTTTAATTCATCAGACATAATTACAAAGTTATCACCCACCTCCACCCTTGTTGCTTCACTTTCAAAACCCTCGTCATTTGTGTTTGAATCATTAACATCTGAATTGGAGTTATCCACATCTTACATGATGTCTCAAATCTGTTAAAACATTGTATATAAAGCCATTAACATCAATGGATGGTGACAAAACTTAGGACATCTAAAACCTAACTAGCCTATGATGTTTTTGTAATCCCATGTTGCACTTATGTCCACATCATCAAGTTTAACTAGACGGAAGAAGTGGGCAACTTGTCACCTTGCATTAAGATATGCAAGATGTTCTTCCATTTGTCTCTTTTCACAAAATGGCACCACATCAATAGTGCACTAAAGTCTCCTTCCATCCATATCGAGTTGTTCCTTTCCGATTTCCTGTTTAAAAAAAGCTCTAACACCATCATGCATTTTTTTATTGTGCCCTGACCCAAAATAGGACCAAACCATCTTGCAACCATTGCATAGGTGTATTACATCCCTTGTTTTGGATTGATATTTACACCAAAAACCAAGGTGCAAGATCATTCAAAGCCATATGGACCTATAGCCTACTTCATTTAAAATCAAAACAATTTGGAATATGGTCCTAGGGTTGGCATTACCTAGCATTGTGATATCACATATGTCTAAACTTAAATTGTGCAGCACTTCCATCTAACCACACTATGTGCTCATTAAAGTAAATGTTGTGTAGTAAGGTGGGTCTAGTGCCACTCAAAACAACGTTGCATGAAAAACATGTCTACTCCACATCATATGATATAAAGTAATGGTAGTTAGTAAGTAGTTTGTTCTCACCATAATTTGTGTTGGCAATATAGGTTGAATTCCATCGGTTGTAACAATTATGAACTAATATTGTCAACTGAAAGGAATGCCAATGCATTTCTTGAACCTTGTTGTACTCTTGGAATGTGTAAATTTTTGCAAAATCCACAACAAACATAACTAATGTCTCCGGAAATGTTTGCTAGTAGGTTTTGTATTGTTCTTCTTGGAACCGAACCACATGGTTGTGAATAACAAATTTGGACAACTTAAGCTTAAAGTATTCAAGGAAACAATGTGTTGTAATTTCCTTATATTACAACTAAAGCACCTTACAATCATCCCCATTGCGTGTCTTTCCATGTTTCACCAACTCATAGCATTTCCACTACATTAACATAGTGCAAGTCTTGGACTCCTCCAAAGGACATGTGATCAACATGTCAATTCCACACTTTGCTTAAATCCTTGCTAAACAAGTTGAATTGTGCCATTATGAATCATGAAGAAGGTAGAGGATTGAAGTCCACAAACTTGTTAATCCAAATAATTGGTAGTGGTTTGCATTACATTGACCAAGAAGACTACCTTGGCAAATATCACAATCATAGTTGTAATATTGACCTTGGGTGCCTTTAGTTGCAAATCACATGTTGCTAAACCCATGCCTTAATTATGCCATTTCAATATGATATTTGCAGGCACATGTATTCCCTTCTTTTAATCTCATCACGTAGTATGGTTTAAATTTTTCAAATGGTTGTAACCTAACTTGGCAGTTAGGATGTTCCTTCAAAAATTGTGTGTGCAAATCCAATTGCTCAAAACACATAGGTAGTCACATTAAGTTAGACCAATTATGGATCAAGTTCTTAGCGCAAATCAAAATTCAATATTTCATAATAACGGTCTTAAAATACTAGACAAATATACATTACTAAAATAGTAAAAATTGACAAAGGTCTTAAAAGTAGAATAGGTCGTTGACCAACAACTACCAAATGCTTAGAAGTCATGTGAATGCAAATACATGACCATGTACAAACATACCACTTGACTTGTAATGACGCACTCCCAAGCTCCTTGATAGACTCAAATGCGAGTCTGAAGTGAAAACAACGGAAGAGCAGGGAGTTGGGGACATGCTCCCTGGCTCACAACACTTTGGGGGTAGAGGGGCATGTTGGAGCTCCGGGATGGACTAGGAAGAATGACAAGTAATCATTCACTCACATGGACCTGCACAAAACCAAACAAGTTGGTTAGTGCATAGTTGCAACACTTTTGGTGCTAGGACGAACCACGGGCAAATTCGAACTCACAAGACTCACCACAACCCAAACTTGGGGGAAGCCACCACCTTCCCCTTTATAGTATACTTTGTGCCTCTCCATGAGGCCCACATCCAAATGGCATTTTGTCCCAAGACTCCTCAATGGGAGTTCCAAAATTCTCAAAATTGGGTCTCCCACAACTTTGGGGCCCCATAACTTTGTATGAGGTCTAAAACAAAGTTGTATCCCTTGTCAAGGGTTTTCCAACAATATGTTGCACGCCACCTACATGCAAGGAAATTGGGTTGATTCTCGACTTTTAGTAGTTGGGAGTCAAACTGCCAATTTGATTCCCGACCTTTCTTTTGGCCATAACTTGTGTTTTAGGTGTCCAAATGGGTCATACGAGCCCATTTTAAACATTTACATTTCAATAGCTTTCTAATGATATAAAAAAAATTTCAATCCAATGAGTTTTGACCCTAAAATTGTTCCCTAAAGATTCGAGAGTTTATCGGAAATCCAACTCCCAAAATGAGAGCTCACTTGGGAGTGTGAGGATTCATTCTCTCACACTCTCTTGCACTCTTGAGAGTATAAAATGTGCCTCCTGGGCTTCTCTCTTGTCCCACACTCTTGCAAGGCCTTGCCTTGGTTGTGAGCCCAAGGCTAGGGTTACGACATGTAATGCACAATAAATTGTGTTGCCAATAAATTTTTAAGATTAAAACTATACAAGTCCCAAAAATCCTAAACTAAGTAACCAACATTTAAGTCTCAATAGCACACAAGTATAATACATATGATGTCAACTACAACTTAAGATATGTGCACTTTATTTAGGTGCTATACTATAGCTAAAAAAATAATTAAAGCCACCCCCAACAAGTACCCATTAACTAATTTTTAGTAACACACAAGTAAAATACATATCATGACAAGTACAAATGAAGGTACAAACTAACCATGACTACCATGTACTATTAAAAGAACAAGTAACACAAGAGCCATACAAATAAAACCACCCCAATAATTACTTGCCTATTTAGTTCCAAGTAGAAGGTAAATTAACCACATGTTCTACAAATCACAAATGAAGGTAGACGTTTACTATTACTACTAGCCTATTTTAAAGGAACAAGTAAAATCACAATACTACAAATAACATTAAATACTTGCAAGTACATGCAAGTACATTACAAGTTCTAACAAGTACAAATTATGAGGGTTCCACATTTACCTCGAACATTAAACAAGTATTTTGTATAGTTGTGACCCAAATATGCTTAGTGGCATATAAGAGATTGAACATGCAAAAGAACTAAATCCATGTACAAGTATTAGTCACCATAAAATACTATATATAAATAGGTGGTTAGAGGGACCTCACTATCCATTGCTACATTCACATCATGTCAAGTAAACCCTTGCTACTACACTATTTCCTTGTAAATAAACAATATTTCAAATCAAGTACCCCACTGCTTGAACTAAAAAATTAGGAAACCTTTAACAAGCATCACACATGTAATTGAATGGTGAAATTGTAGATTGAAGTACCTATGATTATTGTAAGTAGTGGGTGGCATGTTGCTCAAATGTTTTTGCATTAATTCTTTTCCTTTTAACATCCTTCCCATTCAATCAAATTGTTGTTGTTATATCCCACCAATTCTTGATGAAATAATTGTAGTCTTTTTCATCAAGCACATCACACCATTGTTTTCAAAAAAGCCCCACCCGCCGCCCCGCCCCCCCCCCCCTTGCAAGAGTGCGGGACAAGAGAGAAGCCACTCTAACAATGCAACATGTGATTTCTACTTACGTTCCCTTTCCTTTTCCGGCCTACACATAATGTAAAACATAATTCAATGTCCATGTGAAAATTAAATGCAATCAATTTGTAACTTCTAGTAATTCATTTCTAATTGAGGCCCACAAATATGACATGATGTTGAAAGGAAAACTTTACCATTCCCTTCTCTTTCCTAGGTAGCCTCTCATGTTACTTTTCTCTCCAACCTTTGTGCCTCCCTTTCAGCATAGGTTGTTTTCTTATTCCTCAAATTACCCATTTGTACAACCCCTATACCATGCCAAGTTGCACATTTTCAACTTAGCTACAAAATCAAAGGTATGTACTAAGTGTATAAATCTTGCAAAAAACAAGTTATTGTATGTGTATGTAAACACAAGTACTTGTATGTTTGCCCCAAGAGTTGGTACAATCTTTATATTACTTTTCACTAACATGAAAGTATTATTTTAAACCCTAACATACTAATAATTTGCTACATAATAAATGTTATGAAGGACTAAAACATAATACATCATATAGTGCACATCCTTCAATAAGATCACTTTTTTTTTTGAAAATATAATTTTAGTTTAATAAACACCACATCACATAACCTTACAAAAGCTTACCTTGTTGCACTGCTTTGACGTGGAATCCTTCATAAGCTATCAAAAACCACCTAGTTTAAAGTCTCTTGGAGATTACCTAAATGAAAATAATCCAAAAAATAATTAGCTATCAATGGAGAAATAGTTATTTTTTAGTAATTCTAATATAGGTACATGAAAAATCTTCAAAAATAAAACCCTCATAGCACATTACATCCATTGACAATTTGACATTTCTACCAAGTTTTTGAAATTTGATTCAATTCAAACACCACTACAAAATAATACGTCATTACATCTAGAACCAACATAAAATTGAAAATATAAAATATAAGACCAAGCTCAATTTACCATCACCAAAACTAGATGCAAAATTGTATCACTATTTAAATAAGGTCATGCACTTGATGTTTGGATTTTTGGTGAGTAGCTATGTCATGATATGTGTGAAATCATGTACTCACCCATCTAAGAAACATATATGAAGAGTTGATCAAGAGTTATGGATCATGACCAATTTTAACAAAATTTTGGTAGGTACGTGCCTTGTGAGGTTTTTCCTTGGGGCACTAGCATTCAAACTTGAAGTTCATTATTCTAAAAACAATTTGAGCCTATTCTAGAAAAAAATCCCATTACTGACTCCCCCAAAACCCATGAAGGCATCCCCTCTTTATGTTTCGAAACATTTGCAACTTACATTCACACATCACATCAAATATTTGAAACCAAAAATTTTCTCAAGTTTCCCTAAAATGCACAAATGAAGGTTTATCAGACTTGTACCTTCCATAGGAAAACTAGATTGTGAACTTCATCTTGGAGTTTAGACCTAATTCATGTGTTGTGTAAAACACCTATAATATGTCTAACACCCACTATTATTGAACTTGCAAAAGTCATTGAAACCTTTTCCCCAAGTTAATATAGTCACCAAAGGAGGTTAGGTTAACCTTTACATGTGGGAATTGGACACTCAATCTAGGACATTAACCATTGTGATGCCACAATTATAGGTTTGTTGACCTAATTACACATAAAAAACATAATATCACACCCATGTCTTCCATGTAGAAATTGTCAAACAATGTATTCATCAACCCTAAAGGATGGCCCAATATTTGTTCACAAATGGTCCTTGTATTGACATCATGGATTTGCACCACATTTTGCATTTGAGAATTTGAATTTGTAACACAAGTAAACTTTGGGAAAAGAGTTGTTAATTACAACAAAATATGCACATGATTCATTTATTCTCTCACATCAATCGACGCTTCTTTCACAACATGCATATATGTGCACATTTAGTTTTTCACCCTCCAACACCTTAGGGTTTAAGGTTTTGCATAATGAAATCAAATTCTCTTGAACATTGGTTTTAAATGAACATAACACAAGTAGTGGAAAAATTGCACAACTATTACATCATTGGTTGTCCACAAAAACACACCTATAGATACATTAGACTTCATAATCCTTAAAATTAGATACTAGATAGTGATAATACCCAAAAAATAGAGATATGCAAACTCACCCCATTTGGGTCTCCTAACTCTTGTAATGAGTTCTGCAATCATATGCAAAATCTACTCCTTCCAAGATGATTACACATGAGTGTAGGTCTCCATAGGTGCACATGGGAAGACTAACAGTTAGATCAAACTTTTTGACAAAATGGAAGTTGTAAGAGTGCATGACCAATGGGGAGATACTTTTTGGACTATTAATTCACATTTAATAATTACCCTATGATGGCCCTAAAGAACACCATTTTCAAATATTGAAATCAATAGTCCCTATTAATTGTGGCCCTACTTATTACTTCCTTTTATACATGGACAAGGTAATGTACTTGTGGGCTTCAATTTGTGGGTATAATTCAAATTATTTTTTGATCCAAAAACAAGTTATGACAACTCGTTGATTATAGTTTACTGGTTTTGAAACATAACCATTTTTGCAATTTGGATTTCAACAAGTAGGTTGAAAATAGATTTGAATAAAAGTCTCGATTTTGTGGTTCAAATCTACTTGACATCAACACTACCACAACTTGATAATATACAATGGTGCACCATATGCATATGTATGCTTCCATAAATTTTATTTTGGTGTTCTATGCTATATGGACCTACTTGCAAATAATTTTTTAAAACTGGAAAAACCATGTGTTTCATCAAGTAGAGTGAAAGTAGAATGAATCTTTGGTTTCATTTCCATTTTTTTTCATAAATTACAAATCGTAGAAATAGAATAAGAACAACTAGAAGTAAAGCAACAAGTAGAAATAAAGTAGGATCAACCATAAGGAAAGAAAAAAGATGAATCTATCAAGTGCAAAATCTCACACATAGATAAAACTTATAAGGAGAATTTAGCAAGTTCTTAAACTATCAATGTGTAGTTGAATCTATTGTCCCTAATGTAGGAAAGATTACAAAGCAAGTGGGTTATTGTAGGTTTCAACAAGCTTAGTGCATCATATTTTGAGTTTCACACCTACAACTTGCACAACTCAACAACATATGAGACTTTAAATTGGACAAAATTAAAAAAAATTCTTTGAGCTAATTTCTAACAATGGACACATAGAATGGCATGCAATTTAAGCAAGTCTAAACCTAACTCAATTCTTGTATTTGTCATCTGAATTCAAAAAAGATAGAAGCATACCTTTGGTTGGCTTGAACACACAACCCCACACCTTGGAGGTTAAGGCTAGGAGGAACAAGGCCAACATAATGTTCAACGTGCCTTGGAAAAGAAAAAAACAGTGTGTTGCATCAGGGTTGAAAGATTTTGGGATGACTACATTAGATTATGTAAAGCTAGAACATGCATGGTAATGTAGAAGAAAGAGTGGATGAAAATGTTCATGTTCAAAAAATTCCTTAATTTCTTTAAGAAATTTGTACCAAATGGGATTTCTCAAACAAACCAACATTTTAAAATCCATGATGGGCATTGATCACATGTTTTTTTAAAGGCAAGAGATCAGGCCCATCGATTTGGATTATATATATTTACATTTCCTAACCGTACATCACATGCATTATAGTCTATAGACATATGATGTTTCAAACCTTTCAAGACAACATTTAAAAAGGAGAGAGATAATGTAATGTCCAAGAATAATTATAGGGAGCTAAATAAAATTGTGCTTATTAGGTGGGTATACAAAGTATTGGAACAAGCATTGTCCAAACAAAATATCAAATAAGGCTTCAAAGTTATACCAATATAGCGTATAAGGGCAAGTGCAATGGTGTACAAGATATTGCCTAGTGAAATATACACAATAGTTAGTAACAATATAAAAGGTGAAGATTATAGGTAACAATTAGGGTAACAACTAAGGAAAAAGATTTGTTACCTTGACTTTCACGAACATTGTAAGAACAAATGTTGAACCAACTAAAGAAGAACTTGGCTACCTTGCATCTCCACAAAAAATAAAAATGCGAATGCAATGATTATGGCTGCTCAAAAGAAGATACGATCATACACTAAATGAGCACATGTGATGATTTCATTCCCCTTGCTAATGAGACGTATGAGAATTTTCATTCCAATTTTGATTCATTTTTTATTGCTTGTGCACATACCATTATCAAGGGTCATCATTGGTCTTCTTTAGTCCCCTTGATGCTTGTACTATCCACGACACATGTTCATAGTCTTGCAATGTGCACAAGCCATAACAATTCTTCAATGGTTTGCTACACATGATCAAGCTTCCTCATCATCTCTTCCACACATCATAACTAGTGCACCTCTATCATTAGCTGATTTGTTGCAAATGACAACTCTTTCATCTTAAATCTCTTTTGTTATTGTTGATTGTCATTTTGTAGTCGTGAATAGGTCTTTACCTGATTTTGGTTGATTGTTTGCTATCTTTTTTTTTTTCCTACTTGTGTTCTCTTTTGGCTTGTACTTTTGATGCAAGGGTTCCCATCCTCGATTTTTATTTATAGGGTTTTTCTTCATTGGGCAAACCAGGAGCCATAAGTGGCACCCAGTGCTGGCTCATTAGTACATAGGTACCCAGCCCCACCCATTTTTGATCAACCTGTTCTATTGCCCCCAGACCCAGGGAACCCCCCTCTTCTTTCACCCAACTCAAAATGAGTACTAAAGGGCTCAAGGTGTTTGCTGATAAAGCACACCCCCCACTCCGCCCCTGGCCCCCAAATCCAACTCTTCTTCTTCTTCTTTCAGGCGAGTCAAAGTAAGTAAGAAAGGGATGAAGGTGTTTGCTGTTACGCCAAGTCCTGGTGCCCACCCCGCTTCCCCTGCAAAAACAAAGAAATCAAAGGATCCCGAAAAACAGCAGCAGCGTTTTGATTTCAAGAAATCAAAGGATCCCCAAAAACAGCAGGAGTTAAGGTAAAGGGAAGAATCCTAGAGTCCTAAGGGTTTAGGGTTTAGGGTTTCTCTCTAATATATGTGTTGTATAAGACCTATTGTCCTATGTAGTTCACTTTGTTAGGTCAACTATGCCTATTCTGAAAACAAAAAAAACAATTTGTATATTTCCATTTGTGATTTTTAAAATTAATAATTAATTAATTTTTTCAATTTTGTGATGTTGATGAGATGGTAATCACCCATAAATGGACTTGGAAAAATTCGACTATTAAAAAAAACATGAAAGGAAAAAAAATTTAATCTTTGTATTTTTTGGCTACCTACTTGAAGCTTGTATAGAAATCTGGCAAATTTTCTTGATTTTTTTTTGGTTTTCCATGAACTTTCCGCACAACATGTTCTTGAAAACTTAAAAAACTACCATAGTACCTTGGCAGCTTTGGCACAAATTATATATATGCAAAAGGGGTCATAGGAGGGTATTTTCAAGATGATAAATTGAGGAAATTGACAATGATATATTTTGCACAAATTAATAATAAGTGGGCAGCTCCAACACTGATTATATTATTGGTAGAAATGTTTGAATTTTCGAAAATACTTTTTTTTTTGAGGAAAAAAACATTTGTGAAAGAAAATAAAGAACCTTTTGAAATATTCAGGAATATTTCATTTTTCATTAGATAAAATCTTCAAAAATAATAATAGTGTAACAAATTGTGTCCAAGGCCCTTGTCCAAGGGAATCTTATGGGGTTTGCCCCCAAGCCCAAGCCAATATTCCCTGTCATGGGACCCTAGGACAAAGAATATTTTACTTTAGTATAAACCTCAAGCCCAAAGCCCAAGCCAAAGCCCAACTCCTTTCATGGCCTTTTGGGAATTCTGTAATTGGGAACACAAGAATGAGTGAATAAAAATTAATTTTTACATCAGCATATATTACATCCAAAAAGGCCATCCATGAAAGGCATGATTTATTATAAATTTGGCTTAGGCTTGGGGTAGGCACCAAAAATATTTTTTTGGTTTGAAGTCCTTGGGCATGTCCTAAGTAGGGCCCCGGATCATCATCATGTACAAGATCCCAAGTAGTCAAGGGTCATTTTGCGCGAGCCCCCAAGCCAACCATGTCCTAGACCCAAGGCTGCTTGGGATTGAGACATAGCAACCTAGGGTCTCTAGAACATGGTGACTTGGGGGCTCACACAAAATGACCCTTGGCTATTTGGGGTCTTGGACATGAGGACCTAGGACCCTTACTTAGGACATACATGTCCAAGAAGGACTTCAAGCCAAAAAAATACTTTGATGCCTACCCCAAGCCTAATCTATAGTCGAGTGCAGGCCAAGAGGCTCCGTGTGACCTCGTCTCCATTGGTTTGTAATCTTTTTTTTTTTTTCTCTTTCCTCCTGCTGGCTCCTTGGCCGCTTGAATTTGGGAGATTCTAGTCTGAGCTCGTTGGGTGTCAGTTGGAATTGCCATCTTCTACCATTTTGATCACTTGGGTACTCGACCATCCTACTAGTGATCTGATCAGAATGGCAGTATAGAGATCCAACCGAATTTGAATCAGATTTGGCAAGTATCATGCCAGACTGCATGTGGAATTTGCAAAATTGTGAAAATCTGGATGTGGAATTTGCTTTCTTGTTGTTCAAGCTGGTTATGTGGGCAAGGATGATGGCATTTGGATGTGCTCATCTTACCATCTATAGCAGCTTTGTGGCAGGATGTATGATGCTATGCAGTGCACCTGAGATAGATGTGTACACACAATGCAGGAATAGGAGTCAACGATAGGAGCAGGGGTGTATGTGCTGGTCGGAACAGTGGCCAGGGAGCGAGCAGGGCCAGCCCTCACAGTGTCATTCCTTATTGCTGGAATTGCTGCAGCTCTTGCAGCTCTGTGCTATGCTGAGCTTTCAAGTCGCCTTCCTTCAGCTGGTAGTGCCTATCACTATTCCTACACATGTGTGGGTGAAGGGTATGTATGAGCTCACTCCTTCGATTTCCATCTGGTGCTTTATGTTTTCTGTCTCCTTTGGGTTTTTCTTTGGTGCAAAACCCAAAGCTACTCACAAGACCCAAACTTCAGTTCAGTCTTGTTCTAAGGAGCGTCAAGGTAGAGATCAAATGATAGCTTGCATTTTCTCTGTGGTGTGCAAGGAGCAATTATAGGTCATGGGTACAGTAGAGCTAATCCGGAGATGATGATCATGTGCTGCTTTGTGTGCAGGGTGGCATGGATCATTGGGTGGGCTCTCATCTTGGAGTACACAGTGGGTGGCTCCACTGTTGCGCGGGGTATCTCACCAAACTTGGGAATCTTTTTTGGAGGCCAAGAGAACTTGCCGGCATGGTTAGGTCGGCAAACCATTCCGGGGATTGATGTTGTGGTCGATCCTTGCGCTGGGCTTTTGGTGGCAGTCGTTACGGGACTCCTGTGCTTGGGCATTCGGGAGAGTGCAAGGGTGCAGTCTGTGATGGTAATTATGAACAATCTAGTGTTGCTATTTGTGGTGGGAGCAGGTTCATGGGCGGGGTTTTCCAGTGGCTGGCAGGGCTACTACCAGTCTCAAGGCTATCTACCCTATGGAGTCAATGGAGTGCTTGGAGGTGCAGCAACGCTTTTCTTCGCATACATTGGTTTTGACACTGTTGCCAGTACAGCAGAGGAGGTGAAACATCCACAGCGAGATCTCCCTTTTGGCATTGGGTTGTCTCTCTTCATCTGTGCAAGCTTGTATATGTTGGTCTCTGCTGTAATTGTGGGCCTCGTTCCCTTCAATCTGATAGACCCAGACACACCTCTGTCTTCTGCGTTCAATGACCATGGCATGCCCTGGGCCACATATGTTGTAGCAGCAGGTGCAATAGCAGCATTGTCAACTGCCCTTATGGGATCACTTCTGCCTCAGCCCAGAATATTGATGGCAATGGCACGTGATGGCCTGCTCCCACCCTTCTTCTCCACCCTCCACCCAGTAACAGCTGTACCTGTCAACAGTACCTTGATTACAGGATTAGTTGCAGCACTCATGGCATTCTCTATAAGTGTGGACCAGCTTTCAGGCATGCTGAGTGTGGGGACATTGTCAGCCTTCACAATGGTTGCCATGTCCCTACTAATTCTGAGATATGTGCCACCTCCTGAGGTTTCAAAGGCAGTCATTGTCCAAGTTCTCCCTGACAAGGGTCCTCCTCCATCGTCTGTGCACATTTCACCATCAAGGCCAGTTTTTGCCAAAGGCAGTGCCATCTTCTCACCTATATTGTCAATTTTTTCGGATGCATCCCTGCAATCACTGCCTGGCAGTAATGGACTTGAAGATGATTGTTCATCATCAGCAAGCAGCAGTGGCTCTCTTCTACTCCAGGATGAGGTGGATGATGAGCCAGAGGTGAATGCAACAGCAGCAGCCCCAGATGAATCCCCTGCCATGAGTTCCAAAGTGGCACTTCACAAATCTTTCCTGTATGCAGATGAAAGTAGAACTTCACCTGAGTTGAATGAGGGTTTAAGGTGATGGGCAGCTGTATTTGCAATAACTGGAGTTTGTGTTGGTGTCATCCTCATCAGCCTGGCTACTGCTGCAGAGGAACTTCCAATATCCATTCGATGGACTCTGGGAGTGTTGGGCACTCCATCCTTTGTGGCTGCATCAACAGTTTTGTTTTTGATTGAGCAAGATGAAGGCCGTCATAAGTTTGGGCAAGCAGGAAGCTTCCATTGTCCCTGGGTACCAGCATTACCATCGGGGAGCATTCTCGTAAATGTTTACTTGCTCGTGAATCTTGGGCTCCCGACATGGTTGCGTGTTTCAGTCTGGTTACTTTTGGGGGTTGTGGTGTATATGGTCTATGGAATGAGCCACAGCCAACTTGCAATGGAATTGCCCAAGGAGGACGAAACCACCATGAGTTCCAAGCTATTGCCAGACATACAAGTGTGAGTGCTTCAAAGTTGTTGCAGTAGTAGGACTGTTGTCCACCCTTTTAAACAAAATAACTTGTTTATCATTTGGGAACCCCCTTTGACTGCATGGATGAGAAGGAACTGCAAAATGGCAATTTCACAATGGCTTCCAACAAGGAGCGCATCTCAACATGACATCGAATCATTGAGTTTTGTGGCTCATCTGTAATGAGCAACAAAATGTTTTTTTTAGTTTATAATAGTCCCAAGTAGAGTTCTATTGGCAATCTGCAAGGGTGGCCAATTCCACCTACAAATTGATGTAAATGATTCATATTGTTCAAATGTAGGAGTGCTCATGGCTATACTGCAGCATTTTAGGAGTTTCCAGCACTATTCTCAAACAGAGATCTTGTAATCTTATTGTCATGGCTGCTGTGGCCATTCTAAAGATACTATGTTTTTGCACCAACAAATGTAAGCTTGCAATTATAAATATGGTGATAATTGCAAGCCTACATAGATTACTTTGAGATGGAGATTGTTTAACTGGAGAGCAGTGTTGTGGAAATTTTATTGTGCAAAACAAGGCTAACTGTGACCTAACTTGACCTCAATCCCAAGACAATTGGAGCTCTCTAAAAGCAACTTCTACCCTGACAGGTTGATTGATGTACCAGTAATATTTGTTCCCTGGTCAAGAACTAAAATCACTTGTTCATTTTAGTTCGAAAACATGTGCAGCAACGCAAATGGGTGTATCACACACCACCTCAGAACATATCGACAAACAAAGCACACCAGTTGCAACTTCATGCATAACACTTACGGCTACGAGGATGTATCCACTACTCAAAGACCTGCTTTCAATTTTCAGGTGTAAATGGAGGGCATGTTACCCAGCATAATTTTTCCCTTTGCTGCTTGGGGATGGAATGCCCACCAGGGGCCATTTCAAAAAATGGAACATGTGTTCTGGCAGGTATTCTGTTTTTCGAAATGCTCCGATTTGTTTCTTTTTCTTCCCATGCTATCTGGTGGATATCACAGAAAAAAGAGGAAAAAATTTGGACCAAGCCCATAGCCTGAGGCTTTACCTTACACAAAAGTGATAGCCGCAAACTTCACAAAATACCAGCAATTCATTGTTTGAGTGCTTCCAACACTCAATCTACCTTTGTATCTCCTACACATACGTACATGGGGACTTCTGAAACTAGAAACTTGCTTTTAGAACTTTCTGAAACAAGGCAAATCTGAAACTTTTAAAACTTTCTTTAAAGTTTTGAAACTTGACGTTACTTGCTCCTGAACATTTAGAAACTTTAGAAACTCTTAAAACATGACAACACCAATACTTTTGAAGCTTTGTGAAACTTTTAAAGTTTGAGACTTGCCTTCATGAGTATTTTGAAATTTCTACAACTTCCTAGAACTGGAATATCTAAAACTTTTGAAACTTTCTACAACTTCTGAGATCTCAAATTTATTTCTGAACCTTCTTGAAACTTTTGAAAGTTGTTTTGTTGTAGTTAAATCTTCTATAACTTTTTCAGACTTTTCAATTGAAACCAAAACAAAACATATTGAATTTGTTTCATTATTTTAAAAGAGCTTTTGAACCAAATAAATGAGTGACTCAAAAAAGCTTCAAAACAACCAACAAATGGGACATTTTTCAGAAAAAAACTAGTCAAATGAAGGAAATCACTCATGGTCTTGCAAGGTCAGAATGTTATTGTGTACATGTGATTGGGAATTTCGTTAACACACATGATTAGACATGTGACTAGGGATTTGGAGAGCATAGTGTTTGGTTGCAGAAAGCAAATGGTGATGTGTGAGAAAGGAAGCTGAAGAAAGAGTTGCTACTGAGGATGTTTATGTATAGAATAATCCAGAGGGTATTCTGTTGCTTGAGGGCATGTGAATGAGGGCAGTAGCTCTTGTTCACAAGCCTAAAAACAACAGAATGCCTAATGTGACCTGCCTTTCACCTACTTAAAAGCCTCACCTAATTTGAAATTGTGCAAATTATGCCAGAACACATGTTCTATTTTGAAGAGATGTGACATGAAATTAGGGCAAGGGTGACTGCTCTTTTACTTTTGGTGAACTATCAACTTCTACAGTGCCCAAGATTTTGGTTTTGGTTTGTCTTTCATCATTCAACAACAATGC
>Ga0209208_10003138_pt1 | contig 23776 bp, 20 predicted proteins | sample S1TSphfallax_3_FD_187694 | JGI IMG/M metagenome (GOLD analysis project Ga0209208, IMG submission 187694) | Host-associated microbial communities from peat moss isolated from Minnesota, USA - S1T2_Fd - Sphagnum fallax MG (SPAdes) (version 2) | ecosystem: Host-associated > Plants > Peat moss >...
TTGATCGGCTGTTCGATCGAGGACAACAGCGCCTGGGTATTCGCCGACGTCGTGCCGAGGTTCTCCGATTTCAATATGCCGGCCAGACCCAGCTGTTCACGCGTGTACTGTACGCCGGCACTGAGGCCGGGGACACCCTGTGCCCTGCTTTCCTGGACCTGCAGACGGGATTCAACGATTCGTAAATAGGCGACTTTTAGATCGAGATTTCCGGAGATCGCTTCTTGCTCGAGTTTGTCGAGTTCGGGATCATGAAATTGCTGCCACCAAAATGAATCGACGTCAGCGGATTTCACGGCCGGCGCCCTCGTCTTGGCGGATGAGTCGGCCACCGCGGCGCCGGCATATTGATCCGGCACTTTTTCCTGGGGTGCGACGAAATCAGGTCCCACCACTTTGCACCCGGCGAGAGCGAGCATCCCGGCGAGGGTGATCGCGGCACAGCGGCGGGCGGGCCTCGCAGTGAAAGAGCGTATTGGTGACCCACGCATCAGTGGCCCCCTCCCTTGCCTCGCGCCGCTTTCACGGGCGAGAAGAAAAACGTGAATGGCACGAATGCGAAGGCAAGCATGGCACAGTAGGAAAACAGATCCATGTAGGCGAGCAGCGCAGCCTGCGACTGCAGCTGTAGATAGAGCTGGGACACCGCCGCCTGACCTGCGCTGCCGGCAATGGTACCGAGGTTGCGGATGGCGGAGGTGAACTCGGACAGAGTGGATTCATAAACGGTGCTCGCCGTGCTTTGATGCACGGACAGGTAGGCCATGTGTGCCTGGGTGCGACTCGTGACGACGGCGGTCGAGAGGGAGATGCCGATGGAGCCGGCGACGTTACGGAACATGGTGAACAGGGCCGTGGCATCGCCTTGCAATCTCTGCGGTACGGTCTGATAGGCGAGAACACTGGTGGGCACGAACAGGAAGCCTATGCCGAGCGACTGGGTCATGCGGATCATCATCAGGTGAAAGAAATCGATGTTGGGCGCGAGTTGCTGGGAATAGATCATCGCGGAACCCAAAATGGAAAAGCCGATGGTCAACATGTAGCGGGTCTGGATGTGGGACATCAAGACGTTCACCACGGGGATCAGGAAAATCAGCGCCAGCGCACCCGGACTCAAGACCAGTCCCGCCAACAAGGCCGTATAGCCCAAGTGCTGCTGGGCGAGCTGAGGTACGACGACGGCGCTGCCGTAGAGTATGAGGGCAAAACAGCCGATCGCCATTGAACCCAAGGCGAAATTCCGATCCTTGAGCACGCGCAGATCGACCACGGGACCAGGCGTGTAAAGCAGCCAGCCGATCGCGGCGCAGAACGCCACGCCGGCCAGGGAAGCGGAGCCGATGATGAAATTGGAGCCGAACCAGTCCGCGTCTTCACCGCGATCGAGGGTGATTTGAAATGCGGCAAAGGCGAGCGCAATCAGACCGATGCCGATGTAGTCGATGGATGCCTGTTTCTTCTTGCGGGCCCAAGGGGGATCCTCGACCAATGCAATCACCGCAAAGGCGGTCAGCACGCCGATCGGCACGTTGATGAGGAACACCCACCGCCAGGTGAAATTGTCGGTGATCCAACCGCCGATGGTCGGCCCGAGCACGGGCGCCACCACGGTGGCCACCGCCGTGAGCGAGAAGGCGCGGCCCCGTTGGGCCGGCGGAAAGGTGTCGAGAATGATTGCCTGTTGATTCGGCTGCAGTCCGCCGCCGAAGAAGCCCTGGAGAATTCGAAAAATGATGAGCTGGGTGAGGCTGTCCGAGATACCGCATAGAAATGAACAAATGGTGAATGCGATGATGCACATGACGAAATAGCGCTTGCGGCCGATCAAGCGGCCGAAGAACGCCGAGATCGGCAGCACGATGCTGTTCGACACGAGATAGGAGGTGAGCGCCCAGGTGGCCTCATCGTAGCTCACCGACAAGGTGCCCGCGATATGGGGCAGCGCGACGTTGACGATGGTGGTGTCGAGCACCTCCATGAACGCCGCGAGCGTCACCACCGCGGCGATGAGCCACGGGTTGCCGGACGGCCGCCATTCACTCTTGCCGCCCGCGGCGGCCTGTTCCGTCACGGCAGATACACCGTCGGCGTGACCGACAAACCGAGCGGCAACGGACGCTTCGGGTCCTCGTCATCGATCACGATCTTGACCGGGATTCGTTGGACGATCTTCACGAAGTTGCCGGTGGCATTCTCTGCGGGAAAGGCAGAGAACTTCGAGCCGCTGCCATACTGGATGCTTTGTACGTGGCCGTGGAGTTCGTACCCGGGGTAGGCATCGATCTCCAGGTCCACCGCATCGCCGGGCCGCATGCGCCCGATCTGCGATTCCTTGAAATTCGCCGTGACCCAGGAGAAATCCGGCACGATGATGAACATCGACTGGCCCGCGGTGAGGTAGCTGCCGAACTGGGCGCTGCGCATGGTGATGAACCCATCGACGGGCGAACGGATCTCCGTATAGCCGACGTTGAGGTTCGCCTGCTTGAGCTGGGCCTCGGCCTCCTCGACCTGTGCCTGTCGCTGCACCACCGTAGCTTCAGCCTGATGGATCTGTTCCGGCACCAAGGCGGCAATCCGAACCTGGGCTTCGGCACTCATCAACGAGGCCGCCGAACTCGATTCCTGGCTGGTGGAGGTGTCTATGTTCTCCTGGGTCGTGGCCCGCACATCCACTTCATGCTCACGTTTATATTGGGCCTTCGCCGTTGCCAGCGATGCTGCCGCGCTCATTCGTTGCGCCTTGGCCGAATCGTATTGCGCCGGATACTGGACCCGCGCTATCTGAAGAGCCGTCTCGGCCGACACGAGCTGTGCCTTGGCAAGATCGAGCTGCGCCCGGGCCTGGGCCTGGGACGCAAGATAATCGGCCGGATCGATCCGCAGGAGCAGATCGCCCTTGTGGACGTGCATGTTGTCGTTGATAAACAAGGCGAAGACGTATCCCGAAACCTTGGGTGCCATGGTGACGGTATCGCCGTCAGTGTATGCATCATCGGTGGTTACCTGGTTGCGATGCAGGAACCAGTAGATGAACGCAACGATTCCAATGAGGACGACGATGATGGCGAGGATGATGAGCGGTTTCTTGCTGCGCGGCTTCTTCGAATCCTCGTCCTTTCCGCCCGCCTCCCGGTCGCCTTTCCTTCCGTCCTGTTTGTCCGGGGAGGAGTCGCTGCCGCCGCCGCCGCGAGCCCCGGAGCCGGCCTCTGCCTGTTCCCCACCGGATTCACCTTGGGCCCGCGGCGATCGCTCTCCGGCCGAGCCGGCTGATTCCGATTCATCGAACGACATATGACTGTCCTGCTCCTCGCTATGCTTCGCGGCTCACGGTCGTCTGCTTGACCGGGACACGACGACGCCTCGCCATGCCCGCCGGACCACGGTGCCAGCAACGTAACGCGCGATAAAGAACTATGTCAACCGAAATAAATCTTTTGGTGCAAAATCGCCGCTCATTTAGGATGTGTCACCCGAGGTGAATTATTCCAAGTGGAACAGAACGTCTCCATCCCATCATCTTTTCGATGAGGGAGTTGTCAGCATGAAGAAGCAGTGCAATGAAAAAGCAGGCACGTAGTCGAAGTCCTACGAAACTTCGCTACACGGCGGAAGCGGCCTATCCGCGCGGCAACGAGACCCGGGCGCGGTTGATCTCCTCCGCCATCACGCTGTTCGGACAGCGCGGCTTCGAAGCGGCGTCGACCCGCGAGATCGCCGCGGCCGCGGCATTGAACACGCCGGCACTGCAATATTATTTCAACAACAAGGAGGGGTTGTACGTCGCGTGCGCGGAACACATCGTGTCGATGGGCTGGGAAGCAATGAGGGAGGTGATCGTTTCCGCCGAGAGGCGGCTCGCCGCCGGCGCCGACGACGATGCGTTGATCGACTCCTATTGTGACATCCAAGGCCGGCTGGCAGATTTTCTCAACGGGGCGAACGGCGACTGGCTGTTATGGATGTCGCGCGAGCAGACAGCCGCCCGGCCCCATTCCAATGTGTTGATGAACCACCGCTCGATCAAGCGGATCATCCATGCACGCCGTGCGATCATTGCCCGATTGCTCGGCCGTTCGGTGCGGGATCCGGAAAGCATCGTGCACGAGATGATGCTGACGGGCGAGTTGATGCGATTTTATACGATGCGCAGCGGCGCGCTGCACATGTTGGGATGGAAGACCATCGGTGAGGAGGGCCTCGCGCTCATCAAACGAGTGTCGCGATTGCACAGCCTCGCCGCGCTGCGGGCGATGGTCGCCGACCGCGAACAGAGACGACCGCGCGGCACCCGCGAAGGGGGCCCAGTGCGTCGCAAGGGTGTCACCGGCAAAGCGCGCTGAAGCCTGCCGGCGGCTCCGGTCTAAGTGGCTTTCTTGCCGTTGCCGATCGCCACGGCGACATGCTGCGCGAAGTCGGCAATCTGCGCGCTCATCACCGCCTCGGAAAGATTGTCCTTGCCCACGGCCTGCAGTAGGCCGTGCTGAGTGCCTCAACCACCTGCGCGGGCGAGGATTTGGGACGGGCGCTCCGGTAGTCGTCGATCACTTTCGACATGGTGGCATTATCGGAGGCGGCCCGTTTCAGCGCCTCCGGTCCTTCCTTGAGCGCCGGTTGCTCGAGGTCTCCCGCCAAGTCCGGACAGAGCAGCTCATGCGCCTCGTTCTTGGCGGAAGGCGCGGCCGTCTTGCGCAGGCTGCTGACGGCCCACGGTGTTGCGTTCGGCACCGCGTTGTTGCCCCAGGCGGTGCGGACGTAATTGGTCACATCGGCGATCTGATCGTCGCTGAGTGCATTGGCGAAGGATGCCATCGCACCGTAACTGCCGTGGGGGGCCAAGCCCTCGAGCATGACCATGACGACGTTGTAAGGCTCGAGCGCTGTCACGGCACCGTCTCCCGCCAAAGCGGGTACGCTGCCCGCGATGCCCTTGCCATTCGCTTGATGACAGCCGCTGCAATTGTTGGCGTAGACAATTTGACCCGCGGATGATCGGTCAGCCCATCGCACCTTGGTGGGCGATTCGGGTTCGGAGGCGGGTTCTGCCTTGAGATACACGGCGATGGCCGTCAGGTCGGCAAGGGTCATCTTGCTGAGGCTGTCGTGGATGGTCTCCCACATCGGTCCCACCGCCCGCACATTGTCCGGGGCAAGGCCCGTCTTCAAGTAATTCGCGAGCTGCGCGACGCTCCACTGGTGAACTTGCGATTTGCCATCGCCACTGATGTCGGGTGCATACCAGCCCTCGATCTGCGCGCCTCCCAGGACATGCTGATTCTCGAAGCCCATAGCGATATTCCGCGGCGTATGACATTGGTTGCAATGGCCCATCACCTCCACCAGGTATGCGCCACGGTTCCACTGCGCATCCTTGTGCGGGTTCGCAGCGAAAGTGCCCGGCTGCAAATACAAAGCCTGCCAGGCCGCGAGGCCGGTGCGCACGTTGAAGGGGAAGGGCAAGGTATCCTTCGGCGGCGTGTTGTTGACGGCCGGAATCGTCTGCATGTAGGCCCACAAGGCGTCGAGGTCTGCCGCAGTCATCTTGGTATAATTTTGATAGGGCATGGCCGGATAGAGGTATGAGCCATCCTTGGTGACGCCATGTCTCAGGGCCTTTTCGAAGTCCGCCTTCGTCCATGTGCCGATGCCGGTCTGCTTGTCCTGCGTGATATTGGGACCATAGAGAGTCCCCAATGGCGATTGCAGCGGCGCACCGCCCGCGTAGGGCTTGCCGCCGGGTGCGGAATGACAGCCCACACAATCGGCCTCGGTCGCGACGTATTTTCCTTTGGCGATCAGCTCGTCGTCTGCATGGGCTGCCCGGGCCGGGGAGCCCATCCCGGCGGTCGCCGAGAAAACCAAACCCAGCAGTAACGCTATCCTTCCGCTGTGACGCCAAAACCGTCCGTCCGCTGGCAACATAAATCTCGCTCCTAGATACGTGGCACTTGCTGCTGCGCGGGATACTGCCCAAGCTGCCAGGCGTGGGCGGTCAGAAAATGCCGCCGGCCGATGTCGGACGATCACCTCAAGGCTTGGTAGGTCATTGCCCGCAACAGGGCGCGATAACGGGTTCGGATCTGCACGTTCAATTCCTGGAGCATGAAGATCACCAGCATATTCTCGGCCGGGTCGCCCCAGAAGTAAGGGCCAAGCGCACCGCCCCAGTAGAAATCACCCACGGAGCCCGGCACCGGAGCAAGTCCGGGAGCGGTGCGCACGCCGACCCCCAGGCCATAGCCCTGTCCATACTCCGGAAGGGGCGCGGCGATGCTCAAAGCGGCGGTCTGCGGTCCGTACAGCAGCGGGTTCGGCAGGTGGTTGCTCAGCATGAGATCGACGGTCTTGCGCGACAACAGTCGCACGCCTTGCAGTTCACCGCCGTTCAGCAGCATTTGCACGAAGCGCGCATAGTCGGCGGCAGTCGACAACAGACCGCCACCGCCGGAATACCACCGGGTGGTGCGCGCCGGGTCATACAGTGCGACCGCCGGCGCCTCATTCGCCGACGTTGCGCGTTGCGGCTCGGCGAGCCTGCCCACGGCATTCGGGACCACATCGAAAGCAGTATCGGCCATTCCCAGTGGTGCCGTGATTTCGGTGGCGAAGAAACGCTCCAACGACAGGCCGGAAACGACCTCGACCACGGCCCCCAATACGTCGGTGGACATGCCGTATTCGAACGTGCTTCCCGGTTGGTGGGCAAGCGGCAATTGGCTCAGCTTGTCGATCAGTTCAGCGTTTGACTGGCGGTTGTCGATCAGATGTGCCGACCGGTACGCGCGCTGCACCAGCGAATCGCCGAATCGACCGTAGGTGAAGCCGGCGGTGTGGCGCATCAGGTCCTGCACCGTCATGGGTCGGTGACATGCCTGCAGCGCCAACTTTCGCTCGCCGGTCGCGGCCTCACGGGTTTCAACGCCGACTTTCACATCGCGCAGTTGCGGCAGGTAGCGCGATACCGGATCGCTCAGCAAGAGTTTCCCGCGCTCCATCAGCAGGAGGGCCGCGACGACGGTGACCGGTTTGGTCATCGATGCAATCCGGAAGATGCAGTCCTCGTGCATCGGCCTTTGCAAATTGCGATCGGCGTAGCCGAACGCCTCGAAGTACGCCAGGACCCCGCCCCGCATGATGAGGGCGACGGAGCCCGGGATTTCCCCGCGTTCCACGTCAGCGCGCAGCGCCGCGCTCAGGCGTTCCAGTCGATCGGGGCTGAAACCGGCTGCAAGGGGCGAGGGCAGCGAATCAATCCGCATGTGGTTCACGAAAATATACCCGGAGAGTTCACGGGATTATGACGCATCGAGCTTGCCGATGCCCGGTCGATGTCGGGATAGTGTCGCGATGACAAACCACGGTCCCCTTGCAGAGCCGCCATCCCAGGCGATCCATCGACAGCAGACGGACAATCGCCGTGATACGGCCGATCGCCGCCGCCAGGTATGGTGGGCACTGTGGTACGGCAGTTTCAACCCACGGCGGCGGCGCCCATCGCGCCGCGTTGATGAACGGCGCTTCCACTCGTTGGACTGGCACTCCGCCCATTTGTTGGTGGTATCGATCGGCATCTTGCTTTTGAGCGCCGCGGACGCATTTATGACGGTGACCCTGATGGACGGTGGCGCGACGGAAGTGAATCCGTTCATGGCGTCGGTCATCTACAAGAGCGCGGCAATCTTCGCGGCGGTGAAAATGCTGCTCACCGGTGCCGGCGTGATCCTCATGGTGGTGTTGGCCCATTATCGTTTCATGCGACTCGTCAGGGTCGGCGTCGTCATGTACGGATTGCTGCTCGGGTATGTAGCCCTGCTGGTCTACGAGTTCTGGATGCTTCGCAGCCACATGGCACCGTTCGAGTTTTGAGATTGTCGGCCTGCGTCACATTCCATATTACGTCTCATTGAGCTAAACTATCCTGTACTTCGGGAGATTTGAGGTTCAGTCACGTTCCACTCATGAGCCAATCATTTGCAGATCAGCTGTCCACTACGGCTCTGTCCGGTGGAAACGCCGGTTTCATCGAGGATCTTTACGAAAACTTCCTGAAGGATCCTAATTCGGTTGAGCCGGCTTGGGCGAACTACTTTCGAGGACTGCAGGACGGCACGCGCGATGTGGCGCATGGTGAGATCCGCGAACAGCTGACGACGCAAGGAGTTGCGGCCCCGACCCGAGGCCCTCAGTCGAGCAACTCGAATCCGCGCGGTGATTCGCATGCGGCGAACGACTCGAACACGGTCGCGGCGAAACAGGGTGCGGTGTCGCGGCTGATCCAGGTCTACGCCAACCGCGGCCACTTGGTGGCAAATCTGGATCCATTGGGTCTGCAAAAGCGCGAGTGGCCCTATGTGCTCAATCTCGATCATTTTGGTTTGTCGGACGCCGATCTCGACACCGAGTTCTTCACCAACAGCCGCAACGATGCCATCCCGAAGCGCAGCAAACTGAAGGATATCTTAGGCACCCTCAAGTTCATTTATTGCGACACGATCGGCGCCGAGTTCGCACACGTGTCGGACAGCGACGAGCGGTTGTGGCTGCAGGACACATTCCAAGCCGCTCGAATAGGCCAACGCTTCAGCGTCGATGAAAAGAAGAACATTCTCTGGCAGTTGACCGCAGCGGAGGGGCTGGAGCGCTATCTGCACACGAAGTACGTGGGTCAAAAGCGCTTCTCCCTGGAGGGCGGCGACAGCCTGATTCCGTTGCTGGATGAACTGGTTCAGCGGGGCGGCAAGGCCGGCGTGGAGGAAACCATCATCGCCATGGCCCATCGCGGCCGTCTCAACGTGTTGGTGAACCTGCTCGGCAAGTCGCCCAAGGATTTGTTCAACGAGTTCGAAGGGCATTACGATCTCGCCAAGTTGCGCGGTTCGGGCGATGTCAAGTATCACAAGGGATTCTCGTCGGATCTGAAGACCCCCTCGGGCAATGTGCACGTCGCCCTCGCGTTCAATCCCTCGCATCTCGAGATCGTCAATGCGGTCGTCGAGGGTTCGGCCCGCGCCCGCCAGGAGCGCCGCGGCGATGCCAAGGGCGACAAGGTATTGCCGGTGCAGATACACGGTGATGCCGCATTTGCCGGCCAAGGCGTCATCATGGAGACGCTGCAGCTGTCGCAGGCGCGGGGCTTTTACACCGGCGGCTCCGTGCATGTCATCATCAACAATCAGGTCGGATTCACGACCAGTGATCCGCATGATGCGCGCTCGACTTTGTATTGTTCGGACGTGGCGAAAATGGTCGAAGCGCCCATTCTGCACGTCAATGCGGACGACCCCGAGGCGGTGTGTTTCGTCACGCGCTTCGCGCTCGACTATCGCATGAAGTTTCACAAGGACATTGTCATCGACCTGGTTTGCTACCGGCGGCACGGGCATAACGAAGCGGATGAGCCTGCGGCGACCCAGCCTCTCATGTATCAGGTGATCCGCAAGAAGCCGACCGTTCGCCAGCTCTATGCGGACAAGTTGACCGCCGAAGGAATGTTGTCGGCCGCCGAAGCGGCGGCGTTGATGGATCAGTACCGGGCCGGGCTCGACGAGGGCAAGCCGCAGGCGCGTGCCGCGCTCGGCCTCATCGGCAACAAATATACGGTCGACTGGAGCGAGTACCTCGGGGCAGATTGGTCCGAGCCGGTGAAGACCGCGGTCGACATGGGACGCTTGAAAGCGCTCGGTAAGGCCATTACCACCTATCCCACGGATTGGAAACTGCATCCGCGCGTGCTCGCCATCATGCAGGCTCGCGAACGCATGATTGCCGGTGACCTCGCACTCGACTGGGGTTGCGCCGAGAATCTTGCCTATGCCAGCTTGATCCAGGAGGGCTATCCAGTGCGCCTGACCGGCCAGGATAGCGGCCGCGGCACCTTCTTTCACCGCCACGCCGTGCTGCACGATCAGTCGACCGGCCGACGTTTCGTCCCCTTGCAGCATCTCGCGACCAGCCAGCCGACGTTCACCGTCACGGATTCGGTGCTGTCCGAGGAGGCGGTGATGGGTTTCGAGTACGGATTCTCTTCAACCGAGCCTCATTGCCTGACCATTTGGGAGGGGCAATTCGGTGACTTCTGCAATGGAGCACAAGTCATCATCGATCAGTTCATCAGCTCCGGCGAGGCCAAATGGGGCCGTTTGTCAGGGCTCACACTGTTCCTGCCGCATGGGTACGAGGGTCAGGGGCCGGAGCATTCGTCGGCACGATTGGAGCGCTTTCTGCAGCTCTGCGCTGAATACAACATCCAGGTGTGCGTACCGTCCACTCCGGCGCAGATGTTCCATATGCTGAGGCGCCAGATGGTGCGCAACTTGCGCAAGCCGCTCATCATCATGACGCCGAAAAGCTTGTTGCGGCATCCGTTGTCGATTTCACGGCTCGAAGAGCTGGCATCCGGCAGTTTCCACAGCGTCATCGACGAAGTCGATGACGTGAAGGCCTCGGCGGCGACCCGCATCGTCCTGTGCAGCGGCAAGGTGTATTTCGATCTGCTCAAGGCGCGACGCGAGGCCAAGATGGACAAGGTCGTGATCATCCGGCTGGAGCAGCTCTATCCGTTTCCGTCGGAGGAGTACGAGGCCGTCATCCGCAAGTACTCGAATGCTCGCGAGGTGGTTTGGTGCCAGGAAGAGCCGCAAAATCAGGGTAGCTGGTATCAAATCCGTCATCGGCTACAACTCCCCTTGAGCGTCAAGGACGAGCTTTTGTACGCGGGCCGCGCCGGCGCCGCGGCGCCGGCGACCGGAATTGCCGCGTTACACGAACAACAGCAGAAAAATCTGGTCACCGCTGCCCTGCACGGGACCCCACCGGAAGAGTCTTCCCGCCAAACGATGCGCCTCCCGGCTGCCCACACTAGGACTGGTTCATGACAATCGAAGTGCGCGTGCCTCAGCTACCGGAATCGGTGGCTGACGCTACGCTCGTGTCGTGGCATAAGAAGCCCGGCGACGCCGTGGCTCGCGATGAAAATCTCGTCGATCTGGAGACCGACAAAGTGGTCTTGGAGGTGCCCGCACCCGCTGCCGGCATTCTCACTGACATCAAGCTGGCCGACGGCACCACCGTGACCAGCGGACAGCTGCTGGCGGTCATCGACGAGGCCGCCGCGGCGATTCCTGCGGCGGCGGTTCCGCTGGCAGTCGCAGTGCCCGGCGCCAGCGCGCCGGCCATCCTCGCCGCGCCCAACGGAGCCACGGCGGTGGCCACGGCCTCCGCACCCGGCGGGGCAGCAGCGAAACTGAGTCCTGCGGCAAAGCGGGTGGTCGAGGAGAGCGGTGTCAACCCCGGTGATGTTGCCGGTTCGGGCCGTGACGGACGGGTCTCGAAGTCCGACGTGTTGAACCATCTTGCCGCGAAGGATGTGGCCGCACCGGTGGCGCAGGCTCCGGCGGCGAAAGCCGCGGTTCCGCAGCCGCCGGCTCAGCCCAAGGCACCACCGGCACCTCCGGTGGCGGCGCGCGGCGCACGCGGCGAACAGCGCGTACCGATGACCCGGCTCCGGGCGCGCATCGCTGATCGGATGGTTCAGGCGCAGTCCACCCAGGCGTTGCTCACGTCCTTCAACGAAGTGGACTTGAAGGCGGTCAACGATTTGCGGGCCCGCTACAAGGATGGCTTCGAGAAGCACTATGGCGTGAAGCTCGGCTTCATGTCGTTCTTCACCAAGGCCTGTGTCGAGGCGCTGCAGAAATTTCCCTCGGTGAACGCCTCGGTCGAAGGCACCGACATTCTTTATCACGAGTATTACGACGTCGGCGTCGCCGTGTCGACCGAACGCGGCTTGATCGTCCCCGTGCTCCGCGATGCGGATCAAATGACTTTTGCCGATATCGAGAAGTCGATCGCAACCTTTGCCGGTCGCGCGCGGGCTGGGACCATCACGATGGAGGAACTGACCGGCGGCACCTTCACCATCACCAACGGAGGGACCTTCGGATCGTTGTTGTCGACTCCGATCGTCAACTCGCCGCAAAGCGCCATCCTCGGCATGCATAAAATTCAGGACCGGCCGGTGGTCGTCGATGGTCAGGTGGTGGTGAGGCCGATGATGTACGTCGCGTTGACCTACGATCATCGGATCATCGATGGCCGCGAAGCGGTTCAATTTTTGGTCACCGTGAAGCAATGCCTCGAGGACCCGGCTCGCATGGTGCTCAAGATATGAGCGACCGCTTCGATGTCGTCGTGATAGGCGCAGGCCCCGCGGGCTATCCGGCGGCCATACGCGCGGGTCAGAACAAACTGACCGTCGCCTGCGTCGACGAATGGAAGAATTTCGACGGGACTTATGCGTTCGGAGGCACGTGTCTCAATGCCGGATGCATCCCGTCCAAAGCCTTGTTGGAATCATCCGAATTGTTTCAGCGGGCCAAGGATGAATTTGCCATTCACGGCATCCGCTTGGGCGACATCAAGCTCGATCTGGCCGCCATGCAAAAGCGGCGTGCCTCCATCGTCAAGACCATGACCGGCGGAATCACCGCGTTGTTCAAAGCCAACGGCGTGGTTGGGATCCAGGGCCACGGCCGGCTGCTGCCCGGCAACGAAGTGGCGGTCACCGGTGCCGACGGCTCGTCGAGAACCTTGCAGGCCAAGCATGTGGTGCTGGCATCCGGTTCCGTGCCCATTCGCCTGAAAACCGTGCCCCACGATGGGAAGTTCATCGTCGATTCGTGGAACGCCTTGGAATTCGATACCGTGCCCGCTCGTCTCGGCGTGATCGGCGCCGGAGTGATCGGCCTGGAACTCGGCAGCGTGTGGCGCCGACTGGGCAGCGAAGTCACGGTGCTCGAAGCGCTGGAGAATTTTCTCCCGATGGTGGACCAGACCATTGCCAAGGAGGCCCAGCGCCACTTCAAGAAGCAGGGTCTCGACATCAAGCTCGGCGCCAAAGTGCTGCGGGCGGATGTCAGCGGGTCTGCCGTCGATCTGGTTTATGGCGATGCCCAGGGTGAACATCACCTGCAGGTCGACAAACTCGTGGTTGCCGTCGGACGGCGGCCGTTCACGGACGGGCTGCTCGCCGAAGGCACCGGCGTCCAGGTCGACGAGCGAGGTTTCATTCAAGTCGACGATCATTGCCGCACCAACGTGCCGGACGTCTGGGCGGTGGGCGATGTCGTGCGCGGACCGATGCTCGCGCACAAGGGCAAGGAAGAAGGCGTCATGGTTGCCGATTTGATCGCGGGCCATTTTGGTGAAGTGAATTACAAGGTCATCCCTTCGGTCATCTATACGGCACCGGAAATCGCGTGGGTGGGGCAGACCGAGGAGCAGGTGAAGGCGAGCGGCAGAGCCTACAAAGTCGGCGCATTTCCGTTCGCGGCCAGCGGCCGGGCGCGCGCCATGGAGGCGGGACAGGGATTGGCGAAGATTGTCTCCGCCCAGGATGATGACGAAGTTCTGGGCATCCACGTGATCGGGCCGATGGCGGGCGAATTGATCGGCGAGGCGGTCCTTGCAATGGAGTATTCGGCCAGCACGGAGGATATCCAGCGCACCATGCATGCGCACCCCACGTTATCCGAAGCCATCCATGAGGCGGCACTGGCCGTGGATAAGAAAGCCATCGACAGCATCAATCGCTGACCGCTGCGTCAGCGCTTGCGGCGCGCGGATACCACGTTCGGGACTTGTGCAATCCGGGTCAGCACCCGGGAGAGCTGCGGCAGCTCGGTGATGGATATGCTGATTTGCATGTGCGCAACGTTGTCGCGTTTGTCGGTCAGTGTGTGCATACCCTGGATGCTGATTTTCTCGTCCGCGAGCGCGGCACTCACATCCCGCACCAGGCCGCGCCGATCGAATGCTTGAATCTCGACGTCGACGGGAAACTCCTGCACACCGGTCTTGCCCCAGGCGACGGCGAGCACGCGGGCGGGCGACTTCAAACTGAGACGTACCAGATTCGCGCAGCTCCGGGCATGGATGCTGACACCGCGCCCCACGGCGAGGTATCCGACGATGGGCTCGGGAGGCACCGGCTTGCAGCAGCGTGCATAGGTCGACAACAGATCGCCGATGCCTTGCACTTCGACTTGCCGTGGGCGCTGCGCCACCGCCCGGATTCGGGCCGGCTCGCGTGTTTCTCGGCTGTGCAGCAGCCGTTGCACCGCGCCCGCGATCTGAGTGCTCGTGACCTCGCCCAACCCGAGCGCCTCGTGCAGGGCGTCGGTGGTCGGTAGTTTCAGCTCCGCCAACAGTTCCGGCATCGGCGGGCCATTCAGCCCAAGGCGTTGCATCTCCCGTTCGAGCATGGCTCTGCCCTCGAGCTTGTTTTGAACTTCGTTCTGTTTTCTGAACCAGGCGCGCACCTTATTGCGATGCCGGGGGCTTGCGAGATAGCCGGATTGAGCGGACAGCCAATCGCGCGACGGTTGCGGCGATTTGGCGGTGATGATCTCCACGGTCTCGCCGTTCTTCAGTTGATAGTCGAGTGCCACCATGCGGCCGTTGACCTTGGCGCCGCGGGTGCGGTGACCCAGGTCGGTATGCACCTGATAAGCGAAGTCCAGCGGCGTCCCGCCGATCGGGACATCGACGATCTCGCCCTTCGGGGAGACCGCGTAGATGCGATCCTGAAAAAGGTCGACACGAATGCGATCGAGGAAGTCCCGGCCGTTGTCGCCGCCGTCGACCGGGGCCAACAAGGCGCGCAGCTGATTGATCTTGCGCTCATACGCTTGATCGCCACGACCGCCTTCCTTGTAGCGCCAATGCGCCGCGACCCCGCGTTCAGAGTGGGCATGCATCTCCTGTGTGCGGATCTGGATCTCCACCGGCTGGCCGCCCGGGCCGAGCACGGCGGTGTGGATCGAGCGGTAGAAGTTGTCCTTGGGCGTGGCGATGTAGTCATCGAATTCGCCCGGAATAAACTGCCACAGCGAATGCACCACGCCGAGGGCCGCGTAGCATTCCGCGACCGAGTTCACCAGCACCCGCGCCGCCCGGACATCCATCAGCTGCTCGAACGCCAGGTGCTTCGACTGCATCTTCCGCCAGATGCTGTAGATGTGCTTCGGCCGACCGTCGATTGCCGCCTCGATGCCGGCGGCGCGCAGCTCCTGCTGCAGTTGCAGCTTGAGCGCATCGATGTATTGCTCGCGCTGCGTGCGGCGGCTGTTGAGTGCGCTCGCAATGTGCTTGTATTCGTCGGGATTCAGGTAGCGGAATGCAAGGTCTTCCAGCTCCCATTTGAGCTGCCAGACCCCCAAACGGTTGGCGAGCGGCGCATAGACCTCGCGGGTCTCGACCGCGTATCGACGTTGCGCCGCCGGGCCCAACGTTTTCGCCGAGCGCATTTTCTGCAGCTGTCCGGAGAGCCGCACGATGACGAGTCGCACATCGCCGATGACGGCCAGCAGCATCTTGCGCAAGCTCTCGGCCTGGCCGGGTTCGAGTCCGCTCTCGGGGGTCCAGTCGGGCGGCAGTCCGAAATGCCCGAGCTGAACCAAACCGCGCGCGAGCCTCAAGGGTTCCGCACCGAAGCGGGCGGCGGCGTCTTCCGCCCGTAACAGTTCGGACTCCAGGAGGGGCTGCAACATCGCGGCGACGACCACGTCGTCGTCTGCATCGAGGCTGCGCACGATCTCGGCCACGTCCAGTGCGCCCGAGCGGACGGATTCAGCCTCCGGCGGCAAATCGAGTTCGCGTAAGGCGGCAAAAGCCGCCTGCAGACGGCTGTTGACGGTCCGGATCGTCGAATTCGTTTCCATGGGTTTGGGTGCCTATTGCCGGTATCATAACCGGCCATGTCAGTGACCATGCTCAAGAGTGCGACCATCCGGGTGCTCGGTATCGATCCGGGGTCGCAGTGCACGGGCTTCGGCGTGGTTGATGCCACCGGACCCAGGCTCACCTACGTGGCGAGCGGGGTGATTCGTACCGGTCAGGGTGAGTTTGCCGCGCGCCTCTGTGAGATCTTCCGCTGCGTGCAGTCGGTGGTTGCCGAGTATCGGCCGCAGGAGATCGCGATCGAGCGCGTGTTCGTCAATCGAAATCCCGACAGCGCGTTGAAATTGGGTCAGGCCCGCGGTGCGGCGATCTGCGGAACCGCTGACGCCAATGCGGAGGTGTTCGAGTACGCCACGCGTCAGATCAAGCAGGCGGTCGTCGGGTCGGGTAATGCCGAAAAGGCCCAGGTACAACTCATGATGAAGAGCCTGTTGAAGCTCGATGGGCCGCTGGCCGCGGATGCCGCCGACGCCTTGGCGGCGGCCGTCTGTCATGCGCTGCGCGGCCGCATGCGCAACTCCCTGCTGCGAGCCGGGATCCGTCAAGGATGATCGGGTTTCTCAAGGGCCGGCTCGCGGTCAAGCAGCCGCCGATGCTGTTGATCGACGTGAACGGCGTGGGGTACGAACTCGAAGCGCCGATGTCGACGTTCTATGGGTTGCCGGCGATCGGTGAGACGGTGTCTCTGTTCACGCACCTGGTGGTAAGGGAAGATGCTCATATCTTGTACGGCTTCGGTACCGAGGGCGAGCGGCGGCTGTTCCGCGCGCTGCTCAAGGTGTCCGGTGTGGGACCCAAGATCGCGCTGGGGGTCTTGTCCGGCGCGAGCGTCGAGGACTTCGTGCGGATCGTCGAGGCTGAGGACATCGGGATGCTGACGAGGATTCCCGGCATCGGCCGCAAGACCGCCGAGCGGGTGATCATCGACATGCGCGATAGCGTCCAGAGGATAGCCGCCGGCACCGCGTCGGGCAGCCTGCCGGCGGCGACGGTGGGCGGAGCCGCGTCACCGCAGAGCGAAGCGTTCAGTGCATTGCTCGCGCTGGGCTACAAACCGCCCGAGGTGGCGCGGTTGTTGAAATCCGCCGACGAGCCGGGGCTCTCCACCACGGAGATGATCCGGCGGGCATTGAAGTCGGCGGTGAGGCCGTAGTGGGCATCGAGCAGGATCGCATCATTGCCGGCACCAGCGGGCGCGACGATGAAGTGGTGGATCGAGCGGTCCGGCCGAAGAGCCTGGCGGACTACGTCGGCCAGCCCAACGTCAAGAACCAGATGGAGATCTTCATCCAGGCGGCGCGCCAGCGCGGCGAGGCGCTCGACCACGTGCTCATTTTCGGGCCGCCGGGCCTTGGCAAGACGACGCTCGCCAACATCATTGCCAATGAGCTGAAAGTGAACCTGCGCCAGACATCCGGACCGGTGCTCGAACGGCCGGGGGACCTCGCGGCGCTGTTGACCAACCTGGAACCGCGCGACGTGCTGTTCGTCGATGAGATTCATCGTCTGAGCCCCGTGGTCGAGGAAGTGCTGTATCCGGCAATGGAGGACTCCCAGCTCGATCTCATGATCGGCGAGGGGCCGGGCGCCCGCTCGATCAAGCTCGATCTGCCGCCCTTTACGCTGGTTGGTGCCACGACCCGTGCCGGCTTGTTGACCTCGCCGCTCCGGGATCGCTTCGGCATCGTCCAGAGGCTGGAGTTCTACTCGACGGAAGAACTGCGCAAGATCGTGATCCGCAGCGCGTCGATCCTGAAGTTGCATTTGCAGCCGGACGGCGCAGACCGGATCGCCGAGCGTTCGCGCGGCACGCCGCGTATTGCGAACCGGCTGCTCCGCCGGGTGCGGGACTTCGCGGAAGTCAAGGCGGGCGGACTCATCAGCGGCGAGGTGGCGCTGGCAGCGCTCGACATGCTCGAGGTCGACCCTCAGGGTTTCGACATGCTGGATCGAAAGCTGCTGCTGACGGTCATCGAGAAGTTCGAGGGAGGACCGGTCGGCGTCGACAGTCTGGCGGCCGCCATGAGCGAGGAACGCGGCACCATCGAGGATGTGATCGAGCCGTTCCTGATCCAACAAGGGTTTCTGATGCGCACCGCGCGCGGTCGGGTGGCGACCCGGTCGGCGTATGCGCATTTTGGCCTGGCCGCGCCTTCGCTGGAGCGCGATCTCAATTTGCCGCTGTTTCGGGATGTCCCGTGATCTCTGGCTTCCGGCTCACGCGGTCGATATACGCGAGATCCTCGATACGATCCGGGCTGTCTGTGCGGTTGAGCCGATAAGAGTCGAAACACACGATCGGGGTTTGGCCGTATTCGAACGCTACAAAGTCTCCCCTTATGACTCAATGCTGATCGCCGCTGCATTGATTGCGGGCGCTAAGATGCGGCTGTAAGTAATTGAATACAAATGGATAAGAAGTTCCAAATCGTGCAGAGAGTGTACTGGGAAGACACCGATGCCGGGGGCGTCGTTTACTATGCGAACTATCTGAATTTCATGGAGCGCTGTCGGACAGACTGGCTGCGCGCTTTGGGATTGGATCAGCACCGGCTGCGTGAGGAGCGGCATCTCCAGTTCGCCGTCGTCAGCGTCACGGTCGAGTTCCTGCGTCCGGCGCGGCTCGATGATGAAATTGTCGTCACCGCCGAGTTGCAGCACCTCCGCGGTGCGACAATCTCTTTTGGACAGACGATCCGGCGAGATGACGTGCAATTGATCGACGCAAGCGTCCGTGTTGCCTGCATCGATTCCGGCACGCTAAAGGCCCGTGCCATCCCCAAGGACTTGTTTACGGAGTGGCGCGATGGGTAATGACTTGTCGATCTGGACGTTGGTGCTCGATGCGAGCCCCATCGTACAGGCGGTCATGGCATTGCTGATGACGGCTTCGGTGAGCTCGTGGGCGATCATCTTCAAAAAGAGCCGGGTGATCTCGCGCTCGCGCCGCCAGGCAGACCGGTTCGAGACCGCATTCTGGTCGGGCGGGGATCTATCGACCCTGTATCGCAGCATCGAAACCAAGGGCCGGGAGGGCACCGGCGAGCAGAGCATCTTCGAATCCGGCTTTGGCGAATTCAGCCGTCTGCGGCAGTTGGGCACACCCACCGATCAGCTGCTCGAGGGTGCCCGCCGCGCGATGCGCGTCGCGCAGATGCGCGAACTCGACCGCTTGGAGCGCAATCTCGCCACGCTCGCCACGGTGGGATCCACCAGCCCCTACGTGGGATTGTTCGGGACGGTCTGGGGGATCATGAGCGCCTTCCATAATCTCGGCAATGTGCAGCAGGCCACTCTCGCGGCGGTGGCGCCCGGCATCGCCGAGGCGCTGGTCGCCACCGCCATCGGCTTGTTTGCAGCGATTCCGGCGGTCATCGCTTACAATCGCTTCGCCGATCAGGTGAGCCGGCTGGAACTCAGGTTCGATACCTTCGTCGAAGAGTTTTCGACCATCCTGCAGCGTCACGGCCCAAGCCGCGCGCAGCAGGCCTGAAGTCACCATGCCGGCGCCTGTTCGTCGTCGCAAGCTGATGGGTGAAATCAACGTGGTGCCCTACATCGATGTGATGTTGGTCCTCCTGGTGATCTTCATGATCACCGCGCCGCTGCTCAAGGAAGGCGTCAAGGTGGATTTGCCGGCCGCCGGCGCGCGGCCATTGGATCCTGAGTTCCTGGTCAAGCACGAGCCCCTCGTGCTCACCATCGATGCCTCCGGGCGCCTTTACCTCGATTTCGGGCCCAATAAGAACCAGCCGGCGACGGAGGACATCGTGAGCGCTCGGACGGCGGCGGTTCTCCGGCGGGATCCCTTGACGCCCATTCTGGTCAGGGCGGATACCACGGTGCCGTACGGGACGGTCGTGCGGGCAATGGTCTTGCTGCAGCATGCCGGCGCGGAGAAGGTGGGCTTTCTCACTGATCCGCCGCGGCTGAAGGCCGCCACCGGCTCGCGCTAGAGATGCCCGGTTTCCTGCGTGAGAACTCGGGTCCTATTGCGGTGTCCGTGCTGCTGCATGGACTACTGGCGGGCGTGCTGTTGCTCATGACGTATGTTGCGGCCAATCGGCCTCCAGCCGCTGTCCAGCCGCTGCCTATCGATGCGGTGGTGGTCGATTCGAAGGTGCTGCTCGCGGCACAAAGAGCCGACGCCGAGCATGCCGAGCAGGAGGTCGCACGTGCAAAGGCGGCGCAGGCCGATGCCCAAGCTGCTGCCGCAGCCCAGGCTGCAGCGGCTCAGCAGGCTGCCGATGCCAAGGCTGCGGCTGCGGCTGCGGCGCAAACCCAGGCCCAAGCGCAAGCTCGAGCGCAAGCAGCGCAAGCAGCGCAGGCGGCTACCGCGGCAGCCGCGGCGGCCATGGCGAAACAGGCGGCCGATGCCCGGGCGGCGGCCGATGCGGAGCGAGCCGCCGCTGCGAAGCGAGTTGCCGACGCACAGCAAGCCGCTGCAGAAGCGAAACGGGCAGCCGAGATCCAAGCCGCCGCGGATGCCAAACGGGAAGCGGAGGCCAAGCGAGAGGCGGAGGCGAAGCAGGCGGCGGATGCGGCGAAGCGCGCGGCCGACGCACGTGCCAAGCTAGATCGTGAGGCTGAATTGCGCAGGCAGCTCGCGGCCGAAGAGCACGTGAGCGCTGTCGAGTCGGGACCGCTTCGCGATCAGTACATCAATTCGATACGCAACAAGATTCAAAACGCCTGGATCAAACCGCCGTCCGCCACCGCCGGCATCGATTGCCAGGTGCAGGTGACGCAGGTGCCGGGCGGCGATGTCACGCAGGCCCGAGTGACGGAGTGCAATGGCGATCCGGCCGTGCGGCAGTCCATCGAGAATGCCGTCTATCGGGCCGCGCCCCTGCCCGATCCGCCGGACCCTGCGCTGTTCGAACGAAATCTAGTATTGAGGTTCAAGCCCGATGAATAGAGTACTGGCCGTGATTGCGCTGATGGGACTCGTGAGTCTGAGCTCACCCACGTGGGCGGAACTCGTGGTGGAGGTCACGCATGGCCAGGACAATGCGATTCCGATCGCCATCGTGCCGTTCGGGACGGCGCCGGGTGCCACCGCGCCCTTTGACGTAGCGCAACTCGTGAGCGCCGATCTTGCCCGCAGCGGCCGTTTCAAGACCATGGATCGGAAGGACATGATCGAGCAACCGCACACGGGTGCGAACGTCGATTTCGACGATTGGCGCCGGTTGAACAATGACTACATGCTGGTGGGTCAGCTGCAGTCCCTCGGTGTCGACCGGTACAACATCGTTTTCGAGCTTTTCAATGTGCTCACCCATGAGCGATTGCTCGGCTATCAGATCAGCGAAAATGAGGCCGGCCTCCGGTTGGCGAGTCACCAGGTCGCCGATATGGTGTATCAGAAGATTTTGGGGATCCGCGGCGCCTTCGCCACACGAATCGCGTATGTCACGGTGCTCGGGCATCTGCCGAACCGCAGGTACCAGCTGATCGTGGCCGATGCGGACGGCGTCAATCCGCGCATCGTCATGGAGTCGAATGAGCCCATCATGTCGCCCGCCTGGTCGCCGGACGGGCAGAGTCTCGCCTATGTGTCGTTCGAAGAGCGGCTGCCCACGATCTACGTGCAAATGTTGAAAACCGGTGAGCGGCACCGCGTGTCGGCGCGCGCCGGCGTCAATCAAGCGCCGGCGTGGTCACCCGATGGCAGGAAGCTGGCGCTGACCCTGTCGACGCGAGACGGCAATCTCGACGTCTACATCCTCGACCTTGCAACGGATGCGCTGACCCGGATCACCACCGATCCGGGCATCGACACCGAGGCACAATGGTCGAACGATGGCAGGAGTTTGTATTTCACGTCCGACCGGGCGGGCGGCCCGCAGATCTACAAGATCGGCATCCAGCCGGGCGACAAGCCCACGCGACTCACCTTTCAGGGTTCTTACAACGCGCGCCCGCGGGTATCCCCGGATGAGTCCCAACTCGCCTTCGTCACGCAAGATAACGGCGCCTATCGCATCGCGACCTTGGACCTCAAGGGCCGCGGCGACATGCAAATACTCACCCACGGACGTTTCGACGTCAGCCCAAGCTACGCGCCAAACGGTGCGCAGATTCTGTATGCCACGCGAGATCAGGGGCGCGGCGTGCTGGCACTGGTCAGTGCAGATGGGCGATTCCAGGAACGGTTGGCATCGAGCGATGGCGAAGTGCAGGAGCCGGCCTGGTCGCCGTTTTAATCTGCCGGTGCGGTGATTCGTATCGAGGTCCATAATCCGTGGGCGCCGGTTGGTTGAATGACACAGCAATAATGAACGGAGAAGCATTTCAATGAAGCGAATCATAGTAATTGCCTGTTTGGTGGCCGGTGCCGCCTTGTTCGGAGGGTGTGCGAAGAAGGCCACCACCGTCGAACCGCCGACTGCCGGGACTCAGGTGGGCGGAGCGGGCAGCACCGCGGGAGCCGGCGGCGCCTCCACCAGCGGCAGCGCGCTTGGGTCGGACAGCGGAGCGAACGGAATCGGCGGTTCGGGTGGAATGGCGGGCGGAATCGGCAGCGTCATCTACTTCGATTTCGACAAGTCCGACATCAAACCCGAATATCAGGACATCGTCAGCGCGGCCGCGCGTAATCTCACGGGGCATCCGAATCTCAAGCTGAAGCTCGAGGGCAATACCGATGAGCGGGGGACGCGGGAATACAACATCGGTCTTGGTGAGCGGCGGGCCCAGGCGGTGAAGCGCGCGCTGATGCTCGAGGGTGTGCCCGAATCGCAGCTCACCACCGTAAGCTTCGGTGCCGAACGACCGGCTGCGGAAGGTGACGATGAGTCTGCCTGGGCCAAGAATCGGCGCGTGAACCTGGTTTATCTGCCGTGACGAGCCGTGTGGGGTGGCTCTGCGCCGCTGTACTCGCCGTGTCGACGGTGGGCGGCTGCGCTGCGACACCCCCGGACCAGGATCCGGTGCAGATCAAGCTGACTGATCTCGACACGCGGCTGGCGCGCATCGAACGGGTGGTCGCGAATCAGAGTTTGCTCGATCTCGCCAATCAAATCGAGGAACTGCGCGCCGATGTTCGGGGCATGCACAACGATATCGATGTGCTCAATCACAATCTGGATGCGGCGCGTAAGCAGCAGCGGGATTTATATGCCGATCTGGATCAGCGGTTGAAGGCATTGGAGCTCAGGGCGGGCACCTCTGTGCCGCCGCCGGGTGGTTTGGCCAAGATTCCGAGCGCCGGTGTGGGACAACCCGCGGATGGCGCGGATAAGGCCAGCTATCAGGCGGCATTCGATCTGCTGAAGGACGGGCATTACGATCAGGCAATCGCGGCATTCAAGGATTTTGTAACCACTTATCCGCAGAGCTCGCTGGTCGACAATGCACAGTATTGGCTGGGCGAGGCTTACTACGTGAACAAGGCGTTTCCCGACGCCTTGGCGGCCTTCCAGCGGGTGGTCCAGAACTATCCGAATTCTCGCAAGGTTCCGGATGCTTTGCTGAAAGTCGGCTTTTGCGATGATGAGCTGAAGCAATATTCCGCCGCGCGGGATGCACTGAGCGAGGTGATTGCGCAATATCCCGACTCCGCTGCGGTCCCTTTCGCGAAGGAAAGGCTGGCGAAAATGACGGCGGAGCAGCATTGATTGCGGCCGACCCGACGCCGGCCGTGGCCGACCCGACGCTGATCGGGGCCGGACCGAAGCGCGCGAGGCTGCGCATCAATGAGATCTTCCACTCATTGCAGGGCGAAGCCGACTCGGTGGGATTTCCGACCGTCTTCGTGCGACTTACGGGATGTCCGCTGCGCTGTCAGTACTGCGACACCGAGTACGCCTTTCACGCCGGCGATTGGCATGACATCGACGCGGTCTTGGAAAAGGTTCGCGGCTTTCAGGCGAGTCATGTGTGCGTGACCGGCGGCGAACCGCTGGCGCAACCGGGCTGTTTGACTCTCCTCTCGCGGTTGTGCGATCTCGGGTTCGAGGTGTCGCTCGAGACCAGCGGCGCTCTCGACATCGCCGCAGTGGATCCGCGGGTATCGAGAGTGGTGGACGTG
>Ga0209208_10003139_pt1 | contig 23773 bp, 13 predicted proteins | sample S1TSphfallax_3_FD_187694 | JGI IMG/M metagenome (GOLD analysis project Ga0209208, IMG submission 187694) | Host-associated microbial communities from peat moss isolated from Minnesota, USA - S1T2_Fd - Sphagnum fallax MG (SPAdes) (version 2) | ecosystem: Host-associated > Plants > Peat moss >...
GAAAAAGTTTTTGAAGTTAAATAAAAAAAAGGATTATTGGATCAACAGACAACCACACACTTACAATTGGCCTCGCATAAGATCTCAAATGCCTAATGTTAATTAGAAAGCAAATTAAAATGATGCCACAAAAAAGAATGGTCATACAATATCTTTGAAATATTTTCATGAAGTTGATATATTCCTCTCTTTGTCAACTACTTAAAAAGGGGTACACATGTCACTTCCACTAGGGGAAGAAATTCCCATGCCAACTTCAAATGGGCCTAGAAGGATAATGAACCTAAGTTGTTCACTTTTATAGCCTCAACTAAGAATGGGTGAGAGTTCAACATGAACTTAAAGGCAATGACGAAGGCAACAATAGCCCAATTCCCCAAATAGGTTGATGGAATTATGTTTTATGCAAAAATGAGGTTTAATTTTCCACAAAAAATGGGGAGACAAGCTTGTCATTTGGCTAAAGAAGCTTTGTTTTGAAAACCCGAAAGAAAGGGAAAACAACGAAACAAATCGAAAGGCCTTTGAGCAAAACATCAAAAAAGGATTTCGAATATTACATGGACATCCTTTAACCTAAGGAACACATCAACATGATGAACATCTTCATCCAAAATCTCCTACAAAAAGGATGAGGAGAAGGAACCAAAATTGAAAGGGACATTTAAAATCTTAATGTTGTCCATAAAGCAACAAAAATCAACTAGAAGGGTGAACCCAAAAGGCATTACTAAAATTCTTAATTTTTTTTACTAAAAATTCTAGTTAAAAAAAAAACTCATTTTGGACAAGTGTCAAAAAAAACTTTCAATCATTTTAAACAAGTCGTTCTGAACATGTCCATTGTGATTAAGCCATGTATTTTTTGACCTAAGATCCCACACCAAAAAAAATTGCTTAGGCTTTAGTAACACCTTACATCATTATAATCAATCTGTGCATTTATGCATAGGTTTCTCCTAAGCTTTCATGTAACTTACATTGGAAGTTTTGAAAACTTCATAGCTTTTCTATCCAAACCCTTAGTAATTCTTTCACAATTTTTAGAAAGGTCGAATTAAATGTTGACAACAAACCCAATGTATTAATGGAAGGATTGATACCACCACTCCCAACGGCTACCCCACTTCCAATGATTCCATAACCATTAGCATTCTTGCCCCCATTGGTCAAATTACTATTAAAAAGTTATTGAAATCCAACCTAAAGCAAAAGTAGGTGTTGGGACCATATATATTTTAGTGATAGACATTTGTTGGATGAACAATATAATCATCACTCCTCAATATGAACTTCATGGGCACGCCTAAATTCATGGTAATCATCTATAGACAAACCCTTCCAAATGGTGGAACAAACTTTTCGATGCCATCAAGGGTGTGAATGATTGGGGATTACGCATCTATTTTGTATCACATTAATTGTTTTATTTTTTTTGAAAATAATGAAACTTTCAACCCCCAAGATGAAATCATCCAACTTTGTGGTGCCAACCACCCCCAAATATCAATGAAACTCCTTAGTGGCCCCATAAATGCCATTGATGTCCCACAACAATGGTGTGGTGATCAAACTCAAAGGTGAACATGTTTCTAAATATGAGGATTCCCCCCAAATGATGATGAAAGTGGTGTGGGTGGTTTGAATTACACCCCACATTTAATAAAACCATTAATGATAATAACCATGTGCCATGTCCTTGGATCATATGCCTTTTTTGTTGTGAACATTAACCCTAATTTGGGTATCCAACTTGAGACTTCTAGTAACGAGGGTTTATTCAACATGTTATGGCTTATACTAAACCTAAAGGGATGTTGAACCTATTGTAGTTTAACCAACCCCTTAAACCATAATTCCCATAACATAAACATGGGGATGTTGTACACGTATGGTTAAGGCATTTGCACCAACAAAAACATTTCGTAAAGCTAATAACATTTAAGAACACTTAAAGCACAACAAGGTGGTTTATTGGTCATCAACCCAATCTCATCACAATAACAAACAATAGGACATCCTAGTGATCAAATCCAAAAATATCCATAACTTCACATCCCAATATAACCTAACCCTAGTTTAAAACCTAATCCATATGTCTAATCAAACCAAATGTTAAATAGGATCTATTCAATGATCAAGATTAGGTGGTAACCTTTTCCCATGCCCAACCATTAATCACACCAATCACAACCCCCACGCCCATTACAATGATAAAAACACATGTGTGAAAACACATAATCTTTCAAATACGGTTTAACATTGAATAATAAACATAGACTACTTAAAAGGGTCATCAACCTAAAAAGTGGGTTCAACCCCTAGTCGTAGTCAAATGGCACACCCCTTGGTAATCCCCTTATCTATTAAAATCATATAACAATTTGACCAACATATTCATAAACAACAAGTGCAACCCATCAAACACAAGTGGAAATGCACAAATCATACAACACAAACTTCCAGTTTTGGGATCTTTGCACAAGAATTCAAATTTTCTATGTTTGTTTATGGCGAAACCTTTTCCACCTATGAGGTATAATAATGGAGACTATAACATGGTGTTGATTTCCCAAATGTTGGGCATAGGAATGATGGCCATACACCACCCCATGCCTTTAAAAAATCCTTAAATTTTTTTACCACATACATCTTGAAATTTTCCACATGAATAGTGTTCCTCCTTAAAAATTCACTAGCATTGGTCATGACACATGATTTCGCCTCTTATTCATGTGAGATGTAAATTCCCAAATATTAAATGGAAATTAATTCCAAAATGGAAAATCACCCTTTTGTCTCCAAAAATTTTGCATGTTTGCACACATGTAACCATTCTCTCCAAAAACTTGATGGCACAAAAATCACACCAAATCAACAGTATATGCAAGTGTGGTGAATTTTCAAAAAATCTTTCCAAAAATATTTAACATTAGGTGATGTCATGTTTCACATTACATTTCATGTCACATGATCACATTGCATTTCATGTCATGATTTTTTTTTCTCATGTCACATATGTCACATCACATCATGACATCAAATGATATGATGACATGTTCGACCATGGGTACTAACTTGTTTGAAATTTTTGGCAAAAATTTATTTATGGTCACCAAATCACTATTCGACCATAGGTAAAATGAAATTAATTTCTAGGTCTGAAAAAACAAAAAGGATTCTTAGATTGGAACCCCCCCAAACTTCCTTATTTCCAGTTTAATCCAAAGGACCCCAACCTCCAAAATGAGCTAATCCTTTAAGGTCTATGAAAGCGTGGAATTATTTAAAACACAATAATCATCATGATGCAATTTAGCTCTTCCCATCACCGTTTCCTCCTAATGAATTCCCTCTTTTACTCCTTTTGATGTTGTCATCACCTTATTGTTGGGCACATGGAGTTGATTTCAACAAGGAAAGTGAAAATTTGTGGGAAAAAAAGAAAGAGGAATAATAATAATTATATAGAAAGAAATAAAAAGGGGAAAGGTAGGGGCCTCTTAATAATGGTTCTCTTTTTTTCTCCTTTCTTTCACATAACAAACTCTAGGGTCTAGGCCTTGTTTGAGCTCATCTCTCAAAAGATTTTTTTGGCCAAAATCAAACCAAGAACATTTCCCCCATCTACATATAATACCCAATTGCAACACAAACAACCAAAAACAACAACAACAAAACAACCCATGCCACACAACGTTGAAAACAAAATTTGTTCCGCAACACTTACTAGAACTTGTAAACAACAAAAACAACCCAAAAATTGCTGCACCCAACTCCCATGCAAAACATGAATAAAACGAATGTTAAAAAAAAACTTAATCTAGTTGCAACACAACACAAAACTAAACACCAAACTTTTTGGTAATTCAAAAGATTATGATTCATTTGCAATACACAAAATCCAAGCCCAAAAAACACAAAGCAAAACTTAACAAAACTAGACCAAACATTTTTATGATTCAAAAGATATGATTCATTCGCAATAAACAAGAATCCCAACAAAATTGTGCAAAAAAGACTTGCATAACACCAAAACATTGCAACAACAAAACTTGTGTGTTTTTGAAATTCAAATGATTTTTTTTTTTAAATTGATCACGTAACCTAAGTTTATATCCCATCAACAAAAATATTCCAAACCTTGTTCACACTTGAACTAATTTAAAATAGAACTCATATGACTAAGCTCCCAACACTAGTCCTAAACCCAAACTGAATGTGAAGGCTTGCCATTTCTTAGAACCCATCATGGCATTCTAGAGTTTCAAGAGTGAAGAGAGATGTGCACAGGCCTTTAAATCAGCCCTAGGCTGTTGGAGTTAGTTCCAGAAGTTTAAGAGAAATGCAATGAACATGTTTCTCATCTATCTATAGTCAGTCACTCGTGTTGGGCCTCGATGCATGTTTGATGGTTATACAAGAATGCAACAAGCATGAGTGCTTAGGTACTTGGATAAATGAGTGCACCCATGAACATTAAACAACATGGTGTTGATACTTACAGTTCGTAAACGTGGAGAGAGTTGCCTGAAAAGCTTGGTGTGTCATTGTTGTGTACATAAGCAGGTGTTGATTACATAACCTGGCAAAAGCCTGGAACCAAGCAGTATTGGGTGGTTTATTTGAAAAAAAAATTCCCTTAGAATAGAGTTATTCGTAAAATAACCTTGTCTTTGGGCCTCCTTTTATCCCCTATCCTCTCTTTCAGTGTCATCCGCAATACCTTTCTCGGCCTTTTGACTAAGATCAAGTGATATCAGCAAAGTAAGGACATTCTATTAAATCTCAATATGAGTTTCTAAAAACATTTTGGATTCAAAGAAACTTCCATTTCAGTTTTGAGAAGAAAAAAAAATCCAGAATCAAAGAAACCTTGGGTTCCAGTTTTTCTCAAAAACCAGTAATGCTAGCAGTTTTATAGAAGGTTTCATTGACTGGTTCTTCTGGTGTTGGCAGATTCAACAATTATTTTTGAGTATTCAAGTCCAAACAAACACATTTTGGTCACTATGATGAATGTATGTATGGTCATCACCGGGAGATTACGTTGTATGATGTGGTCAAAGAAAATGACATAATCTGCCACCCCAGAGCTTAACCCCCTCAACATTAGGGATTGTGAAACCCCAAGTGAAAGCAGACCAAAATGGTCCAACCTGATGTTTAGGGGTCAATTGTCTTTGAAATCATCTCTTCAGGAGATTACGGGCAAACTGCCTGCCATCTATGTGTGTTAAATGCTGCAGTAAGCTTGTGCTCAGCACAGAGGTAGCAAGGCCAAGCAAATCAAACTATGACCCATTCTACCCTAAGCCACAAAAACCTAACACTAGAACCCTAGATGAGATTTGTTTGCTCCTCCTTACATTATTGCATGGTTTTGACACTATAGAGTAAGTTTTTTTGATATATGAAATCTCAACACTAAAACCCATTTGACTTGTTTCACTCCTCTTGTACTCACTCACCTTGTTTCATGGTTTTGGAGCAAATTCACGAGCTTTCAAATTCAATATCTAAAAACCCCAATGGCTTGTTTTGTTCCTCCCTGCATTTTTTGGCATTGGTTTTGGAGCAAATATAGGTTTCTAATAATCTCAACACTAAAACCCAAATGATTTTTTTGGGTTTGCTCATACTTGCATTGTTCCATGGTTTTGTGAATATTTGTGAACATGCCTTGTGAATTTTTTTAACTGGGAAGAAAATCACTGGAGACATCAGTCAATCAATCAATAGTAGGACTTCCCTTCCTCACCATATCTTTTTGCTCATCAGCTTCATGCCAAGAAGCTTGGTTTGGAGTAAATGGAGGTCTTTTTCTGCCAAAAGAATGCACTTGTCACATGTTGGTATCATGTTGAAATTCCAAACTCCAAACTTTGCTTGTTACAAATACAAGAGAATATGGTTTTGCCTCCAGCAGTAGGACCTTGGCTTATGACATGTGTGAGGTAAGCTTAGTGGTTTCAGCCATTCTAATGCAAAATATGGTTTGACATTAGTGTAATAATATGTGCCAGATAAAAATGCTACCTGGAATTCTGAAGAGGCAGTCATCTTTGCTCAAGTCCATATCTGCATTTTCTTTTTCATTGCACACAAACATTGCATTCAAAGTTACCAGCCAAACCCATGCGATCAAAACTCTTTGGCATTCATTGACTGTTGTTATTGGGGACTTTAAAAAAGGACATCACCGTGGCGAGCAAGGAAGGGTATTCACCATTGTTGTGCAATCCTCTCTCTTTTTCATAGACAGAACCAAAACGGTAAGGTTGGGTAAAAACTATTTCTTTGATTTTTGGAGAATTTGACCAGTAGTAGTTCTCCAAAAATCAAAGAACCAGTTCTCACCCTTGACCAGTGGATTTGAAAAATCAAAGAACTGGTTCCATATGTGACCTTTGATTCTCAAGGAAATTGTAACAACCTCAGAGACTTTTGTGCTTTGTTAAACGAAGGCACTTACCTGGTGAGAAATTGTGCTCTTGGGGTTTAGGACTGTGTGTTCAAAGAACCGTGCAACACTGGTGGTATTCACCCCCAGGCTGCAAAAGCTTAAACATTGGAGGATCATCACACTCACAGGAAGCACTACTGGGGAAATCTCCTAAGTATATTTGGAGGGTACCTACATATCTGTAAATATCCCTCCTAGATAAGATGAGGGATACTGCACCTGCTCCTTAAGAGGGACGGATCTTACAGCTCCAAATTTAAGTGTAAGAACCCTCCCTCTCTCCTGATCGCATGTTTAGACATGTTTGGGTTCATGATGATCTTCACCTTGAGCATTATGATGATTCAAACTTAAAAATCCATGGGTAGGGCACACTCCTACAATGCAGGGCCAGATGAACTTGGCTATCACCTCATCGTCAGCCCCTTATTTCAAGAATGAGCTCACTGTAGGACTTTACCCTACACATTGTGATTGTGAGAGGGTTCCTTACTTAAGCATTAAGGCTAATGTAGGCCATCAACGGACGAGAAGGGGAGTAAAAGTTCACATTGGGTCGCTCTTTAAATGGTTGAATGTGGAAGCATTTTTGCTATAAATTCCTACACATGAAAATGCCCTCCTCCTCCTCCTCCTCCTGTGTCCTCAAACACATCTGCAGCCACCCAAGATCCGATATATAAGGATGTACTCGTTGTGCCATTGAATCCACATGACAGATCAAAATCTGCAACAACATGAGCACCTGCAATACTGCAGATCCTGCTTCTTCTATGTCCTGCAAATTCCATTCCCCGATTGCCAACTATCAAATTCCCATCAAATGCTTCAAATGTTGTTGTTACTTACAATGTACATTTCATTTTACTTGTTCATGTCTTGTCCTCTTTTCTTGGCCACCCTTGCTTTGCCTTCTACGAAGATGATTGTACAACAAGGGGTGTGTCACATTGTGGCCTTGCCATTTACATTAAAAAAGTATCTTAAGGCAAAAGAAGAAGAATTATGAAAACTCGATTATTTCATCACTATGCAAAAATATAATCTTCAAAAAATCCTCCAAAAGAAACCAAAATCTTTCAAGACATTATAACTCTATAGTTAATCTCAAATTTCAACACAAGCCAAAATATCATCTTTCAAAAATCCTCGCATAAAAAAAATCAACCTATATTACCTAGGGGCCAAAATCGCTTAAGCTACTATACTCTAAAATGAATTCAAACACAATATCCTTGCCTTGGTAGGCAAAGCCAATCAAAGTCCGAAAGAGGTTATAGGTGTTTACCAATTGAGAGCTACTAAGAGTATCTCAAGCAACAATAGAAAATAATGGACTATACATCAAATTTTGGATGAAGTCAAAACATAACCCACATAGTCAATTCACATATGATATTTTGTGTGTCAAAAAACCTTTAGAAAAACAACGAGTCTAAAGACCTTGCAAAATGAAATGATTGATTATGGTTTAGGGTTTAGGTGAAAAAACCTTAAACCCAAAACCCAATCACAATGATGGGTCATATTAACTATTAATTATTATTGATTGGTCAACCATAGTGATTGGTTTATGTGTAGCATTCAAATGCTTGTTATGTATTATGTTCAATATTTATTGTTTATCAATGGGGGAGGGCCAACATTTAGCACTAAATTTTAATGTGAAAACTAACAATATTGCCTCCAATACAATGCATTATTGGAGTTGTTCTAATATTAACTCCTCTTGAATGTGGAGTTTGGACTAATTTTTGATAGGTACACATTTTGGTAAATAAGAACCATTGGTTTTAAGTAATAAGAACCAAATCCAAACTAGGATTAAATTTTTTTAAATGGAAACCAAAATTTGGTCTTTATATTTTTGAACAACTAAATCCAAAACTGAATTCTCAATTTTATTTATGTATGGAATCAAAACTAAACCATGATACATTTTTTTCAAATAACAAGATTTGATCCAACAATTATCTAGTGATTAACGAACAGTTAATTGTTGGATCTTGTTTCAATTAGTAAAATTTGAAATTGAAACATGCTAATTTTCAAATTTGAAATCAAGCTTTTTTTGACGATTCAAACTTGAAACTGAATTCTCAATTTGATTTTTATGTGGAACCACTAGTTTTGAAACTTCTAATAATTGTATTGAATACCTTGGCCATCCATAGTTGCTCACACTTCCAATTCGCATGAATGTTAGGTTCCAATCCTTTTGGATGGCCTTTAAAGCTCAACCTAAAAATCAAAATGTAATTCTAAGATGTTAAAACTTCAAAACCCCAAAATCCAATTTTTTGAAAAAATATTTCAAAATCAGTGAAATGACAAGGTTACCAAATCAAGTTGGCTTTTTGAGTCAAAATCAGTCATCCCCCATCCCCTCAACCCAATTACTATTTGCATCCACACATCTAAACTTGACTTGATTTTTCTTTTGTATTTGCAAGTTCCTTTCAAACTATAATCTTTTTCCTATCATTTAAGGCATCTTATAAATCTATAAATAATGTTTTTTAATTGTATAGATTTGCCAATTTTCCACCTAGATTGTTACTTATTGATTTTCATTAAGGAAATCCAAGTGGGAAAAACCTATAATTTCATCAAATTGAAAAAAAAACATAGAGGTTAATTACTTGGCTGATTGTGGGGTGCACGAGACAACATGTCACAAATCAAATGCAAGTGGTATGGTCAAGTCATCAAACAACTATCATGTTCAAGCTGGGACTACCTTGACACAATTTTGGGAATGACATGATTGTCAAGGAAACAATGTGTAGAATGATTATGTCATTCAAATTATACAACCAAAAGGGTGACATCATAACTGTCCATTTTGAAATTAATTAAAAATTGAATGAAAGCTGGTGGCTTAGGGTTGGTGCTTTAAGCAACATTATGCATTTGGTCTATTTTCATGAAGCCTACACAAGACACCTTTAAATTTAAACCATACATGGATTGTGACAATATCCCTAGTTTTTTTCCTTTCAAAGTTGAAGATTTAAGGATTTTTGTTGAAACTTGAAATGACAAATGGATTGTGCATTGTCTATTAAGAAACATGTTTGTATATATATGATATGTAATTTATGTTGGTAATAAGGATTAAAACTTGGTTCCCATAACAAATGTTTTTGTTGGCCAATCAACCACTTCATGACTTTGTAACACATTGTGTTAATCATTAGTACAAAATGTGGGTGCAATTCATTGATCCCTTTTCATTAGACGAGTGAATTGACTCAAAATCCAATGAAATCATTTGGCATACAAGGACACAATTAATATAATGTATGTTTATTGCGAATTATTTTACAAATACCAATTTTGACAAGCTTACTACTTTTCTACAATGTATCTATTTACTTAGGACCTATTGAACTACCTTTTTACAACCTATCTACCTACCCATCTACATACCCATACCTATAGGTATATAGGTATCAATTTATAAAATATATCCCATTTGATTACAACAATGTATGTTTTTATTAGAGGTGTCCATTTTATGTTCAAGTTAATTAAATGCCACATATGATCAAGTAGTTAGAAATGTCATTTAATTTATTGGACTAATCAAAAGAGACATCCTAGTTTAGGAAATATGGCCTTTCATAAAATTTACCAAATTCTTAATCAAAATTAATGGGCAATCAAGTTAAATAATTTGGAAATTCATGATTTATTGTAATGAAACCAAATTTGAACAAAAGCACAAGATTTTAACATCGAGAATCATGTTATATGTTTTGGGGCATTTTTTTCCAAGTTGTGGAAAGTGTGAAGCTATAATGTTTAAAAGCAACATTTCAATTGTTGAATCACACTTGTGTTTTTCACAACATGGGGGGAATAAAATATTAGATATTGTGTATCCTCATTGCATCGGTTGGTTGAAATTTTTGATGATTCATTCAAAGCAAACCTAATTTTGGTAATGCCCTCACCTAAAGGCTAAATACACATTGTAAAGATCATAGCCAAGTCTTTTTTCTAAAAATATGGTCATGTTTTAGATGTCAAAAAGGCCATCAATAACAAAGATGGGCAATAGATGACAAAAATTACATATTTTAACCAAAAAGAAATGTGAACAAAAATTATGAAAATGCAATTTGGCCATTGTAGGAAAATGAAACGCTTTGAATTGTAAGAAGCCCTTGGATGTATTATTCATTACATAGCATGGATTTCAACTACATTATGAAAAACGTGGCAAGATTTTACAAATGTTTGCCAAGTTCTTTAATTTGCAATGTTAAACTTGGGGATTCGAATTCAAGTTTTTGTGGCTTAAACCCAAACTAACACCTTTTTAGTGGAATCAACACAAGAATTGGACTATGGTTCATTAGCTTTTTATTGGAATTGGAACTAAAACAAAAACCATGAAAACCAACTTTTGAATACAAGTTCACATTATTTGAGTAGGCAAGTTTAACTTTTTTGAAAAGTTGGCAAGAAAGATAAATTTTACAACATTGAAATTTTAAAAACAAGGAAATATTGTACAAGGAAAACATATGTTCAAGTTGTTTATCAATGATGGATTAGGGTCCTTACACAAGAGTAAGATAATTCTTCAAATCATTGATTCCATTGGTCATGATTGTTCCATCTTTATTTTCCATATCTAGGCCTTAGGAGGGTATTATTTCATATCATAACATTCCCCCTAAATTGACACTCTTAAAATTTGCATAAAATACACATGTTAATATTTGTATACACTTTTTGTAATCAAGTTTGCAACCAAAATTTTCATTACTACAATATTCTAATTTTAATTATCCACAAATGTTTTATCATGTATATAAATGGAATTTTATTTCAATATGTTTAAATATTTAGGATTTTTTTTTGTTACTGCAATAGCACTTTGATTACATCACATTAAATAACAATAGGTAATAGTGGGGCATATTGATCCCCAATTCAACACCAATCATCTCAACCATGTTATTTTTTGGCCTCCTTGAAATAGTTGCAATGTATTATTTAAGCTTCTATTGTAGATTGTAAGGTTGTACACATTTATTATTTACTAGCCCAACTTATGGCTCCACCCAATAACAATAAATGTGTAGCCAAAATGGAATTTTTTTCATCCAAGTCTTTAGCCAATCAACATCACTATGGTTGATGATCGTTAAATCTCATTGTTTTATATCTTTGGTGTATGGAATACCATGTTTGATGGTCCCTTTCAAATAACAAAATAATATTTTAACATTTAATTGGTGTAATGGTCATGGATTATTCAAGTGTTAATCATATATACTTGTAACAACAAAGGCAATATATGGCCAAGTACACGTGATAGAAAATAATAGACTTGTGATTACCTCTTCATGTGGTATAATGTTCATAACATCAATTTCTTTCCATTAAAGACTATGATCTTTAGTTAATTTTAGTTTAGTTTCTAGTGGAACAATTATTGCCTTATTATTTTCCATATTAGATCTCTTATAAATATCAAATATACATTTTATTGGTTGAGATGCATTGTTTCAATATTTTTATCTATGTTCAATTATATGTCCAATCCATAATTTAATTTAGTCATAGGTCATTTGTAATTTTGATTACAACCATTCCTTTACTTTAGGTAATATTGTTTTAAAATCATTTGTGAATACGAACAAATCATCTACATATAAGGATATCAATATATATCATTCCGGGTCCACAATTTTTAAGGTGTACCAAAATCCTATCATAATGTCACCTTATATATATACTTTTTATATATACCAAATAAAGACAAATTTATGGATGATTATGATGGAATCTATAACTATAATGGTTTAAAATAAGATATTTATGAAATATTTAACACCTTTTGATTCATATATTTTGATAGGGATCAAAACATAGGGGAAAATGGATAACAATAATGATTGGATCCTCTTTGTCCTAGGTGTTACACATTAAAGGATTTTCACCTTTCCACCCCTTTTGATACATAAGGTGAACATTCTATATTAAAAATTTGACACTACTTGCATCAAAAATGATATTGGGGGGAGGGGGGGGGTAATTATGTGAAGGAACATATATTTTTCTCACTTTGTTATCTATTTTTTAATATTCACATCTTTAAGCCACCCTAAACAAGATTTAAATTTCATGTTTGCATTAAACTTTGGTATCATATATTTGTTTGAATTTTTAGTTATAGTTGAAGTTACAAGGAATGAAGAAGGATTCATAATCTATCCACATACTCATAGGTATATACCAAGCAAACAACAAATCAACATAAATACAATCATAAAGATGGCCTAATGTCAAGTTGTCAAGGAAGAATTATAGGTAACATTCATTAACTCATTGTGAAACTTTCATGTGTCCTTCATAACTCTACTTTCCCCCCTTTTCCCTAAAAATTGAAATTAGACTAAAAACCTTGGGAATTATAAACCTTTCCAAAATTTGAGTCACAATAAATTAATTGAACCTACTAATAGCTAATACCTAAAGCATTTCAATACATGTATGTTGTTTTTTTCAAAAAAATTAATACTTGGGATTAATGTACACCTTATATTAATTATATATTGGTTTTGAAAACAAGCATTATGCTATCATAGGACCAATTGAATTATAATTTTTACCCAACAACCAATAATGGGAACCTTATTTTTTACATGCATAGTTTTCCAATTTAAAAAGGAATGTGTTCTCCCAAGTGGTTTTGATATAAACATTACTATCAAATGGGCATTTCTAAACATGAACTACTATTAAATATGAATTATTTTGGTGTACTCTAGATGCTTGTTTTAAACCATATATGAACTTATGTAATTCACAAATTAAGTGATACTTACCTTTTGGAAACCCTTTTCCATTAGTGCATATATAATTCTTCATCAAGATTGCCATGCAAAAAACAATTTTAGCATCCACTTGAACAACGTTTAAGTCATAATGGATACCTTATAATGCTAATAACATTCATAATGAAATCATTTTAACCACACAAAAGAAAATGTTTCAAAATCATGTCCTTTTTTAGGCAACTTTGTGAATGTCTATGTTTTTTTAGTCATTAATGTTTATATTCATCTTGGACTACATCCATCCATTTATTAACATCTAAACTTTTCATAGCTTCTCCAAATGTTTGGGGAGGAATGAATCATTGTGGATTGCAACGAAAACTTTTAAGTAACTTAGTGATTGTTGTAATTTCCATGTGGATACCCCACTCTATTTGATAGGCCAATTTCATATATCGGGCTTGATGGAGGGCTTAAATTTTTATTCATTTCTATGAATCTTTCATCTTCATATTAAAATGAATGGAAGGGTTAATGGAGGCAATATTTCTTTTACTATAACTTCTATTAAATTTCAACTTGAAAAATATGAATTTGATATTTACAAAGGATTTTTCATGGAAAAAATGACCCAAATTTGCTAGATTTCAAAGAAAAATAATTCCAAATCACAAGATTTTAATGATAAGTTTCATTAGGCAGCCAAGAATATATAAGGATTATATTTTTTCTACTTTTTTATTTAGTATGTACCCAAATTTGGTTAAATTGTTTATTAGATGATTGTCACTTGGACTACATAAATAATCTTTTAAAGAAACCATGATGGGAGGTGTGGTTGGTCTTTGGATTGGGTTTATGATTAGAGGTTTAACTTGATTAATTATTTATAATCTTTGACTAAAGATTGAAGATTAAATTGTTGGTTTTTTGTTGACTTTTCTTCCCAATAGATAAAATTAGAGGGGATTATTCATCTTAATTTTGAATATATAACTTAATTCCATTAAATACAACATCCCTAATAACTTTGGCAATTTTAGTTGGCATATATGAAATAATCGATAAGCTTTTGAGTCCAAACATGAAACAATGAACCAAAAACCATGTCAAACATGTGAAATAAATTGCATACATATATGCCTATGTGATGCCATATTAATGGCATGTTAATCATGGTGAGTTGTGCATGATTACTATTATGGAGGTTGTGAAATTCAAATTAAATCATTAAATGTTTCACTTTTGAATTTTTGTTTGAACAAAGGATGTTCAAAGTTGAGCATGTGTTTCACTAAACAACAATATTTTCACAAAAGGCTTTTTGATCTTCATAATTTACAAAATCTTTGACATTCAAAATATAAGAAATATTTGATAATTCCATATTCATAAGAAAATTGAATTTAAGGGCATGTTTAAAGTTTATGAATATTTTTTGAGGTGTAAATGTGGTACAATATATATGGTGCTCAAAACAAAGTTGTAGCCTATGATATTAAAAATTAAAATAATTACCATATTTTGGTATGATTTGAAATTGTGATCGTGTTTCAAATAATGAAACACAAAAACTAACATAATATATACATTTTTAGAAATTCATATTTATTCAAAAATGATTAACACAAAACATGTGATATATTGAGACAACTATAAATATATCTTAATAACAAGTTGGAAAAGATTTCATTCAAGAATTCCTTTTCATGAAAAACATGAAAAAAAAAATTGTGCAAAAGGACTTCAAATAGATAATAATCTATAGTCTAGAATAAACGCATTGGTTCATTGTTTTTCATTTGGAGCATTTTGAACATTCATCACATCATATTAGAATACATGCTTTCATTTTATAATTTAGTTTTTAGTTGACCTAGTATGTGCATATCATGTATGTTTCAATGTTAAAGATTTTTAAATGACAAAAAACTCGCTAATTATGTCCATTCCATTTTTCTTCACGTGCCATTTGATGAATTAACTTTGTAAGTAGTTAATTTTGAATATAAGTGGTGGTAATAATAGCTAGCCAAAGACTTTTCAAACACACTAACATATTGCATCATCCAAGCCATGGAACTTTAGGTTTTAATATTAATGGGTTATAGTTTTAAGAAATAAAAAATAAAATACAAAAATAAAATAGAGATCAACACACTTAATGGCAACAATTATCAAGTTTTGAAAACATGATGGAAACATATTTGTTGAAATAACATGTGTGGTCCATAGGTAGATGGGTTTGAAACCATACTTACTATTCCAACCAACCTATTGATAAGAAAGATTATAAGGTAAATGTGATATAATGTTATGTATCAAAGATAACTCACTAGTTAATGTTTAAAACTTTAAAACCTCTTTCAAAGTTTGGGGAAAAAATTGCATTTCATTATAAATATATAAATGTTATTAGCAAAAATATTTTTAAAAATAAATTTGTTGAATAGGAAAAATGTTAAGACCCATGCCTAAATCTTTTATAGGCATAATAATAGTCCAAACATGGAATATTAATACATTAATTGATACAATAAATTCCAATGATGTAGGAATTGGTTTATGTGGGGTTTCCTTGCATGTCACTTTTACATGACCATTTTGGTCATATGGTTATCCTTAGAACATTCCAAAAACAATTCACAAATAACTACCTCATTTTCAAGCCCAACTATTTGATAACTACTTCCTTTATAATTACTTCATAAGTTGTTTATTTATAACTATTTCCTTTTCCTATTAACTTTCATAATAATTATCTCCACCTTTCCTAATAACTATTTCCATTTTATAACCATTTCACTCCTTTTTCCTATCCACCAACATGGATATAAACAAACAAATTAACATGTGTCTTTTCATGTCCATGAAATGTATATTAATTAAAATGAAATTTAATATTGACATATATATATATATAAGGAAAAAAAAGTTGATTGTCGCTATTAACGTGTAGCAATGTGGAGCTCAAATTGTTATAATAAGAAAAATTAAAGAGACATAATGATGATCATGATGTCTCTTCTTTAACTTTGTATGGAGAAAGAGAAATGAATGGACCACCATTTAAATCTAATTTTAATAAACCCATATACAATAAGCATAGTTTGATGTTGGCCAGTGGTTCTCATTTTTATTTTTAAAATTGTTAATTTTAGTTCTTGTAAGACCCTAAACCCTAAGACTTGTTTTCATAAAAAAAAATGTTGATTGTGGTTTTTAAACTTATGGAAGTTTGAACCCAAGACCTCCCTTAAAAGAAACTAATGTCTTAACCATAGCTATAACTTCTCATGTATTATACCAATGATGATTGTTTTACTTAAAATTCCTTTATCCCATTGGCTACAAAGTTAAAGCCTTTGGCACATGTACATTGTTATATTAGCTTGAAAATCATATTCATGGAACCCAAGGGGTTCCATTTTAATTTCTTAGGGTATCAAGTTGACATTTTATAACTTTTATATTAGCTTGAGGACTAGACTTGAGGGATCCTTTTCTAACCTCTTCAAATATTAAGTTGAAGCCCACGTGATATTTTGTTGATTTTCATGGAAATAATTATCACCTAAAATGAAAATCTTCATTTTCAATCTGAAAACTAACTTAAAAACCAACTTGAAAATTAACCCCATGGTGTTACTTGCCCAACATTGGTCTAATCCATTTGGTTTGAACCTTATTTCCAATTCCCTTCATGTTCCAAAAACACAATTAAGTAGATGTTCTTTTATTCAAAATGGCAAGACATCATATTCAAAATTATACAAAGCATTTGACTAACGAACATACAAATGGACATACAAAAAAAATAAAATTTAATGAAACAAAATTATATGTAACTTCCTTATATGTTGAAATTAATGTCATTCACTAATTTTGGTGCATCACAACACATGATGTTAAACCAAGAATGTTTATCAAATTTCAAAGCAATCGAAGGGAAGTGGGCCAAAAGAGTGTCCTTGGATTCTAGAGTATGATCAGATGCAAGGAAATGAGTTCCCCACTATTTCAAGTGGTTTCCCCCCTTTGTGAGTTAAAGCCATACAAATGTCCCAATTAATCTTTGGGACAAAAGTGTAGATAACAAACCTTGTCCAAATCAATATTTTTATATACCATAAAATAATGTAATAATGCTTGGATATTGATAATAACTTTTTTCATTTTTCATTAAGAAATCTAAAGTTCAAGTTATGCAAAAAAAATGATCAAAATCAAATTGACAATTCAACTCCCAACCATTAAAACCAAAGAAACAAAGGTCAAATTGATGTCTAAATGAAACATGCAATAGAACAACAGGAAGGTCTTTTCAAGGGTTATAATTTATTCCTTCAAAGCTATTTAATCAAAGTTTTATGTTGGAGTTATGAAATTGCAAATTTCTAGGATTTTTAACTTGGAAAAATCAACAAATTTCAAAACTCCCATGTTGGAGTCTTCAAGAATTTTAGTCATTTTGATGAGTCTTTGTTGTCAATCACAAAATATATTATAAGGAGGAAAATGATGACTCTTCTCAACTTTGATCCAAGATGACTTTTGTACTTGAATTTGTTGCCCATAATTTGTTCATGCACCATTTTGATTACAACTTTCATTAATTGCCTACTTTCTTAATTTGTGCAAGTTGACTCCACCTTGAATTCATATTTATGAGCTTTTCTTAATTTTCTTACGAAGTTTTCATCCCCATGTTTCTTTTAAGAATTAAAAAATGTGCCTTGAGTTTACATTCTATTTTAAAATCATGAATTGATCTTGATACCACTTGACAAACCTAGAAGTGTCTTGTTATATTTGGATAATATTCCAACTATCCCATTCATGGTTAGCCCCCAAACATTAGGGCATACAAATTTGGTCTATTTTTTAGTGTAGTTTTTGTGTTTTCCAAACATTTAAGGGCAAAAGGAACATACAAATTATCTTTTGTATGCCCTAATGTTCAAGTTATTGTTTATTAATGACTAATCAAAGTTTTGAATATAAAAATGAGATAATTCTTGAAATCATTGATTATGTTGATCATGATTGTTTTAACTTTACTTTTTATATCTAGGCCCTAGGGGGGTATCATTTCAAGGGGATGTGTAAAAGTACACAATGATATATATGTTCAAGTAATTATTTATTGATGATTGAAAATGTTTTCACATACTAATAAAATAACTATTGAAATCATTGATTCTATTGGTCATGATTATTTCAATTTTACTTTTCATATCTAGGCCCTAGGGGGGGTGGGGGGGTGTTATTTCATATCTTAACATAGGAAAGTGATTAATTTTGATTTATGTAGAACTCTATATGTACCTATCCAACCCCTAATGTTAATTTGTTGGAAAACTTCATACCTATGCCATTTCTAATCTTGGGGATTGTGTATTATATACAAATTGGATTCAATTTTTGAATAGGGCCAAAAGGTTCTTGAATTGGAACAATTGTGCCAAAATTGAAATTGTAAAGGTTTAGAAATTTGAAAAATTGGGCTCAAACTTGTGTTAGGCAAGTATCATGAAAAGGGCTAGGTACCCAACCAATTTTCAATCTGGTTCATTTAGTGAGAACATTGGATATCACATTAGGCACTACATTTGAGATTTTTGAAAAAGTTTAGAGAAAGGTGGGGTCAAAGAGGCCTTACTTGGGGCCTAGTCCTCAAGTTAGGGGATACTTATGCCTAGTAGGTACTAGAGAATTTGGAGACTTACTAATAGATAGGCTCTCAAAGGATTGGAACCCTAGAACCCTAGACCTTCTAAAGGAAATTCAAAGGCATGAGCAACTAGACTACAAGCTTTAATCCATAAGAAGATTGTAAAACGTTTTTATTTAATGATTATAGATGCTTGATGGTGTTAGTTTTATCATTGGAAGGTATCCTAAGGCAAAAGAGAATTACGAAAACTCAAATATTTCACCATGCAAAAATGTAGTCTTCAAAAAATCCTCTAAAAGGAAGCCAAAATATCATCTTTCAACATAAAAATCCTCCTATAAAAATAGACCTATTATTATTAGTTAACTTGAGATTAGTTAATATAGAGTTATAATAATATCTTGAAGGATTTTGGTTTCTTTTAGAGGATTTTGGTTTTTGCTAAAGCCCACAAGCTTTGCCTCTTTAGTTTTACCCAAACCCAAAACATTTGAATCTTCAAACACTTTGTCAGACAAGCTCTCTCAACCTAGTCTGAGACCTCCCTTTGATGAGGAAAGGATCACACACACATTGTGGTCCTTCCCTTGGGATTAGAGGAAATCCCCTACCAAATTCAAATTTTTGTGTGTGTATTGAATGGAACCATCCTTCTTGTCCTTCAAAGTTCTGAGAATGGTGCAATCCATCTTCTGAATAACAAAATTAGAGATGATTTATTTGGCAATCCCAAAGGGGCAATATATAATCCAATAAACATTTCAATTTGAAGAGCGGTTTAAATCAATTCCTCCAATAAAATAACTAAATAAATAATCGTATATGTATATATGTATGTATGTGTATGTGTATGTGTAGATTCTGTGATACATCATCATACATGGCAATTCTAAGTAGTGAAATTTTGTGTGCCTAATTGATTTCTGCAATTTTTGTACAGGGCAAGTCTTTGTTGAATCCTTCTTCACTTTGAAAGATGGTATTCCTTCCGAAAACAAGCAACTCTCTTTTTGTTTCCTTGCTTCTTTCCCATTTCATAGAAAGAAACATTTCCATGGGAACATACAAAATTTGGGGGCATCTCCCTTGGGCATAACACCTAGGGTTCTTCTTTTGTGGGAGATCCCTCAATATACACTTAGAGAAATATGTTTGATGGTTTCTCTAAAATGGGTTGCAACCATCAAACATATTTCTCTATCATTGAATCTAGAAGTTGTGAAATCTGCCAATTTTGAGCTACTATAGTAGCATGGAAGCATTTTGGCTTGATCTTTAATTAAATCTCACATGGTCAGCTGAAAAATATTATTTTGCGCTTATTAGGTCATATGTAAGTATGGAATGCCATTTGCTTGGCTAAATTGCCAAGTTGTCTTTTCTTATTTTGTTACTTTGCCAATTTGACATTTTCTATTTTGTCAAGTCTGATTGCTTGGCCAAGTGCACTAGGAAACTCACCCCAAACTACCCAAAAAAAAAGAAAAGAGAAAAAAGAAAAAAGAAAAAAAAAAGAGAGGAAAAAAAAAGAGGTTTGAGGTAGATTTGCAAATTGGGCAGTTTTCTTTTTTGGGTAGATGTTTGGGTAGCCAAAAAAGTGAATTCTAGGCATTGGGTAGCATGTAAAATTTCAAAATTTTGGGCAGTTTAAGAAACTCAACTTGGCAAAATAGTGGAGCAATTGGCATTCCACACTGAAAACCCTTCATACCAAGGTAAGCATTTTGAGCTTTTTTGAGGTTTGTGTCTTAATAACTATCTAACAAAACGCAACCCCTTTAGTGGGTGGGTTTTAAAACTTTTTAGCTAACACCAAGACCATGGGGGGAATTGCCTTATCTTGTGAGATCACAACTTGATGGTATGATGTTGGAGAATTGGTTAGCTATTAAACAAGGGTGCTCTATAGGTTGCTTAGGAAAGATGAAACAACATTAAAGATATTTCAAAAGTTCATTCCAAAATAAAACTTTTTTTTGGCAAAAGAAAAAAAAAGAAATTCAACATTCTTTGATCTAGTGTAAATATTGTATAGAATCAAGTTGAACACAATGAATTAATGTTAAGTTCCAATTGAAATTTAACCTATACCTTGATAAACCATATGTTCTTGTAAATGCAAAATTAAACTGAATTTGAGTATAGTTAAATATAAACTTTGATCAAAGAGATGTTCTGACTTCCCCCACCTTATTCCAATTTGCATCAATCTTGGGATCATTTTAAGTGTTTGTCAAATTCTGGTAAAACGAAGGGTGCGTCACACTGTAGCCTTGCCATTTATGTTAAAAAGTATCTTAAGGCAAAAGAAGAATTATGGAAATTTATATATTTCACCGTGCAAAAATATAATCTTCAAAAAAATCCTCAAAAAGAAATTAAAATCTTTCAAGATATCATAACTCTATAACTAATCCCAAGTTTCAAGACAAGCCAAAAAATCATCTTTCAAAAATCCTCATATAAAAATAGACCTATTATTATTACCTAGGGGCAAAAATCCCTTAAGCTATTATACTCTATAATGAATCTAAACACAATACCCTTGCCTTGGTAGGCATGGCCAACAAATGTTAAGTTATCATCATCTACACCTACATAGTGAAAGTTTAACCTCAACATGGTAGGTTGTGGATGCATGGTGATGCCTTAGTTAAACTCTTAGGCCCATTTTAATACATGCATTATAAATTGATATGAACTTAAAAAGTTTCTCATTGGTAGTTAAATATGCATTTAATTCATAAAATACCCACATTCAAATACACAATATCCAATAGTTTGAACAATCCCATAATCAGTCCAATGGTTGGTTGCAAGTTTAAGTTATAACTCATAATTCATGTATGTGGACCATGCTAATAAACCATTGGTTCTCCCCCGCCAAAACTCATGTCCCATGCTAACATGCCATTGGCTCTCCACCATAACTTCTACTCGTGTAAAATTGGTTGTGTACCAATAGGCTTGAGGCCAATAGTGATCACATATAATCTTGTTGCCTCCATAACTCAATTCTACGCCATAATCGGCAACCTCTTGCCAACAAGGCTCTTGTTTCCACTTTTGTGGTTTTGAAAGTTTGGTGATTTTTATTTTTATTTTGATTTTTTTAGCAATTTTTTTTTTCAAATTTACATTGACAAAACAAAAGTTTCCATTTTTTTTTTGTTGCCACAATGTGAAAATACACCCCCAAAAAATGATGCTCACCACCAACCAATTAGCTAGTCAATAACTATCATCTACTCAAGATGAATTACTTGGTGGAAAATTCATCAAAGAGATGTTATAATTTCATGGATGCCAATTTAAAATGGACAAAAATATTAACCATCAAACATGATTATGAACTTTGTTTTCTTTTTAATAATCTATATTCTTTGTCAATTAAAAAACTAAATAGTCATAAAAGCGAGGATGACAATTTCACCATCCCCCAAAAAAGAGGGAAAAAAGAGAGAGATTAAGATTGGCCAAAACAAATTCATGTATATTTAAGTATCTAAAATTGGTTGTCTTGGTGCAATTAAAAACATACAATTCTTTGGGATCCATTTATATAAGATGCAAAAATGCTCAAAATAATTTATCCCTCAAATGGTGGAACTACATCCATGCCATCTCATGTCAAGAATCAATTTTGAACAATCATGTGGAAATGAAAATATATAAAAATAAATTCATGGACAAAAACAATATGACAACAATTAAGTTAAACACATGCACAAACTCTAATCATCCTGCAACTTGACCCAATATCTAAATGTGATTTTTACATAACATGTGAAAATTGGGACATGAAATAAGATGAATAGAAATATATTGCAAGGATATATTTGAATATTGGTGTTGATAAAACTCAAAATAAGGGGATGCATAACATGTATTTATATCTATTTAAGGAGCTAAGTTATGTTAATTTCCATAAAACCCATTGTACAAAAAAGCCTTCATACAATATTTAATAAATTTTCATTATGGATGGAAAGTGAATGATGATGGATGAATTTAATCCATCACAAATGGAAAGTGAATGAAAATAATCATTGGACATTAATTAAAATATTTTATTTGTCATGCAAAGTATTTTTTCAAAAATATAATTTATTATGAATGTTCTAAGATGTATGTTATGGTTGATAGATGTCATTCATGACATGGGGTTAAATTATTCACAAAACCTCAACCCAACACTAAAGGCCCTTTTAGACAAGGGTCCAGGGACCAAAAGCCTAGGGACCAATTCAAACCATAATGAACCTTGAATTGGACCCTTTTTAAGAGTAAAATTATTTTTTCTTATAGTACAGTGAATGTGTCTAAAGGCCGAGGGTCTAATTTGAAGTTCAATATGGTTCTCATGTTAACTTTTGGTGTTTAATTTTTATTATTATTTTTTCCATGATTTTTCATGTTTTTTATTTTCTCTTATTACACAATAGATTAATTTTATTTTTTTTCATCTTTTATCACAATTGCCTTTGTCATTGGTGCTCTCTTGTTTGGAATGGGTATTGGTTTAGAGATCTCTTATAAATCTAAAGTTGCTTCCACTTGTGAAAATTAGTGTTTTAACTTTTCATTTTTTCGTGCCATTTTTCAATTCAACTTCATTCCATGCATTTAGAAAGGTTGAAAATGTAATCTTTTTAACAACCACCTTGTGAAGATCCACAAAACCAACCATGTCAACTCTATAATTGGTCAAAAATGGAAGAGTTGATGTGCTCTCAACATTGTCTTCAATCCATAGCATGTTTTCCATTTTCACAAAATTTGAGCAACGAGGTAATTAAAAAAAAAGAAAAAAAAAAAAGAAAAAGAAAA
>Ga0209208_10003140_pt1 | contig 23769 bp, 17 predicted proteins | sample S1TSphfallax_3_FD_187694 | JGI IMG/M metagenome (GOLD analysis project Ga0209208, IMG submission 187694) | Host-associated microbial communities from peat moss isolated from Minnesota, USA - S1T2_Fd - Sphagnum fallax MG (SPAdes) (version 2) | ecosystem: Host-associated > Plants > Peat moss >...
ATATTATAACATAGAATATCTAATAATAATTTATAATACAATAATCATCAATAGTTATAATATAACATATAATAACCAACAATAACTTATAATACAATAGTATAGTGAGTAAAAGTAGAATACCCATTAATAGCCATTAAAATAATAAGCACCAATAGCCATTAATAGAATAACCACCAATAGCCATTAAAATAATAAGCACCAATAGCCATTAATAGAATAACCACCAATAGCCATTAAAAGAATAACCAACAATAACCATTAAAAAAAAATCATTAATAGCCATTAAAAGAATAATCATTAATAGCCATTAAAAGAATAACCATCAATAACCATTAAAAAAAAACCATCAATAGCCATGAATAGAATAGCCACTGTTAGCCATTAAAAGAATAACCATCAATAGCCATGAATAGAATAACCATTATTAGCCATTGAAAGAATAACCATCAATAGCCATGAATAGAATAACCACTAATAGCCATTATAAAAAAATTCATTAATAGTCATTAATAAAATAATCACTAATAGCCATTAAAAGAATAATCATCAATAGCCATTAATAAAATAGTCACTAATAACCATTAAAAGAGTAATCATCAATAGCCATTAATAAAATAACCACCAATAACCACCAATAACTATTACTAAAATAACCATTAATAGGCATTACTAACCACCAATAGAATAGGTATAAATAACCATTAATAACCACTAATAGCCCTAATAGAAGAACAATTAATAGCCATATATTAAATTGCTTAAGGTTGTTAAAAATAATCTAGGGTGAAATAACCTTCAATAGCCAAAAGTAACTTATAATAGTTGCAAGTAGTTTAAACTAAAATAATTTATAATAGCAAAAAATAACATAGAATAACCAAAAGAAAACTTAGAAAAACTTAAAATAGCTTAAGGTGAAATAAGTTTAAAAAGTCAAAAGTAACTTAGAATAACCAAAAGTAGCCTAGGGTGAAATAGCCAAAAATAACCAAAAGTAATTGAGAATAACCATAAATAGCTGTAAATAATGTAAGGTGAAATAATTTGAATTAATGAAAAATAATCATATAATATTGAAAGTAATTTAGCATAAGTCGTATTATTATATTAACAAAAAAATTATCCATTCATTATTTTATTTTTTTATATAAAAATGATCATTTAAATGTTATTGAATAATGATATTCAATTTTTTTTTTGTTGAAATGATTTTAAACTTTGAAAAGGAAATAAATGTAATTATGTACATTATTGAAATATTTTAAAAATTAAACTCGAATCATTTCATTTGAACAAAATCTCAATAAAATATGAAATTTCAAAGTTTATGTTTTTGTAATGTTTAAAATGAAGTATTTGATAAATAGAATGTAATGTAACATATATCACGACAAGTGGGGTGGTTTGATGGTAAAGGTGTTTGCTTACAATCCAAAGGTTAAGGGACTCAAATTTCATGAGTGGCATTGTGTGGTCAACAATGGTATGTTGACCGAATATTCCCTTATTGAATTCTTAGAATAGGTGCCTAGGTTGATTACATGGCGAAACCTAGCCTAGGTAGTGACACATGTCAATAAATCATAGGTTTAAAAAAATGAAATTATCAATAATATTATATACTAAATAATTAAATTTTAATTGATTTCTATGCTAGTTAGTTAATTAATTAGCAAGTGAATGGTTTGGTAAATTTGTATTTCATTGGGGAGTAACCTTGTTTCACTAGGTATTAATGAAACAATTCATTGTCCGTAGCAACTGGTCCCCATTCACTAGGGGGTTAAACAATTTCACTAAGTAAAAATGTTCAAATTCACTCAAAATCTAGTGAAACTCAAAGTGAACTAGGATGCATTTCCTAATAATGTTGTGTTTTTTATGCCTTTTATAAACCAAATTGTTTTGCATTTTTTATATTCAAATTCAATGTTTCATTTGGTTCACATTTCATTGCATATTTCAAAAGATAAAATGACCAATATGAAAATGTGACATGTAATATTCAAATGTGTTCCCCACAATAATAATAACGTTGGATGATATGGAACAACATTTCAATCTTCATATCATGGTATATAATATTTTCATTTGTTTGTTTCTTTATTGAAAGAATATTGGTATTTGATATGTGACAAAAATGGAAATCCAAACATACAACTTGCATTTCATTAGTACTTTTCAAATACATCGATTTTGATGTTCATGTAGTTGTTTTTGTAAAACCATTTTAAGTAATTTAAGTTGTAAACTATCATTTGGTGGGGTAAAAGTTGTAATTATTTCATCAAACATTGTAGGAAGAAATGTTACTATTTCATTTGTTATTATTTCCAAATCATATTCATGAACCCATAATATAATATGGGCACAAATAGATCCATGATGTTGTAATTCATGATGAATCACATATTGTTTTATTTTTCCCAAAATCTCAATATTATTTAATATATATTGATGCATAAACATATCAACATGTGAGTGAAACAATGTTGCACATTCCACAGGACAATCTTTCCATGACATATTTTCATGTGATTATTTTAAAATACATTCCATATCACTAAATTCATGCCATTGTGATTGAGTTGACCATTTCATCTATAATTAACGTAAAAAAATATGAAACATACCAAATTCATGTACCATGGTCAACAAATCTTGTAATTGTGATTGATACCATTCAAGAGAACCTTCAATTGATGATGGAAGTTTATATTTCACAATATGTTGAAATATTTGTGCATCATTCATTTGTGGATAAATTTTCTCATATTTTTTATGTATTTTTTTGAAAAAATATTGGAAGTTTGTTTTATCAATTGGATTGATTATTGAAGATCATACATGATCAATAAATATGGCTTATACAATGTAAATGGTGAAAATAATGAACTCAAATGAAGTATTCATGTATTGGTATTTTACCATCATAAGCATAGTGACCATATGGAAATAAAAATGGAAATAAACTAAGTTGTAATGTTATACTTGTCACATTATTTTGTAACCCATTACATCGAATCAAAAGTTGTTTGTTACATACTTCATTATTGGTTAATCATTTTTTTCATGTTTTGCATGATAAATAAATATTTATTTATGAGAAGTTCTAAGTTGATAGACATGTTAAATAACAATGATAAATTTTGTATTTCATCATTAACATGCATACTTTCAAGTTCATCATTAGAATTGTTATGTTTTGTAATGATATCATCAATTACATATGAAAGCATAGTACACATTCTTTTCATATCTTTTGATTGTTCAAATATAGTCATGTATTGTTCATACCATGGGATTGTTTCTTAAGTTTTGTAATAAAATAAAAAGCAAAATATTTGAAAGCTTTTCTCTAGATATTTTTTTTATTAAAACACCATCTGAACTTAACAAAGGACTATTTAATAAATTAATATCTATGATCTCACCAACATTAAAAACCCAATTTTGATTTTTTATGTGTAACCCAATATTCAAAAAAATAAAAATTGTATGTAAAATGGATGTTCTAATAAAAGTGCCTTCATGTACATTGGTGATTGAAAAACAACATATTTTCCACATGTTGGTGCATTATATTCAATATAACATATTAGACATAAAAACATGTTTTCTCCATTTGAAGTTGTTGTATAATTTGATAAAAGACAATTAGTAATGCCATAAGGCGTACACCCCACTTCATGAGTATTTAATTTATTGTAAACATTAGTCATTTTTTAATAATGTTTTCATTAATGATTAAGTTTGATTATTCCACATATTACACAACATTTCATTTTTTGAAACACATTTATAGAATAATTAATCCATTCATCATGTAATTGATAACATCCATTCTAACTTTTGATCATAAGGTTGATATTGTTGCATTCATTGAAATTGTATTTGATCATAAACATCTTTTTTGAACTTAATTTTTTATTAATACAAAACACAAGTAGTATGTTGACATAAAACAAATTCATGCAAAATGAAATTCAATAATAAAAAAAGACTAAAACAAACATGAATTCCTAACAAAATTTCTATAGATATATTATTTATGTTCTCCTTATTTGCTATATTTTAATACATGATCTTTTAGACATTATCTATAGTTAGTACCTGATAATGATATAATTTATTATACATTTCCAAAAATGATACAAATTGCAAAAACATTTCAATATATGATTCTTGATATGTTTACATAATCATAGTCATGGACACATTAACATTAATATATATCTTCCCTCCCCAAAAAAAAATCCCCATATAGTACATAAATACCAAATATGATAATAAAATATAATACCATAGTATCTTGGCCAATTCTACACATGTCCATTGAATAATTATTTTATTTTATTTTATTCATGTCAACATAATAAAATATTCTCTATTTTCCTTCACAAAATTATGTTTTTTGGAATTTATTTTTTTTGAAAATTTTAGCATTTAAAAAAATAACATAATTAATGTTGAGGTGCCTTGAGGTACTAAAGCATTAACCTATCCAAAGTTCACATATAATATTCTAGAGGTAAAGAAGAACCACCATCAAAAATATATTTTAAATTAAACAAACTAGTTAACACCTTATATTGGATATAATAAACATCCCTAAGAATTTGAAAGTGAAGAAGTTTCTAATTTTCTTCATTGATAACTTAACTTAATAAGAAAATTACAGAAATGTTGATGGAAATAGTTTAATATCAAATATTCAATAAACTAAAATTTTAGAAAGTTCAATATATTCAACGCAATTGCAATTTTTAATATAATTTATATATAAAATAATGAAGTTGATGCATACATTTGAAAAGAAAAAACTTGGATTAGACCAACACACTAAAGCTCATTTCTTTTCATTTATTTATTTGGTTATTATTTGTTTGAAATTCAAACAAAAACAATTATGTACTAATGTTATATATGTTTTTGTACATATTGCAACATTTTCCCAATCCTGAAATGTCATAGAAATGATGTGATACCTCATCACATGTTGAAACATGGGCATATCATTACTTCTTTTATACCTAAATTCACCTATTGATTGTTGATGTTCGATGCTTTTATTGCTCATTAGTTCTTCTACCCTATTTACTTATTGAAACATGGATGCTAAAAGTTCTACCCTTGAAATCAACAATCCATTTACCTATTCATATGTTGAATATTATTTTAGAATGACCTAAAGTAGTACTTAGTTCTGTTGAATAATACAAATGCATTAAAATTATTGAGTTTTTAGTGACCTTTTCTATAACCTACTTTACATTCCATTTCATGGATAATGCCTCATGTTAATCCTCTTTTGATAAACTCTTATAAATTATGTGTCATGTTCATCATAATTTGTAGTCGAAAACAATCATGAAGTTGATCGTCATACAAGTGTATTGTTGAAAATTGAGATGTAGTTTGACAATAATTAAAATTTGATGTTTTCATTCATTTGCAGAAAAGTAAATTGCAAGCACTAAGTTCACTTGTGGCTGCGAACTTTTTTCCTTACAATATAATGAAAACATTACATGAACAATGAAAGAGACATCATCAGTAATACAAACAACCTTTTTATTGCCATTAAATAATCTGAATACAAATCCTAAAATTGCAAACAACAATTGACAAAATTGTTTTATAGGTCCCACATTAACCTGCTTACAAAGTTCAGTATAACTTTCTTGTGTCTACCTTCAATGAAAATAAGAAGTGTTAAATTCAACAAACACAAAATCTTTTGTCCAATGAAATATTCATTCACAATATTAAAATTTCAAAATAACATGAAAATGAATGAAGTTATAAAAAAAACCTTAAAAGAAAACAATCACCCCCAATTGAAATGTTTCATAAATACACTGAATCCTTTGTTGCAAAAATGCACCATTTCCTAACGATTTCCCTTTTATCCTCCTTCTTCCCTTTTAACATCCTTCTCTTTTTATTTTTTTGTTCCTTTGCTGCAAAATTTCACCTTTTCCCTATTGTTTCCCTTCTGTCCTTGTGTAACAAGTTTTTAATTTCTAGGGTTTATATGTGTATAGGAAGGAATTTTAAGGTTTTCAAGGAAAAATGATTTTTTTTTGTTCTCGACTGATAGTGTTTGCACACAGTGGCAATGGAGACAAGGAAGGACATTGATGGAGATGGGATGGTGTTTATGGTGTTGAAGTTTTTATGTCATTTTCTTTTATTTGGGATGAGTATGTTGCTATGGATGTCATTGGACGTTGGCTGAATGTGTGGCAAGGGAACCGCCAAGCAAAGAATGGCCAACAAAAATCTCGTTGTGGAGTGGAAGAAAGATGAATAACAAAGCAAATAACTGGGGGAGGGAAAGGTTTGTTTTTTAGCAAGTAGAAGTTTTCGGAAAAGTGAAATGGGACTTTTGTTTCCAACAAAGGTATAGAGAGATTTGATGTGCAATGTACTTGAAGAGGTAGAAATTTAGTCTAGGAATTGGTTTTTGATGGTTGATAAAGGGGATGATGAAAATCGTAGAGATCTCAAGAGTGGCTAGAAATCCTTCTCAATATGTGTGTGTTGGGTTGATTTGTATGTGAATGTTGCCTGCATTTCATGAGAGAGTACCTTGATTACTGGGAACTTCAAAAAACAACCATAGTCTATTGAATTTACAAGGTGGATCATGTGAAGGGGGGTTGTGGTTCTTTGTAAAACTTGTGAAGCAATCAAAGGGGAATTAAAGTGTGTTGTTTTCTTGTTTTTATGTGTTGTCAATTTGAGGGACGGTGTTATGAGCATTGGTTTATGTAATTCATTCGGGCTCATGGATTTATGTTACCAAATGTAAACAGGAACTTGGGTTCCTATGGAAATTTGATGTGGTTCATATGGTTTGAAGAAATTGAGAAAGAGAATAAAGGCCAATTGGCTCAAGAGAGAGATCAGAGTGATATGACCCCTTAGAGACCTCAAGCCCTTCTTTGTTGAAAAAGGTAGTAACTTAGGTGGTCCTAGGATCTGAGTCAAGTGACCACATGCTCATGCCAATGGGTGATTCTAAGAGTGTATCTACCATTTAATATATGTGTGTTCTATGTTGTGATTTCTCATGTGAATTAGTTTTTTGCCACACTCATTCCTCCCTCTTGGCTTCCCTTCTCTTTATGTTTCTTTATAATTTTTTTTTTTTCAACTTTTACTTTCTCTTCTAGTTACTTAATCATACCAAAAACCTTCCTCACAAACGCCCAAAAAGCATTTCAATATCCTTTGACAAGTTTCTTCAAACTTCAAACAAAAAACACAAAAACATCCTTCTTTTATAAAAAAACAGTCACACATTCCCTCAAACAAAAACCTGAATATACACAAACTGACAGACAAAACCAGAAAACCAAATTGAAAAATATCAAAACACATGCACACACGAACAGAAGCGTAAACCCCAGCAAGATCACAGAGAAAACCTTACCCAAAGCACTTTTAACATCTCGTATTTTGAGACCTCCTTTGTGAACAAGGTGTGACCCAAAAATTTCTTAACATCTCATATTTTGGGACCTCGTATCATGGGCGAAGTGGCCATCTGTGGAACCGGTGTTTTTTCCTGCCCAGACAAGTTGCCTCCACAACAAGGCAATTTAGTGCCAAATTTGTTTTGATGCTATAGTTCCTTGCCTTATAGCGGCAGGGCCCCCAAAAAAATAAAGACATAAGTCCTAGCATACATACTTCCTAACTAAACTACCAACAAGAAGTAACATACAGATCTATACTTGCCAATCTGGCAGGTTGTCAAGCACTCTTAAGCTGCATTTACACTTGGTGTTAAGGACTCAGGTGTTAAGTCCCCGAACACCAAGCTAGTCATTTAGGACCTTCACCAATTTACCACAAAGATTTTCTGTTAAGTTTCACTTAATATTAAGCAATCACCCATTTAACATTGGGTGCCACCTAAGATGCCACCTAGATTTTCACTTAACACTGACTTAACATTAGGTGTGAATGCACCTTTAAATGGCAGAATTGGCAGGCCTATTCAGGCCGTTCCTTCCTTACCTATTCTAGTTTAGGATGTGCCTATGCAACTTCATGCCCTAGCATGGACTACTAGGGGAATTACTTGGCCTCCGGGTCTTTTCTGCCCACTTGCCTTGACTTAGTACATCACTAGGAGCCAGAATGTGTTCCCTAGAAGGCACATTCTCGTGCATAATTAGCTGTGCAAATGTAAGGTCATGCATGATCTCTAATCACCAAATACATTCATAATACATTCATAAATCCCATGGACCCCACCCATGCTTAGATAATAGAAACCCAACCATCCAAATTCTGTGCACCTCATGCATCCAGTATTGCTTTATGAGAGTGTACGGGCTAGGCAGGGGGCGCCATGAGACCTGAGTGCTAAGTAGGTGAGAGTTTTGTCCTTTTGCGCTAGGAGGATTGGCGTCCATACGTCCATACGTCCATCTGCAGCTGTCATTGTTGTTGCACATTAGACCTGCAGCATGAAAAAGTTCTTTTCCTGTACTTCCCGCACAGGAATTTGTGAATTTGTGAGTACTGCAGGTGGTTTTGTCTTCGCTTAAGCTGGCCTTTCCTCAAAACTCAAGTGGAAATCTCATTGTCTTCCATCCTAATTTCCCTTTCTTGGTTTCCCTGAGCTGACTCAGTCACAACAGGTTTTGCATGCATCAATGCTCCATGATGATGCATTTCTAGCTGACATTTCTCATCAATGCAACTACCAATGAGAATCATCATTGCTGCAAAATGGCAGATGTCTGATGAACAGACTATATATTATTTTGCAACTATAGAAATAGATGTTTAAAAATAGACCATAAATGTCTGAAAGTTGTACACTAAAATACTTCTACTAGTTCTTATAGGAGGTGGGGAGGAACGAAAAGTTTACTCCCCAAAAAACTTCCTTATTCCTCCTAAAAAAAAACTATGCAAATCTTTGGTGTCAAGCGCTGAAGCCTTCATGAGTTGTCTCCTTTCTCTTATAAAAATTAATAGAAAGAAGAGAGCAGATTAGAATTCCCACAGATAGACGCTCCTCCTGAGTAAAGAAACAGGATTCTCTCTCTTGTCTTAAACTTATCCAGGATCTTATGAGTTGCACAAGGTACATTGCTAGCGAGGCTGGAATTTTGTGCGCAAGCTAAGATACAATCTTCTGACAAATGGGCAGCCTCAAAAATTAACTAACAAAATAAATAAAACAGACTTTTTATTGAGTTGGAATCAGCCTGTAACAACTTAAGTAGGTAGATAGTAGAAGACCTAGAATGTTTCCTCCCTAGTGTTGTTTTTTTGAATAAATTATTTTTGGTTTTTTGGGTTTCCCAATTTTGTACAGCATTCAAAGTGGTGATCATCCATAAGAAAATATAGCCTTAATTGGATATTTTTAAAAAAATACATTGTTTTTAAGGTATCCTTTTATATTTTTGGCTACCTACCTACTGGAAATCGATTACAAAACCCTCAAAAATCACTTTTTCACATTTTTCTACCGTTTAATTTGCCAGAGGGGGGGGCAGACTGCTAGATCCTCCCAAAAATTATTTTTCCTCAATCTATCGATCAAACAAAACAAACAAGGGGTATGTCAAACTGTGGCCGTGCCATTTACATTAAAAAGGATCTTAAGGCAAAAGAATTATGGAAACTCAAATATTTTACCATGCAAACATATAATCTTCAAAAAATTCTCCAAAAGAAACCAAAATCCTTCAAGATGTTATAACTCTATAACTAATCTCAAGTCTCAACACAAGCCAGAATATCCTCTTTCAAAAATCCTCATATCAAAATAGACCTATTACCTAGGGGCCAAAATCCCTTAAGCTACTATACTCTATAATGAATCTAAACACAATATCCTTGCCATGGTAGGCAAGGCCAACAAACAAACAAACAAACAAGGTTAACAGAGGGTGACCTTCTAGTTCTTCAAGATAGGGATGAACCACTGGAAAATGATCCCTCTGCAATTTACCAATAATGTACCTGACGACTGTGACACCATCAGGCTCCCCCTCCCCCCCACCCCCCTTAGCGCCACATGCAACCATAACTTCTTCTGAAAACTCACAGATAACAATCCTCTCAAACTCACCACCAGTTTAGTCTCTACCTAAATCCCCCCCCCCCAATTTCATCCCTACGAAGGTAATCACTTTAAATAGTCTCCACTTTCTGTGAAGAAATCCTGGACCTGTGCAGCGCAACTCCTTTTTCATCAATATATATGTTTTTTCTCTAGGCCCACTGATCATCATTATACATTCTAGAGCGTTGTTGTCTCCTTCATCATACCATTAATCTTGTGTTGTGGGTCCTTTCCAATTGCAGTTCAGGATATGTTTGCAGCTTCCCATTTAGATCTCAGTAGCTCTTTCTTTAGTATTGCAACTGATCTAGTCTGATTCTCTTTTCACTTTCAGATGTTGTGTGTGGGCTGTTGTGGGTCCTAGTCTGCTGCTTGTCCATCGGTCCAAGCTTCCTAGACTCCCATTCCTGATAGTCACTACTGTGGGTGGCTGCTCAGGGAAGTCACTCTTTGTATATTTTTTGAAACACAGATAAGGGGGGTTTGGTATGCTATGAAAATATGGAATATTGTGGTTGATGTAGACAGTGTATGAAACCTGCAAAACTAAGTACTTCTTTAGTGTCAGTTCCGACTTGGTGGTCCACTTCTGCCTTCCTTATGGGATCCGAACTATAAGTCTAGACAGCTTCGGAAATAGTTTCCTCAGCACCAGCAGCTGGGATATTCAAGTATCTAGATCTGCCTATGACGTGAATTCAGCGTGGAGTAGTGATCCCTTAGCAGCTCTAGCTGTCAAGGTCTATGAGATCTCCTCCTACACTGTGAGCTTGTGACTTGTATTTTGTTGTCTTGAGCTGTCTCAAATCCCATGAACTTCTATCTCTCCTGACCAGCAGTCCATATTCTTCAAGATGGAGTTGCTGCAAGTTTACTGTAGCATGTGAGCTTGGCTGCATGTCGACAGCTGACCTTTGTTTCTGCTTTTGATGCTAATTTACCCCCCAGTCGTGCATCGTCCAGTTTTGCAGATTATCTGATCGGAGGTTCGAGAAATCGTGTCACAAGGTTCCAGAAGGACCACATGATCGATCATGAGATTTAGCTACAAGAGAAGTAAATGGTCTTGTTCTTGTGAAACCACCACACGTACGCAGTTGTGATCCAGTGTCTTCCTAGAAGTAGTATATGAGCTACAGCAGCAAACGCTGAACTTTCAGCGGGGATTTCTATTGGATTTCTCATTGTTCAGGTTCAAAAGAGAAATCTTTTCGCAGCTAGTACACTCGAAAAAGGTAGTTCTTGAATCCGTGGACCTCTTTTTGAGAGTGAGAACAGCGTACATTTACCAGGAATCGGACAGCACCCGACTGAGGGGTAGTAGTTGGAGCTGGATCAGTTGGACTGATTGTAGACATGGGTGCTGAATTGCTGATGGTGGGGAGCGAACGCGAAGCTCCATCTGCACGAAGCTCTCAGCTTGCTACCTTCTGGAAGCTCATCTCTTTCATCTCACTTTTGTCTCTGATCACCTGCTGCAATGCTTGGACTTGCAACTCGGAGTCCAAAGATGCTCTGCTCGATTTTAGACAAGCCTTTTCGGATCCCAACGAGAAAGTGTTCTCGAGCTGGGATTATGGAGGGGACGACTGCTGCACCTGGAATGGGGTGACATGCCAAGACGGTACGGTGATCGAGCTTGACATAGAAGGACCTCCCAATTGCGAGATCACTCGCAATGACAGCTACTCGGGAAACAAGGCGCCCGGAGCTTCGCTAGCCCAGCTACAGGATCTCCAGACTCTCACAATTAAGTACCTTCAGTTCAGCTCCAAGATCCCTTCGGAATGGGGCTCTTTCTCGGCTCTAGTCTCTCTTACAGTGACCGACTGTGACCTAGAAGGCTCCATTCCTTCCGATCTCGGTAACATCGACACTCTCCAGCATCTAGATTTGGACTGCAACAGCCTCTCAGGCCCCATTAGCAGTAGCCTGTGCAAATTGAAGAGCTTGACCTACTTGGACCTTTCTAGCAACGACCTCCAGACTAGCGATATCCCTGCTTGTTTGCAACGCATACCCACCTTTAGATACGGGAATCAAGGAAATTCTGGATCGAATAGCGGCAGTGGAGGAGGTAGTAATAATGGAGGAGGAGGTTCAACTGGTGGTAATGGAGGAGGTGATAATGGCGGCGGTTACGGAGGAAATGGTTGGTATTACAGTGGAGATCACAGCTCAATCCTGAGACTGAACAACCAAGCTTCAATTTGGCAGCTCATAGGAGCTTTGACTGCACTACTTACTACGTGGCTGCTGCTTCTTCAATATTGATGCCAAGGAGAGATTTTTCTTATCACCATCAGTTGGGGTCATTCAAGGTTTCAGAAATATTTCAGATTTCAATCCCTTGTCTTTTGGCACAATTTACAGTAAATGCATATTTCTGGGTGTGGGTATTAACATGATGCAGCATCAATTCATGTACATAAGCAAATTTTAAGAATTGAGCTTCTAAGATCCTCATAAGAGAATCCCAACCAATATAAAAAGTTTGATGCAATTTGAATCATTCACAGGGAGACAGTGTACTGCATCTACAACCTGCATATCCAAAGTAGAGGATTCTACAATGTCAAGTGAGGAGTCCTGCAGCATTCTACATTGGCTCATCTCAACTGTAGACTATGAAAAAGAAACCTATATTTCTCCCTTGGTCTGAGTTCACCCAAGTTCACCCATCCCAGTGAAGGACCTACACTGCACTAGAGGGCCTGAAAGCTGGCTTCAGATGGGTTAATTTGCTCCTGCACCTAATTCCCACTGCTGTTATCATCCTGTCTTCTGCAATGACAGCTACAAATATGCTCTAAGCATGAACACTTTAATGCCCATAGGCTAGAATATACATCTGCAAAATTGCACCCAGCAGATTAATGAATTCCCACATAACTTGTATGATCTTATAATTTCATAGATTTTAGCTGTGATCTTTCTGCTGTAGCGGTATGTAGCTCCTGTATTTTCTTCAAGAAGTATGTGTGTAGTTTCAATATTCTCTTCAAAGAAATGTGAAGCTGGAGTTGTTAGGATAAGTAGTCATATGGTCTTCTTTGCCAGTTGTGGATATCAGTAAGGTTTGTGACCAAGGGTTCTTTTGTTTCAAACGGAACTTGTATTTAAAACGGTATACTCACTTTTGGACTTCGCTTCTGTTGTATTGGCAGATCACTCTTTCTTACAGTCTCAAAAATCGCCTAGGAAAGCTTTTGTGTGATTACAACCCCAAGGCAATTTGTTCATGGGGGTCTAACTGTGCTCACTGCTCACTATGGGCATAAACAGACTGTTGCACTCAGCAGAAAAGATATGGAATCTCTCTTCTTCTTTTTCGGGGGATCAAGTGTCTGCAATCTGGATAACTAGCCCACCCACATCTAGTGATCATGAGAGTTTGGTTGAATTAGCTAGTACACTCTACTACCTTAGCAGCTTCAACACTAGTTATATTTTTTCAGAAATGTTGAAATTTTCCCCAAAAATTTCAAATAACAAAATTTGAAAGGAAAAAGGAAGATTTTGAATTTTCAACATTTCTTTTTTTCTGAACGAGAATTTCAAAACTAGTGAGTTATTCAACAAAAACACGTGTTGGAGCTGCCAACTACTGAGGAGGATTCCAACTGGTTCCACATCCAAATGCAAGCACATGACATTGCCCACGAGGCCTGACCGCCAGACAAGTGCATCATACTGTGCACATGAGTTTGAAACTGAGCCAGGCAACTTCACAGTTTGCTGCAGTGAGCACAAGAAGAAAAGTCAAATTTCATCAACCTTCAGTAGGTATAATCACAAAACCAGTTCCTCTGTAGAAATCGGTGATGTGGCATCACCCCATTGGTGGAGAGGTCACAGGTTACAACCCATATCCGCTGTGTACTGGGTCGGCCAGATGGGCACAGGAGGGTTATGGTGACAGGGACAACGTCATTCATCCCAATCGGCGACGGAGTCATCAGTTACAAGTGGGTGAAATCCCATCCATTGAGTCACCAGTTATAGTCCAAACCAGTGTTGTGCATGTGTGGTTTAGGATATACTTACACCCAGTGTACAAGTCAGTGTATAATTGTGTAAGGTCCTTTCATGCCGTGTATAACCGTCAAAGTGAAAATGGAAAACAAATATGTAAATTACACGTAGTGTGAAACTTTACAATAAATAAATGAAAACAAAAATGAGTGCAAAACATGAGCACCAATGACTCAACCCATTTTCTCTTTCTCTATTTTTTCCTGAATTCTCTTTGTTGAACTGGTGCCATCTTCATAGCTATTGTTTAAATGTTTTAATTATGTGAAGAGAGAAAGCAAAGAAATAGGATATTGTGCAAAATGCATAGTGTTCATTCTCTCTAAAAGAATTAAGGTTTGTAACAAAATTGATGGTATTGCACCTTGTATCGGCATTGAAGATTATGGTTTGATTATAATTTCATATACACAACCTTACACATTGAAAGAAAATATACAAGGGATTGTGTAAGTGTATTTCAAAATATATTACACTATTTGCAATTATAAATGTAATTGAAAACATATACACCATGTGAGTTGTGTATGTGAAAGTGTGAAGACTTGAGCCTATAAGTGCAAATGATTTACACTAACACACACAACATTGGTACAAACTACAAACCAATGTTGGGTGGTTCTTTGTTTTCAAAACCTAAAATCAATGAGTGAGGGTATGATATATGTACACCTTCCATTGGAGGTTTTCAAAAAGTTAAAAACTAATTTTGACTCATGGTTCACAATTGAAATCATTAAAAACTCCTTGTTTTGCATTTCCACCATTTTTATTTGCTTGGCCACTACTTCAAAATGCCTTCCAATTCCACCATTCTTTCTTCATTCATCTTCACAATTGTTTCTAGTTCCACAATTTACCATCTACCTATTTGAGCTTCTTGGAAAGCTCATACTTTGATTCCACTACATTCTTGACACACTTCAAGATTTCTAATCTTGTCATTTGCTTCCAATGTTTACATACTCTAGCTACGTGAAAGCACTCTACATTGTAACAAAATGGGCAAATAAAAGTCTAAAAACATAGTCCACAATAAAATAAATAAATTTGAAATACCATAAGTGGAGAAGTTAGGCCATTGGATTTGATTAATCCTAGATGTTGATACTTATTTTGTGATTACCTGTTCATTTTCAAATGGTGGGAATTTCAAATATTTGTCATTCCTTCTCATGCACTTTACCAAGGTTTGTAACGTGTGTTTTTATTATTTTTCTATTGGGTTCTATTGTCCATTTACTAATGTCACTTGTTTTTATTGTCCATTTCATGTACAATGCCAAGATTTGGAACTCTCAAATGCTTCTAGGTGATAGTGCATGGCCATTGATTTTGCCATTCTAGAACTTGGAAATACAAAAATGATTGCATCTTTGAATAAAGATGGAAAGGGTTTTGGATTTTCAACAATGGCACAACATGCACCATCTACTAGTGACAAGTCTAGACCAACAAGTAATGGCAAGTCCAATTATTCCAAGAAAGTGAAGCAAGAACATGATGCAAGTTCAAGAGGTAGATGTTTTAGCCTCGTTGCTCCTTTGTATGCAAACATTATAGAACTAGGTAGCAAGGGTCCTATAAGTCGCAAAAAGTTTGCAAAGCGTTTTCATCTTTCCCTAAAAGGTTTAAGTCCCAAATGATTGAAGATTTTCAAAGATTTCATAGTGGAGGAAATCCACAAGTTTTTTGGACCTATTCATAATGAAAATGAATATAGTAATTTTTTTTAGTGAAGATCCATAAGTCATAGCAAAAGTGGAGGGTTTATGGATGTTTATTCATTAAAAGCTTAAAGTTTTTGCTTCAACAACCATTTCTTTAGGTATGGCAAGAGGGATTATGATGGAGTTGGTGAAAGGCAAGAAGATGAATTGGGCGATGTGTGTTGAATGGACAAATCAATAACAATGACGAAAAACATCAGTAATTGAAGTGATGAATGATGAAAAAGGTGACGATGCAATAGATCAACTAGAAGATGATGAAGAAAACTTGGTTGGAAGTGATAGTTGCATGATTGTTGTCTTGCTAGAAGAGATCATTCGTTATGTGGAAAACTCACTGAAAAGTTAATGCTGGAGGTTGAGGACCAAGAGTGCTTCAACAAGAAAGTGCAAAAAGACAGTTTATACACAAACATGAAATCTCATAACCAAATGGAGGATCAAAAGAATGATTTGAAGAATGCAGAGGCTTGAAGATGTAAGATTCAAATGTATGTAATTAAAGGGTTCATTAGACCTTGCAATTTGTGATGAAAAGGTGGAGATGAAAAGAACATTTGTTGAAGCTTTTTTATCTTTGGCACAAGAAGGGGAGAAGGAGTCTGAGAAAGTTTATAAGGACTTAGATCTTCAAAGCTCTAGATTGTTTGGCTTCAATAATATAAGCTTTGATTTTGTAAAAAGAATCATATTATTGCAAGAAAACTTCTCTGAATTTTTTTGAGAAGGGACTTTTAAGTCGTTAAAGTAACAATGTCATGTCGTTGCCCTCACATCTTGTTGAACACAATGATGTAGGGTTCAAAGAATGTTTTTTGATAGATCATTGTCCATATTGTTGGCTAGGATTTTCACCAATGTGGGTAAGAAAAATTGCTTCTTGCAAGCACGTATATCAATATTGGTGTGTTATTCATTTCAACATTTCATCAAAATGAATCCACCCAAGCTATGCTGAAGAGATGCATGAGTTGTGGTGGAGTTGGGTTGGTATCCCAAAACTGGAGACTCTAATGATTGTCGAACTTAAATCAAAACCCTTGAAGTCGAAACTTTCGAAGTGTTACATTTTATCTCCCAAAAGTATAGGTTTTTTTTTAAAACCATGCTTAAACATTGTCTTTCAACAATTTAGGTGCAATATGCATGGACATTAGGTTTTTTGGCTTATTTAAGAAGTTCCATTTTATTTCATTTCTTCTACATGCACTAGCACATCATTTTGTCTTTAAGAGCAATCTTGTATGTACTTTGTGAGATGGAGCTTCCTCCTTGTTTTCAAAGGTCCATGTTAATTTAGTATGTAAGTTTTGAATTGTCAAGTTAATATGCATTCTTGTGGACTATAAGCTCCACAAATTCTATGTTGATCTATGCACAAAAGTGCCATAACTTGCATACTTATAATTCAAGTTTGCACATGAATCCAAATAATGTTTTTGTGTGCACATTAAAATCCAACAAGCATTACAAATGTACAAGGTCAAATGTGCACATTAGTCCATTAAGTTCCACAAAACATTACAAATGTAGGTCATGTGTGCACATCGGCCCATTCTATTCCACAAACTTTGATTAATTGTTCACAATTTAGTATAGGTTTTTCCACATACATGTTTTGTGTGTCCACATGAGTCCATGGGTGTGCATAAAAATAGTTTAAGGGTGCATTTGAGTTTGTTAAGTTCCAAAGATTTCCATTTTATTTGCACAAAATCATGTGAACTCCCTTAATGTAGTTTAAGTGTGCCCATTGAGGTTTTAAATTCCCATAAAATTAGTTTATGTGTGTGAATGAGTTCATTAAGTTCAAAAGACATTCAACATATGTGCACAAGAATCTAGTGAGGTCCACAAAACCCATAGCGTGCTTGAAGAGTCTTTGAATTTCCACAAGTACAATTTATCCATGTGTACAAAAGTCCAATGAATCCACAAAACTCATTGTGTGCCTTGAAAAGTCCTTGAATTTCCACAAGTATAGTTTATGCATGTGCATAAGAGTCCAATGAAGTCCACAAAACTCATTGTGTGCCCTAAAAAGTCCTTGAATTTCCACATGTATAGTTTATGCATGTGCACAAAAGTCCATAAATAGTTCAACATAAAATTCTTATTTTGCATATGAATCCATTGAACTCCATAGGATGTGTTGTTCTTATTGCTTATAATTCAATTATGTATTTAGATGATTTGCAATTTACATGAAAAACTTATTTTAATTTTGCCAATAAAAAATTTAATCATGATGATTTTTGTTGTTTCAATGTCTAGAAAAGATTCCTATCTAATTGTGAATCTGACTATTGATGTTGATGTTGATGTCTTCAAAAATTCCTTTGGGCCTTCCACCAACAATCGCATCCAAGCCTTTAGAGGTTCAACTACTAATTATAAAAAGGTCCATCAATTTTATATAGTAGCAACCAAGAAATCAATCCAAGTGTTGGCAACCAACAACTCCATGTTGAAGCCATAGAGGATCTTGTAGAAGTTTCCACCCCCAACAAATCCAAGCCTCCTTCTCCTCAACCACAACCTAAACCAACTATTCATGCAAAGCTACCATTAGGAAGGAGTTGATCTTATAGGCAAATGAGGAACCAAAAGACATGAATGACGAGGAGATAGAAGAAGAGGGGTTTGACAAAGATGAACTGGAGCATGATGAGGAATTTAAAGAGGAGCATGAAGTTGTTAGCGGGCCTACAAACCCTCCCACAAAACAATTTAAAAATTGCCTTGCTAGCAAGTCCAAGAAGGTGATGAAGTCACCACTCAAAAAAACAACCAAGAAGGCTAAAAACCAATGGTAGAGTGGGTTAGTACAACAAAAACCACTTGACATGCAACCGACAATGGCAACTTGCGACTTCTTAGGGGCAAGATGTGATTTTGGTTGTTCCATTTTTTGTCTAGTTTTCTTTTGGTGAAGGGTAATAGGTTCTAGAAAGATCATATTGAATATAATATTGCAACATGTTTGTATACTTGAGGCTTTAGCAAAATAATTAGTTAAAGGTTTATTAGGCATCATTTTGTAGATGGGCATTTTATGCAAATTTTTCTACTTTCAAATCATTTACCTAGTGTGCATGATGAAAATGACCACATATTCTAGGTACATAGCTTATATTTATCACCTAGTGATCTTTGATTTGTTGCAAATGGTATGCAACAAATTTTGTATCTTATGTTTTAAAGACTACCAATGCTTTGAAAAAATAGGATAATGCGGTCTAGAGTTTCACATGGTTGTGACCCATTGAATGTGATTGGTTTTAGTTACAATTTAATGCAAATATAGTTTTTCCATTTTGTCTAAGACTAGCATTGTCAAAAAATTGTTAATTAATACATGGTCCCACAATTTGAAGTGATTATGTTATGTCCAATTTGGTGTGGCTAATGAAAACAATTATGAAAATAGTTCTTTCTTGAAATATATTGAATGTTGTTTTAGTAGTCAACAAGTTGATCAACTTAGAATGTGTAGGTGGAAGTAGGTCTTGGGGACCAAATGTATATGGAAAAACTTGCCAAAAAATGATTGATGGCGGTCTCATGGCACTCTCAAAAACTAATCCAATTTTTGTTGGTTGTGGGACTTAGCAGAGTGCAAGGCATGGATTTGCACTCACACTAACAACTCTAATGTGCATTTTTCTTATGGGGATGCAATCCATGGGGATGGGGTCATGCAATTGATCAAGTCCATTTTGGAGGTCACATCAACTATGAAAGGACAAGTAGGTCTGACTTGCTTAGGATTACTATTTTGTGAACACATGAATAACAATGTGAGTCTATGAGTAGGAGTAGGAAGGAATATTCCAAATACATTCCATTCATGTTAGATAGAATATTTTTGATAGATTTTAATGACATGTCAAAATATACTTTAACAAAAATATATTACAACACATCAACACAAACTAACACATCATCATTGCCACATGGACACTCAACATCAATATCTATGTTCAAACAAATGTGAATACAAAATTCCACCCAAGTTTGTGCCCCATGTTGTAAAGCACAAAAAGGTTTATGCCACATTTCTTAAGAGATCTTGCCCCTTGGAATTCCAAAGGACACACATATAATAGCCATTCAATGATTGCATTATCCTTACATTTCCAATAAATTTCTAATTATATTTTTTCGTTTTATAATATTTATTTTCATTTTTTCTATCCCTCATCATTACCCACATACACTTGGTATCTTCTAATATAATTATACATTCTCATTACTTTGACTAAATATTTGCATCCTCCCACCCATTATTGTTAATTTGCATACTTAATTGCCAAATATTCAATATCTCCATTTTTGTGAATTCTCTCTATAACAATGACAACTAGATCAATATATAATTACTGTCAAGGAGACCACTCAGAAATTGAGTGGATGACTCGGAATGTTTTGTTGCAAACCAATTTTGGATTCAATTTCAGAAAAAATAACAAGACCATGGGGAACTCTTCAAGACAACACTCAATTTGACCTTAATGTTAACAACTGTACCAACCATGTGGATGTGTCAAGGACAATTGAAAACATGTTCTATAGTTTCAATTTTGGTTGGTTATGATTGTTTCAAGGAGCTTGTCACAAGCCATTTAAAAATTCGGGAATAAACATTTGAATTATCATTGTATAAACTTGTAATCCTACAACCCATTTCTTGAAGCCCAATATTCAACATCTACTTTGAACTTTGCATCTACCTTTACCAATTCATTCTACTTTATAGGTGGATACAAATCAAGGTCTACTGGAGTTATGCAAGAATGTTGTTCATTCCTTTTCAACATGGTCACAGTGTTCTCATGATGTTTGTTTGAAAAAAATATAATTGTAAAACAAATAATTTGTGCATTTTTTATGACCAATGTTTATTATACAATCAATTAATACTAATTTAATCAATATTGGAACGATGGAAATGCATATGCATGAGATTTATTTATTTATTTGGGATTCGAATAACTTTGTTTACCCCTTTAGAGGTTCACAATAAAAGGACTAAAAATATTATATATATTAATATCAAGTGCAACATTGTTTCAAACAATTTCCTTCCCATAACCATTTCAAAATTACTAGAGTCAAATCAATTAAAAGATCTTTCCTAATTACATATCCAAATTATTTTTCAAGAAGAAATATCATTACTATCACAAGAAGATATCTTGTCCATTTCCACCCCCACACATTGCAACTATTTTCTGATTTAATTACATTTCAACTACATTTGACCATCTTAAATTTGCAAGTGGCTTGTTGCACTAATTAATAGTCAATATTGTTTATAGTCGTTATATTCACTATGTTGTTCATTTATGAGTATTTGAACCTTATTTAATTATTTAATAATTTCAAATTGTTGACGTGGAAATTAAAGTAGCTTTTAATTTTATTTGCACAATACATTATAATTACTAGAAGAAATGTTGTCCATTCTAACCATATTTTTGTGACTACTATGTGACTAATGTGCAAACCAATTAATTTCATAACTAGTAGTGTGTTAGTCCTATGTGCCCATGTAGTTGCAACTTGTTGTAATCACATATGCAACTACAGGAAGGGTTGAACCAAATTCTAACTGTAGATGTAACTACAACTTATGACTAGTATGATTTTCATTGAATGTAAATGAAAAATGAATAATGTGATCTAATTTTGATTGCATTCATCAATGGATGATAACATAGGTATTTTTGCAATTACAAATGAAAGGTTTTTCAACTGCAATAGTATATTCTACCACATGAACAAAGAAACATAGACCACATATGGTAAACTTTGCTATTTCAAATGGACTATTATCCCTTCAATGTACCCATCCATGGGTCTTCCATGATATAATATCTAATAGCTAATAGTTTGCTAGAAAAGGTTATTATAACCTAGTTGGTAAACTAAGCTAGCTAAGCTTAATAGGTTATGTTAAACTAAATAGGCCTATGTACATTAGTAGCCTAGCTTGCTACTTAATTAATTGGCCTAAGTTATCTATAAGTAATAGTAGGCTAGTTTATTAGGTGTAGTTAATATGTTAGGCTATGAAGGTTAGACCTAGTTAGGCTAGGTAAGCTAGGTAGGTAGATGGTGGTCTATGTCATTAAATAATTGGTAAACTAGGTAGTAAGTAGGATAGGTAGTAGGTATGTTTATTAATTTATTGTGTGAATATGTGATCATGTTTTCATATTAATCAATTTATTTATAAATTAGGTTAGGTACTTAATCAATTAATTAGTTAGGTTAAGTAGTATGTAATAAGTAGGATAGGTATTAATAGGTAGTAGGTAGGTAGGTAAGCTAAGCAATAGGTATTTTATTTGTGGATATGTCATAAATGTTTTGTATTAATTGATTAATTAATATCTATATTAAACAATTTATTTATTAAATGTAGGCTAGGTAATAGATAGTAAGTATGTAGCCTAGGTAGAATGTGATAAGTAGGATAGGTAGTAAATATTTTATTGTGTGGATATATGATAATGTTTTTGTATGGGATAAAGGATGTGATGATGTTGTAGTGTTGTAGTGTTTCCCTTTCATTAAAATTGTCCCATATTTCTTGTCTACAATTTCAAACTTGTAAAGTATATAATTAGGTGAAGGAATGGATTAGATTCTTAATATGCACTATAAACATATGCATGTGCCATTTGGGATGAACCAATCAAAAGGCTTATCCCCAACAAAATAAATAGGTTCCTACCTACCTACTTAGCCTATGCTAGTTAGCCTATTTTACCCTAGCCTAGGATAGATTATAATTAATTACTGTAATTATAGTATTGAATTATTTTAATTATAATATTGAATTACTATAATTATGATCTATAATTATTAAAATTATAATATATATTTTTTGAACTAATGGAAAATTACCACGTGTTTTATGGCCATTGGCTCTTTAAATTACCATGTGGTTAAATCCTAACCACCCATCAATGGCACATTTGGTAGCATGCGACTATCCCAAATGTAGTTACAAATTGGGGTTCCACATCATACTAAAGATCATCCATGGCAATGGATGAAAAACTTTGGCCTAATCGTAAAGTTTGCGACTACACTTTCAACTTCATAGCCATGTCATGTCTTTTGCGATTGACTCTCTTATGGCACTTGTCCAAGGCAACTAGGCTATTTTTAATTGCATGTGTCCATTACAACTATAAATGAGTCACAAATTCAGTTGTTGATTTTCAAATTTCTTCTAGTGAATGGGTTAATGATTTTTTGACATTTCTTCAACTACAACATGGTACATGAATTGAACCATCAACTTTTAACATGTTAAAACCATTACTTAGGAGTTGTATTTTACACTTACCATAATCTATTTAAAAACATGTAACAATTTTAAACCCCACATTTATATTAGAATGGATTAGTAATTTTTTTCATATCTCTTTAATTATCAAAATTAAACCTCACTTTAAATGTTAAAACCATTACTCACAAATTGCATCTTGCACTTATTATAATACACATGCAACTCAATATTTTACAATTACATTTGAATGCTTTAGTGAAATTTTTCATATTTCTTGAACTATCAACATCTTTGTGTACATGATTCAAATCATCCACTTTGAATTTAATGAAACCACTACTCAATGGAAGCATGGAGGCTTCCATGCTTCCATAATGAGAATTTTTAAAAAGTGAACCTACTTTCTTATGTTTATGTTGAAAAACTGCCATATTTAAAGTTTGGATTTAGGTCGACGTACTTTTTGGTCCACTTTACCATGATTGGAGCTTCCAACAATGTAATATGTGTGAGATTTTTTTCCTATTAATGGGTTTGTGACAAATTTTATCATAATAGCTCTTCACCAATGTTAGATTTTCTAACTTTATTCA
>Ga0209208_10003141_pt1 | contig 23767 bp, 34 predicted proteins | sample S1TSphfallax_3_FD_187694 | JGI IMG/M metagenome (GOLD analysis project Ga0209208, IMG submission 187694) | Host-associated microbial communities from peat moss isolated from Minnesota, USA - S1T2_Fd - Sphagnum fallax MG (SPAdes) (version 2) | ecosystem: Host-associated > Plants > Peat moss >...
TATTACATTATTGTAGCAACCATTACTTCAAATCCTACTCTTCTGCAATTTTTGGCAGCATATTCAAGTTGTGCTATGGGAGAATATTTTTGAAATAATGGAATGCACACATTAATTATTTATGATGACCTAAGTAAACAATGAATGGCATATCATCAAATGTCATCATTGTTATGTCGACCACTAGGTCGTGAGACGTTCCCAGGATATGTGTTCTATTTACATTCTCATTATTAAAAGGAGCCATTAAAATGTCAAACCGGACTCGTGCAGGTAGCTTGATTGCATTACCCATAATTGAAACACAAGCTGGAAACGTGTTTGCTTATATTACTACTAATGTTAATTTCGTTGTAGATGGACAAATCTTTTTGGAAATGTGGTAGCTTAAAATTAGAACTGGTGCAATATCGTGAAGTAGTCGTTTTTGTTCAATTTGGTTCAAACTTTGATGTTGCTACTCAATATTTATTAAATCGTGGGGTCAAGCTAACGAAGGTTTTCAAACAACCACAATATAGCCCAATTCCTATTGAAAATAAATCGTGGTTATTTATGTAACTATTAAAGGTTATTTAGATCAAATTCCTATTTCGAACATTGATCAATATGGACATGAGCTTTTGAAGTCTATTGTATACTTTCTACTATTATATAACAAAGAAACATCATTGAGCATATTAACAATCAACTAGCTACCTTTTGTCAAAAATCTACACAAGGCTTCTTAACAGCTCATTTAGTTCAAAAAAATTAAATTAAATTTTTTTTTGATATATATATATATATATATATATATATATATATCTTTCTCCAATTTTATTTTTTCTAGGCTGTTGGTTTTCTTTTTGTGCTTTCGAATGGAGGGCCAAAATGGTCATGGCATAGTTAAATCTTTCTCTTTGCCCCCCGGCTACACCTTTAATAAGGTTTCACCATATCGACATAGCTCTTCTCCCCTCCATCCCCTCCCCTCCAATTTGTTTTTATTCATCTTTTTTTACAAAGAATAAAAACTTTTTTTTCTTTTGAGTTCTCCCAAAGTTACCAAGGGACAAGACTAAACTTTAAAAAAAAAGAAGACATGAACAATATTTTAATCGTCTACTATTAGATATTATTAAGTATCGAATAATAACATTATAATGTCGGCAAAATTTTGTATCAAAAAATAGTATAATTTATTTATTGGGTGGCCTCTTTAATATGGAGAAATAACATATTATATTGATTATGTATCATTTAATTAGTATTTTATTATATTATATCACGAAGTGATGCATTAGTCTTTTCTATTAACTTTCAAGCATAACAAAAAACTGCAAACCCATCAGATGACCTATTTAAGATTGAGGAGATATCTTAAATAAATAACTTGTAACTCTTCCCCAAACCTATTTGTATATTGAATGTTCATACGAGAAGGAGCGCTTTTAGGTTTGGAACTAGGGAGGGTTGTTCTAAGAAATAACTTGTTTTATCCAGGGGGTCCAGGCACACCTGCGCGAATTACAAATGACAGCTACAAGGATGGCATGAAAGAAAATCATACTCGATATTCAAGGATAAATGTAAACTTATCAAACAAGGATAATCATTTTAGTTCTAAGAAAAAAACTCACTAGCCATGGTAAACATTAGTTTAAATGACAAGCATAGCGAGCCGAAGTCACTAGGATGACAGAATGCAAGGCACATTCACGTATTTAGAATTATTGTAGACAATAGATTATTATTGATGTCCTATGAGCAAATCAGGTCCGAAGCAAGTAGTTTTAAAACTAGCATTCAACGATCTTAAAACGGTGATATTAAAATGCACAAAAACCCTTTTTAGGTAGACATCCAAGTGTTACATGAAAAAATATACAAACAACTTTGTCATCATTGAGGTTGATCATTGAAGCTGACGTGCTAACCTTCTCAACCAAAGTAGTCAAATTGGCAGTCGCAGAATTTTAACAAAAATGCGGTCCTAGCTTTGAGGAGGCCAAAACCAAGGTAGTAGTATCCAATAGGGTTTTCTAGGATTAAGGATATTCAAATTACGAGCTTCGATCCAAGTTCAACATGTTGTCGAACATAAATCATTATCATATCGCAATCCTACCTAGTCCACAGAACAAAGTATGGCCACTTTGCATACCAAGGTGCGTAAGTTAATAGTGTTAAAAGAAACTCATTGTTATATTTATACAAAATTTTAATCTTACCTTGAAAGGTTGGTCAAATGACATGCAAATTCCATCTACCAGAACTCAAAATCTAAACAAGAAATAAACTTGCTTGGATAAGCTTACAAGAAATTCCTTATTCACATGATGAGGTGGTTACTAAAAAAATCAACTTTGCAGTCCCCTCACCATAAGAACTATTAGGGTACATCAGACAAATAGTTTTTATTCAACATTACAACTGTTGAGGTCAAACTCTTGTTTAAGGGGTTCAACTTATACCCAAGCAATGAAATGCTAAAAATCAACTTTCATGAGAAAGTTGCAAGGATAATGGACATTGGAGTTACATAAAAGGGAATGGTAGAAAAAGTTACCTAGTTTTGGGGAATCAAGAGAATTCGGATATGCTTTTACTTGTGAACTATGAGTTAGAAAGGATAATCATTTGGCCCATTGATGTTAACCCCAATTGAAATTTCAAAGTTTGTGTATTCATCAAAATTAAATGTGAAATTTTTCATGTGAAAAGGAAAAGAGAAAAAACAAATGGCAATGAAGAAAACAAATGGAAATTAAAAAGGTGGATTCATATGTGGGTACACAAGGTGAAGAATGAGACATAACAAACATGGACATCATCACTTTAACCTTGGTGAAAGATCTCGCTTTATGCTAACTATTGCTCGCAGTTTGAACTCTAAGAATCATGTTTATTCATCATAGCATCCATGTAACCTTTTACATTCTTTGACATCTACCTTCTTGAAAAGCTTACAAACCTCTATGAACCACTTCATAAAAACTTGATAAAGGACAAATGGATGTGATATCAAGGTGAGTTGCAAGTTTGTAAATTGCCATAGCCATGGGGCTTGAAAGTTTTCAACTCAAATATCGAACTCACCAAAATTTATGTACAAGCCCAAGGGGGGAGGGGAATTAGGTGCTAAATTGAGTTCAACATGTCCTTTATTTTCCTAAACGCCTTTAACAATTTGGGGCTTAAATTGAGTTTCATACCTCGTTCAAGCCCAATGTGTTTTTTTTCATGGTTTTTTGAAATTTCACCCCCTATGTGACTAATCGAACAAGGGGTTTCAATGCCATCTTTTCCCGACTTTACAAATAACTTTATGTTGTGTGACATTTTGACAAATAAAGATAAGCTTTATAAGACATGTTTTTGGGCTGATAAGATAACATTTAAAATACATCATTACAAGATTTAGGGATTTGACTAACATTTAACAAAGTATTGCCAATTTCATTGTAGGTGGGTGGTTGAATATCACAATGACTAATTTTTCAAAAAACAATTGTCATGATTTTCACAACATGTAAAGCCCTTGGGAGGAAAAGAGGCAAAAATAAAAAAGCCCACCAAAAACATTCCAATGATAAGAATTCAAAGGAATTAATAATCTTTTGTAAGCTCCTTATTGATTTTGCATAGTTCTTTGTATAATCGTCCCTACAATTCCAAAAACAATTCCAAATAGAATTATCTCATTTCCAAGCCTAACCACCTTGCTTCCTTCCTAACAACTACCTCTTATCCTTCTAACTACCACACTCCTTAATGCCTAACCACCTTGCTTCCTTCCTAACAACTACCTCTTATCCTTCTAACTACCACACTCCTTTCCAAATAACTATCGCTTATCTTTTATAACTATTTCATCCCTTTCAATACTCACCAACATGGATATCAAAAGGCAAATTAACATGTGCATTTTCATGTCCATGATGTTTATATTAATTGAAATTACATTTGACATTGACATAAATAGTGATGAATTATTGATCATCATATGGGAACATAATAAGAAGGAAAGGAAACTCATCCCGGGTAAATGCATAGCAATGTGGAGCCCAAGTTTAAAAATAAAAAGACGGAAAACATTAGACAGAAGAAATGGAGAACTTAAATAAAGGAGATTAGACAATAAAAGTGGGCTTAGAAAAGCTGTTGAAAACAATCATTTTGGCCAAATTTTACTCTACCGCCAACAATCCATGATGAAAAGCTCATGTCCTCCATGATGAAGCCAGTAGCTAAGAGCTTTCACTAAGCAGATACTGCACAAAGCATTTGCCATGTCAGAGCAATCTCTCACTATATCCAAGAGCTTAGGAAACAGCTCGATGATTTGACTCTGTAAACTCACTGCCTATGTGAGTATCAATACTAGTGTCGGTGGTGATTTCGAATTCCTGGAGCTGAAAAAACAAGGGATCCCATGAAACACAGAGGCTGTTAATGCAACACTTGTCTCAGGTGCCAATCAGATGCTTGTAGCGTGCATAGCCCAACACTGCTATGAAGATGGTCACGCACACAATCCCTGACACTATCACCACCTGTTATCCACCCCAAGTTCCCATCACCAGAAAATTCAAAATTTACAACCATTTGGTCCTCACATAAGACAAGTCTGATGTTGAACCACAATACAGTATATATCTGTACTGACCACACCTAAACCACAACATACATACTCATCATGTCATACTCACAGAAAACATGCGGTGATGTTCCATTTCAAAGTCTCCTATAATTGTCATATAAGTGACATACATATAAGTAAATATCTTCACAGATCAAACCCTTAAAATGCCCTTGAATAGTCACAATTTAACACAGCATGCTTCACAAGGCATATAGGAAAAACCTGGAATGTCCAGATGTCAACAAATTGCAGAAAATTTGGAGATGGACATGTCTTCTTCAAACCAAAGTCTTGCAGAGAACACTAATGAAAGGAGAATCTCCAGCTTACCCATTTAAAAACGTAAGAATGGTTTTGATTCCACAGATAAGGAATATTCATGCCAAAAATGCCTGCCACCAGTGAATAAACAGCTACCACAACTGTGGCTGAGCTCAGGACCAGCTCCAACTGCATGTTCACAAAACAAATGTCTCATTAGAATATGTCTAGAATGCAAGGTTTCTCCAGGATAGACATGACATCCAAAGCACACTTTGGCAAAAGCCTCACCCCTTCACCATCTTGCAACCTTCCTATAAAAAAACACATTGCTATGTGCATTCATCTTTCTTGCAGAGTCCACACATGTGATACTTGCTACATCTGAAGTCACTCAACACAGGAGATAAGAGGACTCAGTTATTGCAGCACCAATGAAAAGGAATTTCATGTGCACCCTAAAAGGAGGATTAATTATACAAATGGAAACAGGCAATTCTGCAGAAATTATATGTCAGTCTTGGGCATACTAACCACAAAATGCAGCAAAGTAATGGGAGCTTGATTCAAAGAATGATGCACAAACCTGTATAAGCTGATTTCTATGATTATCGAGCTGTAATGAGAAAGAAGGAAACAAGGAATGATCAGAATAGTGCATTTTAAGGATCAGAATGCAGCTGCCTTAAATTTTATGTGCTATACAGATGCTGATCTGCATTTCCACAATGCCCACAGATAAACCTACCATTGACATATCATCCAGTGAAACCATGAGACCCGATTAAGAAATGTGTGCAGTCATTTCAATTAGAAGCCTCATAGCCGTTTTCTATTAGCCACTAGAAGCATAAATGCACTTCATGAGTACATCACAATCTCCATCTTTATATAACATGAGGGTAATGCTTGGAATCTTCTTGGAGCAGCAAAATATTGAAGTGTCTTCACTAAATTCTGACAATATCTTAAAAGCCACAAATGTTTCAAGATCAAGCACCTGGATATTGATGTAATCCTCGGTGTCATCAATGTACTCACGTAGCTGCAAGCAGAATACAAAACTTAAAAGCCATCAAGCTGCCATTCATAACCAGTGCAGCTGAACCCATATCATGCCCCTTTTAACTGTTGACAGAAACAGGAAATTTGGCTCCAGGCATTCTAATGCAGAGTCATGAAAACAATTTCAATGCAATGCATGAGATCTGAAATGACTTGTCAACAGTAAGTGCACCTGTGCATAACTTCACAAATTGCGCAAAAATGGTTCTATACAAATCCATAAACTCCTGCATTACAGTACTTTTTGGTCCAAAGGACTAAAACTGTGACAAAAAAGATAAAAGCACTCAACTGTAGTGAGTTTATTCAGAGTTCCATCAATCTGCATGAAGTACGCCTGCAAATCCCAGAAATCAGATTTAGCCATCCAAAATTTTCTCAACAGATATTGAATGAGGTGAGAAGAACTCATCCATTGCAGCTCCACGATGATGCATAAGCAGTTCACAGAAGAGAAGGTACATTTATGCTTAGCTGCATCAACCACCAGCCTGCTAGTATAGAGATATTGAGGGAATCAGCTCACAGTTATTATAGCTTAAGGCAAGAAAACAGAAGAAAGGATATGCTGTGTAAGAATAACCCATGCCCCAGAGAACAACAAAACAGAAGAAAATACTCTGCAATAAAGACCCAAAGTCTATAGCATCACAATGTGATCACAGAGAGATACTGCCAAAAAAAATCAAGTGACCAAAGAAAATCAGAAGATAAAAGAAATGAGAAGACACAAAAATCATAAACCTCTAGTGACCAATCAGAGAGCCAAGTAACCAAAGAGAATGTCATTCTTGACAGCCGCACCTCAAGCAACATCTCGAGCTCCTCAACATCATCTGCCCCAGTACCAGTCCCATGAGCATAGCTTGCAATTGTGCTTGCTTTGCTCACCCGTGATACACGAGAACCAATAGTTGGAGATGTTGGGGCCCAGTTAGGTGCAGCCAAACTTACAGCTGGAGATACAGCTCCAAGTGCTTTCCGGGAAAGAAAAAGGTCTGCCATATCATCATCATCATCTAGCAGCTGCTCAAGCTCATCCCTCACCTGTGACAAACAGTGGCCACCTCATGCATTTTACATGTATTCCAGGATCCTCTTGGCTCATGTTCACATCTAGGACTACAAGTTTCTGCAATACCTCATCTACATATAGCAAAATCAATCTGCAAGATGGGAGATATAAGGAAACCCATGTTGTCACAGTAGGGAAATTCCCAAAGATTTCCATGCTACTCACAACTTCTACATGTTACCGCCAGATACACTCCTTGATACAAAACCTCTATGTCAAACACAAAATACAAGCACTACCTTTTGCACTCGGGCAGTCAACCTGGTCATGGCACTCTTCATTTTCCTCACTTGGTCCAGATTTCGACTGCTGACCTGCATGCAGGCCACTTCCAAACCTCAATCAAACATAAGTGGCCAAGGCAACTTCAAACATTCATCAAGGATACATTAAAGTGGCTGCAAACACAAATCAATTGACATGTCGCTAGCACACAGAGTACAGCATATCACTGTTAAAACATTAAATATCAGTACAGTGAGATGTAATGACACCTGCATTACATTGTAGTCAGGTGCAAAAGGGTTGTCTCTGCCCACAGTACAGCCATGGTCATTGACCCTTACAAAAGGGTACAGAGGAATTATATACGTGCCTTTTTTGTTAATGCATCCAAAGCTGGGTGAGCAGTAGACTCCAAATCTTTTGTGCGTGCCTCCAGGAAGCTGCAGATTGCTTCTAGTGCCACCTCGAGTGCCCGGAACTCAAATGGTGGTACTGATACAGCCCCAGGACTACTCATCAGTCGTCTCAAGGTTGAAAAATCACAATCTAAGCAAGACTGCAACATCAATATGTTCTATTCTGTTCCCTCTTTTACTGGAGACAGTATAGAGCCCATTCCTGTGGGCAAACTGTCTTAAATATACCTTCTGTACATGTGATGTATTGAAACAATCACATTAGCATAAATTTACTCTTGCTCAAAACTACACACGACACATCTGTGCTCCTCAGTAAACGCACCATCTGACCCTGGCACACTGTCATTATGGTCTTGGATTCGAGGACTCCAAGAATTATCCTTGCCAATTTTCTCCAACTCTTTACCCTCACCCTCATATTCGTTCAAACCCAAGTGATCAGAAACACCATTCACAGGCAGACGCCTGCACAGCTCTTCTACGAAAGGTACTACATTTTCATCTCTTGGGTTTCGCAATAGGACCTGCACAAGGATCCCCACAATTTCCCATCTTGAGATCAGATGACGTATCAAACATGCAAGATTGAAAAAGAACCTCTGTCAGTAAACCTTTGTCAGGCTCCCCTAGTTCAAATACAGATTTGAGTTTCTTCATAGCCCACCTTGGAATAGGCTCTTATAAAGGTTTTATAAATTTTATACAGCAACAAGAGAGAAGCTGACCACTGCAACTACATGGGACAGAAAATATATGTTCATTAATGAAACTAAACCTTGAGGTATGATGGGCATTTGCACTGGTTAGAATAAAACTGTTGCTGAGAAGGTTTCAGATTTTCTTCACAGGAATGGTATTAGAAACACAAAAGAGTTGGCAATACAGGGGAGACCCCAATGAGGAGACAGCTCTCTGCTTCCAGAACATGGAGACTGATATATTGACATTCCCTGAACACATTCATTCTGTGCTTGCCTTTGTGCATCTGCTCCAAAATGTGGGTCTATTGCTAATGAGAAATGTCTGCCAATTGCAAGACCCTGATACTAGTCATCAAGTCAACTCTTACAGGAATGCAGTAGTTGGGAAATGCCTGCAAACTCTAAGAAATGTGCCAAATTAAGTCAAGAAAGTAAGAATGAGAAGGTACCTCTTCTGCTGTTATTATGGCCTTTATATGCTGTTCAAACCAAGATTGACAAAGTAAGTACACAATGACAAATGAATTCTTTACTTGAAGATTCTACAAACGGCTTCAACAATAAAAACCAAGATCCTCCTCCCAACAGAGGTATCAGGTGTGATTGTGCACAAGTGTATAACTCTGATATACAGTCCTGCTAGACACTTCAGAGATACCTGGAAGTTCTCAACACTAGTACAACCTGCAATAACACATTGCAAGGTTGCATGAAGCCCTAATATGCTGTTAAGCATAAGTGTGACATCATACCCAATGGGAATTATCCTGCATAGCTGCTCTTAAAGCAATGCTCTCTCTGGTGAAGCAGAGAACTGAAAACACTATACAAAATGAGGGCAAGAGAAAAATCCTTGCCCCATTGAACTCTTTTAGCATATTGGCATAGCATATCAAAATGAGGACAACATCCGATCATACTTCTGAGTCATAGTCAAATCATATTTTGCACTTCACTTACTGAATGAGGTAGTCTCCCCCATCATTAACATGCTGTGAATCATCAGACTTGATGGATACTAAGTCCATATATATCAGGGAAGAGTGAGGCACTTGTGCTGCTGAGCATATGATGCCCGTACCATTTTTTATAAACTTTATAGTGGCTCCAATAAGTGTGGGTGTGGAGGAAAAGACCAATCTCACCTCAAGATTAAGGACAATGGCACGCTCACGACCCAGAATTGCAGATGGATATGACAGGAGGGGATCCAGAATGCGTAGGTCGCGAGCATGGATGCCAACTCGATGCATGATGGCATACTTGTCCACTTCCAGCAGCATTGGCTCTCCCTTAACATCAAGCAACATCCAGGAATTTGATGCTGCCTTCTTCTTTGGAAGTGATGCCAAATCTTGCACTGAATTATTTGCCATCTCAGTCTTGGCAGGTTTGGCATACCAAGTCTACTGCTAGATTCAATCAATCTGCAAACAAAAGAAAGAGAAAGCAACCTGTATGAACTGAGAATCACTGTATACCCAACCCATATCCACTGTGTCGCCCTATAAGCTTAAAAAAAGAAGGAGCCACCAAAACTGCTCTGAATGGCAAACCGAAAGCTATGGCAAATGTCAATTCTTGCAAAAGCTCGGATCAAGGCTTATAAGCCACTACAGTTTCGGTCGGAAAGAGAGCAGATTCCTATTTATTCCAAGCAAAAATCTCCGCTATTCTATTCAAGGCACAATTCACATTAGTAAAACAACTGCCTCTCGGAGTTGTTGTGAACGATCAATTCCAGATTCTTACTACCGCCAGCGCCACCGGAACACGGCCCGCAAAATCTCCCTCCGTTATGAACTCCACTCCTACTACCACCAGCATCACCAGCGTCCAGCCGGCTGCAACACAGCGAAGCCGATTGCACCTGAAACAGCAGAAACGCAAAAACTCTTAAGAAACATCTCTCATTCACCGCAAATTCAACCAAGCTAAAGATGAAGCCACAGCCCCCGCCTACCTGCGCTTTGCCTAGCTGCAAGGTTGCAAGTTCACATACGTTGGATCCAACCTAGTGCAGCAGATATGTACAGCATCAACGAATGTAGAGCAGGGGGCGATAGTAGCCGTCGCCAACAACACCAGGAGCAACAGCGGCAGCAGCAAAAGAAGCGAAGAAGAACAAGAAGAAGATCGCCAGTTTAGAGACAATGATCCTCCGCAACAACTCCTGTTGTAGCAGTCTAGGGGCATCCACAGCCCCCACCGTCCCCACATCGGCATCCAATAAACCCAAGATCTCTTCCAAAACCTGCTGTCCAACCTCCCTCTCCTGTTTCTCCTCCTCCTCCTTCCTCTTCCTCCTCTTCCTCTTTCTTCCTTCTTGTCCGTGGCGATCTTCCTCTTCTTCTTTCTTGTCCGCAGCGATCGCAACGAAGCAGAAACCAAAGCACCAGCAACGCAGGAGGAGCCGCTGCGCTGCTGTATGAGGCGCTCATTGAAGCAGAGATCTGGATGAACTCTGTGGAAAGTTTCTGGAAGTTTGTGGATGGTGTGGATGAATTTCTGCAGGGAATTTTTTTGGAAGTTTGTGGATGGTTTGGATGGATTCTCTCCTCGAAAGTGTTTGGATGAATTTCTGTGGAAAAGTTTTGGGAAGTTTTTTTGGAAGGTTTTTTGGATAGTTTGGACGAATAACTGTGGAAGGTTTCTGGGAGTTTGTGGATGAATTTGTGTGGAAAAAGTTTTGTTAAAGTTTTTGGATGAATTTTGGTGGGAAATATGTCTTGGAAAGTTTATTGGATGTGATTTGCATGAGTTCTGTGGAAAGTTTTGAATTTTTTTGGATGAATTCTGGGAAGAGTTTCTCGGAAGTTTTGGGATGAATTTTGTGGAAAAACGTTTAGGGAAGATTTTGGATGAATTCTGTGCACCATGAAGGATGGATGACAAGTGGTGACGAAATAATTTTACGTTGGGTTTCAGTTCCCTAGCTAACCACCATCTAGCTAACCATGGTGGTTAACTCAGTTGCTTTTTTCACTACCTACCTACTAACAACCTGCAGGTAAGTAGGTAGTAAAAACAGCCATTAAAGTTATCCCTAAAGTTAATGGTGCATTTCACACTTGATTTTAAGTCAGTGCTGAATGAAAATCTAGGTGGCATCCTAGGTGGCATGCAATGTTAAATAGCTGATAGCTTAATGTTAAGTGAGGGGAGGAACCTGCTCACATTAACACGTGGTGGGATTTCCTGAAAATCCGGGACCAAAATGAGAACTGGTGTAAAAAGGGCTGTTCGTTTACCGGGCAATGTTCGGTGGAGGGCATGTTTATTACCCTATGTACTACCCATCGTTTCGTAGGGTCCCCCTTACGAAGCAGAGCCGACGAAGAGGACTCAAGAGCACTTGCTTGCTTGGGCGTGTTTTTAGGGTTGCAGGGGTTCGACGTCTTCACCGGTGTTTTAGGGTTGCAAGGTTTCGAGACTGCAGAGAACGATTTGGTTGATGCACGATGTGCTTTTGGAAATGTGTATGTTGGGGAGGGAGCTTTAAAACAATTGTCCTCATTGAGCCCACATTCCTTCGTGTCAATCGGTTTTCTGCAGTGATTTAGTGAGCTATCGCTCGCACAGTTAGAATCCAAAAACGCTTGGGAGGTTTCTCGTCTGGATGCTGCTGTCTGAGAGAGTTTGGTTACCAGCATGTTTGTAGCAAGAAGCCTCTCAACACTAGGGACTGATGGTGGTGCTGCTCGTTTGGGCATGTACTTGCAAGGATGATGAGAGAGAACATTGAAGAATCTTGGAGATGGATAGCTTGAAACGTTAGGGACGAGGTTTAAGGGCTTGAGGTTTAGGGTTCAGGCTTTACAGTGTTCGATTCAGCAGGTCTGAGAGAGAGAGAGAGAGAGAGAGAGAGAGAGAGAGAGAGAGAAGCAATGCCAAGGTACACAACCTCGCAGACTTATACAGATGGGAACACACAGATTGTGGCACTGGCAGGGGCAGAGGGGGGAGATGGTAGCAACACGCAGATTGTGGCTGTTGCGCAAGGAGGAGGAAGAGGAGCTGGAGGGGAGATTGTGGAGTACACTGGCGGGGGAGAGGTAGCAACGAGGCCGCGGGATGACGAGGATTTGGAGGTGAAGCTGCGTCGAATTAGCGAACAAGTGCCTGTGCGTATTAGCAACACTTCAGGCAGCTCGGCGGGCTCAGGTTCAGGCGACTTTCATCAGGTTTGATTATGTTCTGCCATCTTACTTAGTTTCCATCTTTCGTGGCATGAAGATCCTTTCCAGGAGCTCATGGATCTCCTTCCCTTTGAAGTGTTGGTTGGTATAGAAGAGCTTGTGATTCATCAGACACAGCCTTGGGATTTTTTTCCAGTATCGCCAAATGCGGCGGAGAGAGCAAGACAGGCTTGCACGCATGGAGGCTGATTATCTGCAAAGAACAACAGAGCAGGAGTTTCAAAAACGCCGTGAAGAGCGCAACCGTGCTGCTGAGGAAAGAACTGCCAAGAAGCGAGCAAAGCGACAGAAGAAAAAGGAGAAGCAAAAACAAAAAAAGTCCCGGCTTGCTCCAGGTGAGCTGCTCTTAGGGTTTGGATTTCTTTTGTGTTTCATGTGAAGAATGTCATCTTGGCTCTGTTGCATCGTTGTTTTGTGAACCACCAAAGGATCTATCTGCACACAATCTGATGGAAAAACCACTAAGGTCCCCAAGATTGGACCCTGTTGCCTTCTTTGGCCATGATTTGACAAAGTCTTATGCAGACCACAGATCACATCATTCCAGAAGAAAGTTGCATGCTATCTTTCACAAAGCATGAACATCATAAACATGTTGACAGCAATGTTTGCTTGTGGATCCTTTGAAACTGCAAATATTGAGGGTGTGGTTCACATCTTGGACATGGTTCTTCTCATAGGAAATCAAAGGTTGCAAGTCCTTCAATTTTGGCTTATGATGGATCCCCAGTTGATCTTCTTGGAATTGGATGTTGCCAGAAAGTCAAAATTTTGTACGGAGTTTTTTGTGGGCACTAAAATTAGAAGGTGCTCTACTGTATGGTGTTTTACTTCTTTGCTGATAAAGTTTGTAGCACTGACAAGCATTGCTTTTGAAAATCTAATGTAGGTGAAGCCCATGATGCAACAGACATTGCACACCAGAGTGGACTTGCAAATGAGAATGGAGAAGTAGAGGGTAGTGATGAGTCGGATGATGATGAATTAATCAGAGAGAAACTTGGAGCACCTCCCCGGATTCCAAAACCTTCACAAAGAGAGACTATGTGATGTGCTCATGTATTCAGCAATATTTAGCAAAATTTCCCCCAAAAATCTTGGAAAGCTTGCAGTTGTCCATGATATGCTCTTGATAGTTGATAGATTTTGACCAGCATGAAACTCTTCATGATTGTTCATTCTCATGGTTCATGTTTTTGTCTTTTTAACTTTATATGCACGATGGGTCAGAATTTTGAGTACTTTGTGTGTTCTTGCAAACCATCTCTTTGGTTCTTAGTGTACTGTAAATGCAGAGTGTGAAGCAATTTCAATGCAAGATATGACTTGAAGTGATGAAGACCCTGGCCTTGCTAACTTTTGCGTGATGGTAATGTATTTCTGGCTCCCTTACTAATTTTCACTTTGAAGGCAGTGCAATCCATGCTAGTTGTTGGTATTTGATGAGTTGTTTTAGCAGGTATTGCTAGCTCCCTGTTTCTTTTTTGTCTTCTTTCTGTTGAAGATGAAATGTTCATCTTAGACCTAGTGTCTAAGGTCCTGGGGATGGAACCATGATTATCAGACAGATCATGTGTTCCTTCCTCTTACAACTTACTGATGTGTTATTCTGTAATGTGTTTTCAATGTAGTCTACACCAGGCAACAAACTTGTCTTCTTCTGCAGGAAGTCTAGAGGAACTTATTGAATGAAGCTCTATAAGAGTTGGGAAATTGGAGTTGCCACCATAGAATGTAGGTTGTGAGGGATTGCTCCAAAGATTCAACACTATAGTAAAGTTTTTTGAAGATCAGTTTTCCAATTCAAATGTTTGATGTAAGGAGAGGCTTGCACAGTTCACCATATAAGGTGATTCTTCACTATCATGCTTTGCTGAACCCCAGTTTCAAGGCTCTTTGTAGGGAAACTGGGACTGGAACAGTTAAAACTCTGACAATATTTTGGGAAGATTGCTGATAAGTAGATTATCATCATATTTACTGCCTGTGAGAATTGTCACAAGGCAACCCAAGTTTTCACTGCCTTTCAAGCAATATATCCTGTGCCTTTCACTTTGATGTCAAATACTACAGTTGTGTCTACTCTGTGATGTTAGGGACAATTTTTCCATTGTCAATAAAATCCAGTTGTTTGTAGATCACACACAAAAAAGGACTTTTCTTGTGCACCAAGTGTCTTCATCATCCCTGATGTAATTCACTTCAGTTTTAGTTAATACTTGTTACCTTCATCATTTCCATGTATATTGCCAACTCCTTGAAACGGGATCAATAGGACTCATGACCTGTTAGCCTTAGATAACCACCACAGGAATAAAAATTGAACACATTGTGACTAAAAGGGGGAAGACAATAGATTCATTATGTTTTGTCTTGGTACTCTGGTTTGAGAACCCAATGTGACTCCCCTGTTCCTTTTTGCAAAGTTGCTATTTGCTTCAGAAGCTGCCGGAACAAAGCTACATCTTGTGTTGATATTCTGTCCTTAAAATGTTGAACAACATCAGCAGATGCCACCACCCCACCCTGCTGCTGTAAGAATGTACACAGCTGCCGGATCAGGACTTCTGGCTGTGCAGATGTCTGGACCCTTCGTGCTGATCTGCTGGAACTGAGTCCTCTTACCCCAACATTGCTGGCAGTACTGGTAGAGCCTAGTACTTCCCCAGCACCTACATACAACAAAACCCATAAGTACATCAACTCAAGGTATAAGGCAAACACAATCTGACATTCGACAAGTCTCTTTATCAATAGTATGAGAATCATGCAAACAGAAAATTGCAAAATGACATAAGCACCTTCTTCATTGCTTGCTATCTGAAAGTTGTACCTGATGATTCAACATGTCGCTGATGCATTCGAGCAAGAAGGTCTTGAGAGGATACAGCCTTGCCAGCTGAGCTTCCTGCAAGACCCCCCAATGAAGCCCGGACGGCAACTTGTCCATCACTTGGCTTTGCCTGGTTTGCTGCAGAAGATGAAGAAGCTAGTCGGGCATTTGAAGTGGAGCCAAACCTGCGCCTGTGTGCTGCAGGTGCACCTGCACTGCCAGAGCGGCCAGTCCAAGTGGGAACTTGCACACTGTCAATGCTGCGCAGCTGCCGTGACTGCCGCAATGCCATGGCTGCACGCTCTGCTATTTGGCTTGCCTCATGGTCTATCTTGACCTTCTCAGACTCATGCACTCCAAGGATTGCATCATGATCCATCGCTGACTATCTCACAACACAAAAATAATGCACACAGGTATGTCAATTCATCTGGTCTTCCACAACCTTATATAACACACTAAAATAGGACTAAACTAAGCACAACAGGATACATCCATGATAGCAAAGAAATTCATGATTTGACAAAGCTGCATCTGATATCAAGGCAGCAACATAACACAATAATGGACCATGGAACCATGCAGAAACTTACATGAATGCCATTGACCTCAAATAAGCTCTTCAGTATTCGGGACTCATCTTCTTGTGGCTCTTCATCTACAGCAAGTTCCTTGGTTGTGCCCCCTGTATCCAAGTCATCCACTGATTCTCTCTTTAAATCTACTCCCCTTCCCACATGTCCTCTATGTTTTCTAGCTCCCTGCCTACTTGTTCCTACATTTCTGGTAGTCTGTACAGATCCACCATCTTTTCTCAGTGGAACATCTCCACCAACTTCTGCAAACAGGGTTGATGTTTCGGTCTTGCTGGCATGAACATCTTCTTGGAGGGTGAAAAGATCCCTCATATCCCTGGCTTTAAAGAAACGCCGCTGCTGTGGATCTCGAAGAATTTTGTTGGTCAAGAAATGTTTGTAGATCTGTCTATGATAAATCTTCTCCTCAATTGTTCCTCGAGTTATAAGGCGATATATAGTGACATCCCGTGTCTGACCAATACGCCAAGCCCGTTCCCTAGCCTGCACAGCACTCACCACCAGAGATACTCAAATTCCATAGTGAAAACCACCACTGCTGCCAAACAGACTTGTGAAAGACAATTTTCACCATCCTCTTCAATTTGTATGTCACAGAGATGGCATACCTGAATATCTGTAGATGGATTCCAATCAGGATCAAAGATAACAACACGGTTGGCACCTATAAGATTAGTTCCAAGGCCTCCCACCTTTGTAGTCAGAATGAAGATGAACACATGAGCACCCTCATTGAACTCATCTATCAAAGACATCCGCTGCTTGATAGGTGTGGATCCATCCATTCGACGATATACAAAGCCCTTGGAGATTACATAGTTTTCTATGATATCCAGCATCTGCTGTGTTTGTGTGAATAGGAGTACCCGATGGCCTTGAGTGTTCCACAAATCAAGAACCTGCACCAATACTTTGAGCTTTCCACTTCGCTCTGGATTGCCATAATCGGGATGTTGGCAACTGTGCTCTCTCTCCAAAAGATCAGGATGATTACAAATCTTCCGTAATATGTCAATTCCGTACAGTGAGTTTCGGTTTCCATTGAAAATTTGCTCAACTTCTGAACTGGCAAGAAATGCTCGATATGCTGCACGCTGATCATCTGTTAGACTACAAAACAAGACATGCTCGGTTTTCTTGGTAAGCTGTGCATCCACATCCGACTTCATGCGCCTCAGCATGTAGGGCATTATTAGGTCACGAAGCACCACTGCACATCGATACGCTGTTGATACCTGTAGTGGGGTGGCATTTGCATAGCCACCAATGGCGATAGGCAGAGCAAACTGAGACTGAAATACAGGCAAGACCCCTAACTTTCCCGGAAATACAAAGTCAAAGAGTGACCACAGCTCTGTAAGCTTGTTCTGAATTGGCGCACCCGTCATAATGATACGATGTACAGTTTGCAATTGCTTGCAAACCAAGGTTATCTCTGCATCTGGGTTGCGTATCCGGTGCCCCTCATCCAAAACTGCATAACCCCAGTTGATATCCAACAACTTCTCTCTAACAATCCTCAACTGTTCATAAGTTGTGATCAACAAGCCAGAGTCTGAGCCCACCACTTTGTCAATCATTGCATCCCACCTGTTCTCTTTACGTATTGCCACACCTCTCTTCTCCTCCCCTTCGCTTTCATCAGTTTCATCATCTTCATACTCCTGATCTGATCCTCCCTTGGTTTTGACATTCTTTGCTTTGCATCCCTTTGTTCGTGACAGCACAGCTGCTGAGTCATGCAAAACCTCCACACTTAAAGCAGGATACCACTTCCGCACTTCTCGCCTCCACTGCTGAAGAAGTGTGACAGGGCATATCACAATACTCGGTGTATACATGCCACTGTTGTGTAGACCTGCAAGAAATGCAATCACTTGAATTGTTTTTCCAAGGCCCATTTCATCACCTATGATTCCGCCTGCCTTTTGACAATGCAATTCCCACATCCACTTCACCGCAGTCTTCTGATAGTCAAAGAGTTTGTCATAAACTGTTGCTGGTACCTTGAGCCCACCATCAAGTACTACATCCTCAACCTCAATGATTGCTTCCTCTGCGGAGCCTTCTTCAATGTTCTCTGCTTTCACATGAAGGTGTGCTTGAGCCCGTTTCTTTGGGTGGCCATCCTCATCCTCTGTCCAGCTCTCTGGAAGATAGTAGCAGTCCATGGTTACACATTTCCTTGACTTAAACTTGGCAAAGGTGCACAGATTGAGAACAGGAACCACATCCTCAATACTAGCTCTAATTGATTCCATGCCCCAGTCTCTAAAAAAGCACAAACAAGAGAATTTCACAAGGAAGCAAACACTGTCATCTAACCATCCAATCAGCAACCAAGACAAAAGAATGCAAGAGAAGAGGAGCTGTTGTTACCATCCTCTTCTTCAACCTCTGTAGTCTCATCACTTGAAAGATCCTGTCTCATTCTCCACTTTTTCTCAGGCAGTGGTCTACCTCTCCTCCTCTTTTCTCTCTTTTTTTGGACTTTGGTTTTCTCCCCATCTTCATCTTTGCCAGCTTGGCTCTTGAGAGGTGTCCGTAACCGTCTGAATTCACGTGTTGGAGGTTCCAAGTCAGGCAGCTGGGATGCATCAAGCAATTGAGTGGATGGCCTAGATTCAGCAATGGCAGCCAATGAAGCAGCTACTTTAGCAATGGATTGTCTACTGCGATGCTCATCCTCCTCCCTGTTTGTGCTTAGAATGCGTGCATCAGATCTTGATTCAACACTTTGAACACGACGCTCAAAGCCTTTCACTTGGTGAAAAGGCGTAAGCTTGCCAGTGCGTATCAATCTGTCACGTTCCTGCAAAGCCAAGGTACTTTTGCCTGGTCACAAAACCCCCCCATATTCCCACCACCGAAAACAATCTTCACAAAACAACAATTCCAATGTTCAAGCTCCAGGCAATACAAAATTCCATGAGCTTCAAACCCTGAAATTGTCCTTCTTCAGCAGCTCTGTTTTGTTTGAAGCAATACATAATACAAAAACAATGCAGCATTTCTACTTGCACTCTTAGCTTGTGTTGTGGTGAAGGCACAATCTAACCAAGCACTATCAATAGGTGAGAGCAATACTGGTGTGGAAGCTTATGCTTACAGTTTCTACTAACCCTGAAGCTGCATCGTCCAAAGCTGCATCCAAATTGTCATCACCAAGGAATGAGACTGCCTTCTTCTTTTTTGCAGTGCTTTTGCTTGCAGATGGTAATATCACCACTTCAACCTCACTCCTCCTAGCTTGCACAACTCGAGAATTTCCTGTGGCTTCTGCCACTAGACTACGCAACCTGTCCTCATCTTCATCACTAGGTTCTAGGGCTTCGAGTTCTACAGAAAGTTGTTTTCTTTTCCTAAGCAAGCTCTTCAATCGATCATTAGCTAAAGCTCGGTGCAGTGCCACTCCATTATTCACAGCTTCTGTATTCACCCGGAGTCCTTGCAAAACTCCTTTGCCCTTCTGACGACCAGCTGCATCCTGCTCCAAGCTGCCCACTGCATTATTCTCCTCTTCCTCAGCAAACCCTTGCTCAAACACATACGCACCATCAGCAACTGCAGCAATTTCCCGATCCAAAGCTGCCAAGCTCCGCTGCAAACGAATCCGTCGGTCCGACAACCCAATACTCAATCCATCCACATCCACAACTTCAGCAACCCCCCCATCTTCTTCTTCTTCCTCCTCTCCATCTTCCCCTTCCTCTTGCTTCCCCGATTCAATCTCACTAATCCGAACCTTCTGCTTCACCTGCTCACATCCAAAACACAATTTCTTTTCCTGTAAACCTAAATCCTTCCTTCAAAACCTCCACTTAACCCCGGCTCCCCAGTTCTTCCATCCTCACATAACCCACTACTCCACAACCCCCATTCTGCACCTTCAGCTTCACCTGCTCGCAATGAAAACACATTCTTCACGTAAACCCTAAATCCTCCCTTCAAAACCTTCTATCTACCACCCCTGTTCTTCCATCGTCCCCAAACCCACTACTCCTACAACCCCAATTCTCTCTAGCACCCCTTTAGATCCACGATCTGCACAATTTTAGCAACAAACCCAATCGCCCAAATATACACAAAGCCGGGAACCCAAACACAAAAACCATCTTCCTGCAACTGACAAATCCAACCCAGACCAAAAACCCCACACGAACCTGAGCCAGAAGTGTCCTCTCAATATCCTCCGCATTCGCCGACGTCACGCCGAGACTGGACAGCAGCGCCTCGTCTTGTTGCTCTTGCTTCTCCAACAGTCCATCACCACTACTCCCCATAACTCACTCCAGACTTTCCCTCCCCTTCTCTGTCTCTCCGGATTTCTCTCTCTCTCTCTCTCTCTCTCTCTCTCTCTCTCTCTCTGTCTCTCTCTCTCTCTCTCTCTGTGTTTTTGTGCCTTTCACCCAAGCTGGGTTTCTCTCCTCCCCTTCATCAAATCCATTCCTTTCTCACTGTGCTCCGCGCCTCGCATCCTTCGCGTTCGTGCGCAGCACATGCGGTTTTCTCCCTGCAAGAGAGAGAGAGAGAGAGATCGGAGGCGAGCGACAAATCTCACGAGAGACAAACGCAGCATCATTCGAGGAAGGAAGCTTCTGTGCGACACTACCGCCATCGCCGAGAGCATGCGGCGGGAGCAGCAAGCTTCTCACGGAGAAGGGCATTATGAACATGGCTAACCATCCTCATGGATGAATTTCTTGACCCAATCATGTGATGAGGTCCATGGGATTGGATGAATAATGAATTAAAATTGACAAAGTTTTTTTTTCTGGATGAACAATTGTCTCTAAAGTATTTGGAGAAGATTATGGGTTCAAGCTCTCTCCTCGTGGATGAACTCCTAGCCCCAATCATGTGATCAGCTTCATGGGATTGGATGAATGAATAAAATTGACAAGTTTTTTTCTGGATGAACAATTGTCTCTAAAGTATTAGGAGAAGATGATGGGTTCAAACTCTCTCCTCGTGGATGAATTCCTAGCCCCAATCGTGTGATCAGGTTCATGGGATTGGATGAATGATTAAAATTGACAAGTTTTTTTTCTGGATGAACAATTGTCTCTAAAGTATTAGGAGAAGATGATGGGGTGAAGCTCTCTCCTCATGGATGAACTCCTAGCCCCAATCATGTGATCAGCTTCATGGGATTGGATGAATAGTGAATAAACTTGACAAGTTTTTTTCTGGATGAACATTTGTCTCAAAATTATATGGAGAAGATGATGGGGTCAAGCTCTCTCCTTGTGGATGAATTCCTAACGCCAATCATGTGATGAGGTTTATGGGATTGGAGGAATAATGGTTCAAAATGAGAACTATTTCTAGATGAACAATTGTAAGTATTTTGACAAGATGATGGGGTCAAGCTCACTCCTTGTGGATGATTTCCTAACCTCCATTAGAGTGAATAGGTTAGTGGGAAATTGGATTAATGATAGAAATTAGGTTTAAATATGAATAAAAGCTTGGTTTGATAATAGATGAGTGTTTTTCATCCATTAGATAGCTAGGGTTTTCTTTTTTCTTTTAACAATCCACTCATGAAATAAGAGGTTGTCACATGTGAAATTTTGAATCATTTTGTTTCCCAAGGGTTGGAAAGGATTTACACCAAAACTAAAATTACACCCAAGTTGGAATGGCAAATTATGTCATTTTGCATATTGGGTGGTTATATCAATTTTAATAAATTAGCTCCCCTATATACTTGTCCATATAAATGATAAAGTTGTAATTAATGTATCATTATTATTTAGAAAAACCCATGTAATGCATATAATATGTTTATCTTGCTTTATGTATGGATGAAGACTTTGTACCCTCCTAGTCTTTTCTTATGTTCAGCACCAATTCTTCCTTGTTCATTTTCAATGATGGTAAGTAATGTTCATAACAAACAAAATCCCAAATCATATTCATAAACCTCTACCCAACTCATGTTCTCTTTTGATTATTTAGATTCCATAACATAGTCACCAAATATTAGCTAATCTTTTCTGCAAGTCATGTTTAGCCATGAAGTTGTTTCACATTACATCCTTTTAAACACCAAGTGCCCAAAAGCCAGGGAACAACAATCATAAAAGGGAACTCATTGAGACAAACTCTCTTTCAAAGGAGACCTTTTTCACAAACAAACTCAATATATTTCCATTGTCATAATATCATAATACAAGCCTTTAAATGTCCATGTTCATTTCTTTTCTCCCTCTTTTATGTTTGGGCTAACAATCTTCTTGTAACAAACTAACAATTCCTAATGTCATTCTATACTAACTGCAAAGCAATTATCACTAGTTTTATGCCAAGAAAGCTCTAATCATCATTGGCTTTCATGTTGGCATACTTTCTATTCCTCTTCGGCTCTGTTCCTTTGGATATTACAATCGGTGTGTACTTGCAAACCAACAAGTTTGGTATGCTATATGTGTGTCGATTTGCCCACATCCATATTGTTGATATGTGCTTTTTGTTGGTATATAACAATTGATGTCGGTATGTAACTATGCCGGCATACTTCTTGTTATTATTTGCATGCAAAATCCTATGTTACTTCTACTTACTAACAACTAGGGATGGAAAGCTAAAGGGCCTTAAGTGCCATGACTAACATATATTGATGCAACAAGCACTACCTCTTTGCCTTTGCACATTGATGTAAGAAGAGGTAAGAAAGTCTATTATTAACCTAAACTGGTTTTTTAAGAAGATTTGTGCAAAGGTGATTAACCCCATGACTATGGAAATGCTAAAGGTAGAAGTAGCAGAAATCATGTCAACTTTAGAAAAAGTGTTTCCCCCATCTACTTTTGATGTGATGTCCCATTTGGTCATCCACATTGTAGAAGAACTAAAGCTCTATGGCCTATCCACACAAGGTGGATGTACCCAAGGAGTGTTATATGAAGGCTTTAAAGGGATATATGAGAAACTTGGAAGGCCATAGGGGAGCATGGCAACAAGAAACTCCATTGAAGAGGCTTTAGGGTTTTGCATAGAGTATATCCAAGAGGTCAAGTCCACGAAACAAAAAATATGGGATGATAAGGAAAAGTCTACCATGCATGACAAGGTTCTTGAAGAAAATGGGCATGTGCATAGAATGAATGTTGGCCATTAAAGGGTGGACGACACATTCATTCTACACAATGCATCAATAATACATGCATAGTGCAAGTGAGAATGTGTCATAGCTTTACTTACTTAGGACTCATTATTTATTATATGCAAGAGGTATGTGTTGTTCAACAATGAAGGACCCAAAAGATAAAGGCATTTGCACATAATGCAAGAAGAACACGTAATAAGAGATTGGTCTACAAAACACCATGGTTGAATTGCCTCCATTTGAAGCAAGTTCCCTAATGATGTTGCAAAGGCAATTACAATGAGTGAGGATGTTCTAGATGATGTGAAATCAATAAGTACCCCACCCTCTAACTTGGTTACATCTTATTGTTCCATGTATGCATTTAACAATCACCTACAAGTTGCAAGTGCAAAAATACATTTGTTAACGTCAGATTTAAAGGTGGTAGCTTGACGCACTCCCAAGTCCCGGGGTGAACCCACTTGAGGGTTCACCAAAGTGCAGTTGCGAAAAGTTGGGACTCGGAAGGCGCTCCCGACTTCCAGCACTATAAAGGGGTAGAGGGGCGTGTTAGAAGTCCCGGGATTAGACTAGGAAGAGGGACTAGTAGATCAAGCTTGAATCTGCATCCAAAACAAACCACAAAGTGGTTAGTTCACATTCCGAAACA
>Ga0209208_10003142_pt1 | contig 23766 bp, 13 predicted proteins | sample S1TSphfallax_3_FD_187694 | JGI IMG/M metagenome (GOLD analysis project Ga0209208, IMG submission 187694) | Host-associated microbial communities from peat moss isolated from Minnesota, USA - S1T2_Fd - Sphagnum fallax MG (SPAdes) (version 2) | ecosystem: Host-associated > Plants > Peat moss >...
CAATTAGTTAATAAAAAAAAACATGGCCACTCCTTACCCACACGATCAAGAAACCATCGGATGAAATCGTATATACTACATACTTGGATGGAAATTATAATGAAAGCTATGCAAATGAAAGGATGAAATAATCCATTAGTCGTAAGTTAGTCGTAGAGTAGTTGCAAGCGGCTTCAAATGCAAACAGTAGTTGTAGATATAACCAAGAGAGTTGTAAATGTCAAATAGTCACAACTAGTCGCAAATTCGTTGGTTGCAAAATCACATATTTCTACTAGTGTCTTTGCTCTTTGGAGAATCCGATCACGCTCCTTGGCACCAATTGTGCCTGCCAAAGTACCACTGCGTAGGTATTCCACAACAGAGACATCATTGTAGATGTCACGGCCTCCAGTCAAGTCCTCACTGGACTCTGGATCTGCAGCATTTGGCTGCACATTCAAGGATTGAGATACCTTCACCCCTCCTCTTGTGATGACAGCACATGCAATGCAATCTTGGCCTGAGATTGGAATAAAGTCAACTCCATCCTCCTCAATCAACATGCAAAGATATGCAGATGCATGCCAACCAGGTACCACCTCCTGGTCCTCTCCATGCCATCTTGCACCAGTAAGGTCTTGCTGACTTGTGCATGGATTGCGGCTCAAACCATCCGCATCTTGGTTCAATTGGCCTGCCCGATGAACCACTGTGAACTCATACTCCTGAAGTATCAAAGCCCACCTAGCAAGCTTCCCTGTCAGCTTGTCATTCTCCATCAACCACTTCAATGGTTGATGGTCTGTAATAAGAGTGAATGGATTGCCAAATAGATAGCACCTAAAATGTGATACTGCCCACACTACAGCTAAGCATTCCCCTTCATAAGAACCATACTTTGCCTCTGCAGCATTGTTAGAACGGCTGGCAAATGCCACAACAAACTCCTTTCCCTCATCATCAAACTGAGTGAGTACTGCTCCTAACCCAAGCATACTCCAATCAGTATGCAACTGAAATGGCCGCCTGCGGATAGGTCTCCGCAAAATTGGCGCTGTGGACAACTTGTCCTTGAGCTCTTGGAAGGCCTTCTCCTGGGCTTCACCCCATACCCATGGCTGGTCTCCCTTGGTCAACATAGTCAAAGGACGTGCCAATGCACTGAAGCCCTTCACATACCTCCGGTAGTAGTTTGCCAGTCCCATGAATGCACGGACTCGGCTTACATCAATAGGCTGTGGAATCCGCCTTATAGCCTCTACTTTGGTCTGTTGAACCCCCAAGCCACCTGGATAAATGGTATGTCCCAAATACTCAATCTGTTGTTGGAAAAACTTACATTTTCCAGGGTGTAGCTTCAACCCATGCGCCACTAAGCGCTCAAACACCTCTTTTAGGTGCTGCTCATGCTCCTCCACAGTGTCACTATAGACTATAATATCATCTATATAACACCGCACAAAATGTAGGCCAGCAAGTATCTTGTCCATCACCCGCTGAAATTCAGCAGGGGCATTCTTCAATCCAAAGGGCAAGAACTTCCACTGGTACAAGCAATCCTTCATGAAAGGATCAATCCCCCAGAATGTAGTCTTCTGCCTATCCTCTAACCTGATAGGAAGCTGATGATATCCAGCTCGGAGATCCAATGTACTGAAGACCTTTGCATGCCCAATAGCATCAAAGATCTCTTCTGGAGTGGGCATGGCATACCGATCTGACTTGGTCTGCCTGTTGATAGGGCGGTAGTCTCCACACATCCGCCTCTCAGACCAATTGCCATGCACATCCTTCTTGGCTGGCATTACAGTGGCAGAAGCATATTCACCATATGATTTCTCCACCAGCCCTGCTGCAAGAAGATCTTGGCATCTAGCTTGGATCAATGCCCTCTCCATGTCTGAGTACCTGTAGGGCCGCCTAAAGATTGGTGCATCAACTGCTAAGTCAATCCTAATACCTGGTCCCTTCAGCCTACCCAAATCTGCCATACCAAATGCAAAACAGTTGCTGTAACTCCTCAGGAACTGTCTTTCCTGCCTTCTCTCTGCACCAGTGAGCTTAGGCCCTATATCTGGCTCCCAAGTCTCAGGGGTTAATGCTTCTAGAAGAGAAGACTTCAACACTAGTTGCTATGCTGCAACCTTAGGAGCAGGGTTGGGAATTTCCTTACCTTCTCCACAAACATCAGCAGCCCCATCCTCTTTGGGTAGCTCTTCTGTCATAGCCGCTACCTTGGCTGCAACCACCTCTAGCTCAGCATCCCATTCAATCCATGGATGTTGCTTTGAAATTGGTAGGGCTAGAAATTTCTCAACCCTTGAGGGACATGCGCCCCCAGTTGCTGCCTGTACCGTCTCGGCAGGCGGCAAGCTCACAAAAGGATGTAACATGAGTTCAGAATGGAGCCTCCTTTGTTCAGCCCATCCTATGCTCAACACCCAACTAAGGCAATTCAGGTCCATAGCTTGACCAATTAACTGCCTTCTTGTACTTTCTGAGAATTCAGGTACTGCTGTGATGCCTATAGGAAACCCCATGGCACGCTCCCACTCATCAGCATTAGGCTCAACCAACTGTTGCAGCCCTTCATCCCATACAAGGCCAGATCCGCCCTGTCTATAGGCATGAGATGCTGGATAACTCACAAGGGTAGGCAATGCTACCCTTGGTAAACCAATCTTATTCACCACTGCCAAAGGTGGCAAATCATTCCGTCCAACAGCTTGGGACCTCCGACCAGAATCCAGAATATCATCAACAATTAGTCCTTTTGGTCTAACCACTCTGGAGTATGTTGCCTTCAATACCTTAGGCAGAGCCAGATTAGTCCACCAGAGTCGTGGACGATGGGCGCGTGAACCAACACTGGCTGCATCCAACAATACAGCTGATATTATATTTTATGTTATAATATCATAGGTTATTTATTTTATTTTAATTTATTTTTACCTTAGGTCATTATATTTTGTTTTAGATTATTTTAAGTTATTATACTTAGGATAAAATAATTTATAATAACTTAAAGTATAACTTGAAATAACATATATTAATTTAAAATAAAATAACTTAAGGTATAACCTAAAGTTAGTTGAATAATTTAATTTTAAATAACTTTAAAGCTTATAATAAACTAGTTAAGATACCTTAAGGTAAAATAACATATAACAATTTAGGGTACAATAATTTATAATAACCTATAATGACATAAAACATAAGTTAAAATAACTAAAGTAACTTAAAATAATATAGGTATCATAAAATAACATAGATAGAATGATTCTAAAAACAAAAAAAAACATATTTATTATTATAAATTACAATAGTGAATTATGTTAACTAGTAATGAAACATGATGTCTACATAGTGATATTATAATGAAATAACTTTTCACCAGGGTGAAATCAATAAAATGCAATGAAGTTATTTCACTTTTAAGGTCCCCTAGTGATTTAAATTAGTAAATTGCACCGCACTTCAGTAGTAGTGCTTTTAAAAGGAGTATCATTTTGGTCAAACAAACAAATCCTCCAAACTTTAATTCATAGTTACATAGATGGACCTCCATGGTTTAATCAAAAGGTATTAAATGTAAAAAACCTAACAAACATCATGCCTATGAATTATAAAATATCCTACAAGATTTCAAATAAAACATTAAATAATAATAAAAGAACACAAAAGACTAGAATGTGGTTAATAATACATTAAAAATTTAACATTTCATAATTTAATAATGAAAATCATGCAAAATTTGTTCATTTGGATAAAAGCACACTAAGGTGAAATATATTTTGGCATATGTGGAGTCCATATTAGTGTTAAAATAAAAGTCCATTTTACACTGTAGCAAAATATATTATATTACACAAGTCATATGGTAAGGTTAAGCAATTTTTAAAAAACTTTTGGACTTAATCAATTGTAAATAATTGTATAAAAAATTTAAAAAATGGGAAGTTGAATTATTAATCCAAATGAATAAAGGACTTTATATTTTAAAAATCTATATTTCGTTATAATTTCAATTTATGGTTTTCAAAATCTTTCAAAATTGTCTTCCTTTGTATCAATGGCATCACATTACTTTTTATGTCAAAAAAATCACTCAACTAAACATTCTAGTAAATATAATGAGTCCATAATCATATGATATGGATTGTGAGGCTAGGTTTTTGGCATTTCAAAAGTCAAATATGTTATGGCAATTCAAAATCTATTCATGAAATTCATACATTATTTTTTTGAGTCCTTTTCACATATTATTCATTTATATTATGTTCCATGCATGTGATTTGTAATCCAACAAGCTATGACATGATTATGTACTCCACCTTAATGTGCTTTCACCCATTCATAATTCGTACATTTTAAACATTGATATTAGGCATTGAAGACACAAATTTATAAGAAGATGCAAAATTTGTGTGACATTTGTTTATTCATATGCCAATACATTCATCTATGTGTCAAGCGTGTTTTCAACACATGATATTCATGTGTAAAATGTGTGAACCTATGAATGAACAAACTTTGCATAATTTTCATATGTTAAATTTGTGATGTAAATTTCATGTTGAAAATGAAAGGTAATAAAATCAACTAAGACCATCACACCAAAAGGCATAAAAACATTATAAGGGATAACTTAAGAAAATTTGAATAACATAATGAAAAGGGAAAAACAAATCTAGGAATAAATAGGTAAGCACGTTCAAGAATCATCAAATCAGTCCCTTAGAAATAGGTGATAATGTGAAGCAAGAAACCTAAGCATAGGAAGGACTATTGGCCACATAGATGTGGTGGAATTATGGACTAAAAGTTTTGTGGAGAAAAATGTAAAATGTTGATTTGCTTAGAGATGAATGTTAAACAAGTCCAATAAGAGAACATAAACAACACCTATCAAAAGATGGATGTAATGATGAAGATTGTTCACTTCAAGGTTTTTGATGAATGTCCATAAATACTCACCATCAAACAACTTGTTTAATTAAAACGACTATTGTCTTTTTCAACTACAATTGTAATTACAAGTTCATGTTAATGACTACATAGTTGTAAAAGATATTGTGGTGCCACATGGCATTATTGTTTTGTGACTATAGTTGATATCACAACTTGATGGTTTTTACAAAAATTTCAAAATTTCAAAAATGTATTTTGAATAATCTAGAATTAGGTAATAAAAAAATTCCATTCATTCTTGCAACTTTTGGTGAATTATAACAACTTATGATTGTGTGATGTTGACATGGCATGCCACATGGCAACAAGGTTGACTAGTAATCACAACATTCCATAACTTGTGGCACTAATTTTACATCATGATTCATGTCATTGATTTGATGAATTAATTTCATTTTATTATCTAGTTGAAAATATTGTTGTCCTTTGCAATTAATAATGATTTGGTCTTCCATGTGATGATGACATGCCATGCCATTTGGCAACAAGGTGTCACAAATTTTCATGGAAATCCATGATTTTTTGTGACACCATAAGCTTTTGTGTGTCTTGAATTTATGGCACTAATATCTATTATGGCATTCTGTATTTTTTTGTGTCATGAGGTTTTTGAAGTCATGAATTCACATGCATGTGTATGTGTATTAAACAATCTATTGTTAATTGTAATTATGACTACAATATTAATAATCGTTTTGAAAAAAATGACACATAACTCCTTGATTTTTTAACTACTTAACACATTAACTTAGGTTAACATACCTATTACATTAACCTATGTATGTAAGCTACTTAGTTAAAACCTACTTCATAATATAAGCTACCTTGTAAGTTATCTAATTAAACACAATAATTTTTTTACATTTAGCATGTTTAAATATACTTAAAATAAGTTACCCTACTAATAAGTTAACCTACATAGGCTTGCCTAGGTTCCTAGCTTTAGGTTTTTTGCCAAGTCAGCCTAGGTAGCTTCATTATAAAATATTTCATCAAGTTTGTAACCATTTCAAATTTGTGCAACTAGATGTGATTATGATGCGACTAAATGCAATTGAATGCGATTATGATGTGACTAGATGCAACTAAATGCGACTATGACGTGATAAAATGTGACATAATTATCTTAAATTTTTTTCTAGCCTAAGAATGCCTAGGTCAACCTAGGTTAAGTTAGTAATTAGTAGTATAGGTTGACAAACTAGTTCATCTTAAGTCAACATAGGAAGGTCTAGGTTTAAGCTAGGTTGGTAAGTAGTAGGTTAGTTGACCTAGGTCAATGTAAGGTGGCTAGGTTAATTCAAGGCTAAAACTTTTGAGCTTTTTAACTTTGTGTGAAATACAATTAATAATAAAAAAATGTGGTAGTGTAATGGATGAGGGTTTGAACCCCAAAGTGAAGGCGAGGGGCTCAAGTCCCCACTATTGCAACCTATGATACATAAGCCACTTGGCTTATGTTAAGTAGTAGCCTAATCTAGGCTTCTTGGGCTAGGAGTCCAACGTTTGTTTTTTATCTAAACCACCTAACTTAAGTTAAGTGGCATAGGTTGCCTAACATAGGTAGCTAGCCTAATTAGGTTGACTTTTGGCTATGCTATCTACATGGGTTAAATTAGGTTGACTTTTGGTCATGTGCAGTGATTCATAATGTGTTTGTAGATTTTTGACACATGTCATCCATCCATGAAGGCGTCTTTTGTAACACTTAATTGAATAAAATGACTAAGTTGAAATGGCATGCATTCTACACATCATACCAAGGTCATCGATGATATGGAATTTCAATATCAAGCCAAAATCAAAAAAATTCTAGTCAATAAGATGCTTGAGCTTTGCGACTACATGTCCTTTGCAACCAAATGTGTGAAATGACATGGGTTTAGCAACTCATGAATAACTAGTTGCATATGTCCTTATTGATTAGGACATAGTTACAAAGCTTAGTCGCAAAACCCAAGATATGTTGTTGTGGCACTTGGCCCTTCACATGGGAGTAACTTGCATGCACTATCCTTTCTCCCCCAATCTCTAATCTTCCATCAATAAAAAATTCTTTAATGTGGTGACCTATTGGTAGGGCATGAAGGTATTCTAGTCTAGCAATTCTACAATATAAATGAAAAGAAAATAATTATTGTGCAATTTGATTCTTTATATTTTTTTGGCCTTTACTACTCAATGCGGAAACTATTTCATTAGAATGGAAAAGGAATGTAAAAGCCAAACGTAAGCATGCCTACATGGTTGGAAAATTGAATAAAGTTAATTGGATCCACCTCAAACCCCAATAGTTATAGTGGAAACACTACCCCTTTGCTCCCAACATAGCCCTTCAATAATAACCAACTCGATTGTGTGATCAGTTAGGCTTACCAATGCTTCTCCCCATGTATAAGAAACAAAGGTGCATGAAAAGAATGCAACTTATGGATGTAGTCAAAAATCACAAAAGATGATTGGAAAATACAACAATGGCAACTTTGGAACAAGGAAACCACAAACATCAACTAATAATTGAACTACCATCACACAAGTTGCAAAATTTCCATCCAACAACCAACTAAAGAGTTGTTGCACTTTGGTCCTTACATGCACAATATGGGATTGGATGTTAAACACATAACATCCTGATGGTAATCAAGTGTTTGTCACCATGGCTGCCATCTTGCTTTGGGTCCAAACAACTTGCAAGAATTTATTTTTTTCCCCTCCTTGCAACTATGACTAGCTTGCTTCTAAAATAGGAGAGAAAAATGAAGAGGAACAAGTTCTCAATCAAGAATACCACACATGCATGATTTATAAAACAATAATTGGCTTACAAGATTTAATCCTTGTATGAAAAAAATGGTAATTTATATGAAAAGTGTTGTTTAAACCCAAATCCCTTCACGGTTATATAAAGGTGTAGGGATTCATGCGTTGCTAAATCATGCCAATTCCCATACTTTTGTGACAATAATCTTCACAACATAAGCAATAACCAAAACAATGTTCAATTGTGTTGCATTAATTTACTCTTCCTTCACCTACAATCTCATTCTTTTTCTTTTCTACACAAATGTTGCATTCATGATGACTATATAGTTCCGTGCTCCAATTCTAAAAACCTTGACTTCTGATTTTTTCAAAAAGGATTGAGAAACTTGAAGGAAGGAATCAAAGTATATACAAGGAAAATCATCCAAAAAAATGCTCTTGTCACTTTCAATTAATCCAACATCAACATGCAAAATCCAAACAATTTCCAAATCAAAGTGGCATCCCTCCAAAATTAGCCAAAATCACTGAAAACAAAGGAAAAACCAAAAAATGAACATGATGCACAACAACAAAAAAGAATTCCCATTCCCTTAAAGAAGATGCTTCTATAATTACATAATGAATGAAAAAAGAAAGCATAATGGCTATAGTCACATAGGTACTTACAAGAATGGGCTTGCCAAAACTAGTGCGTTTTCACACAACGTGTAAAAAAAGGTTGGCTCTCTATCCCTTTCTCCCTCTATTTCCAACCTCCCTTTTGGTTTTTTTCCCCTTGTTCAAATTCGCAACAAAAATCACAATAGGAGTATCTAAATCCACATAAGCCTAAGTCCTTGTCTCCTTTTCTTCACCAATGAAGGGAAGATGAATGTGAAATAACCAAATACATTTTGGAAAAAAATAAAATCAAACAATTTGTCTTTTCATACATAATTTAATCAAAGTTGTGTCTTTTTGTATTTAAAAAAATTAGGGCACACAAATATACATGGTTCGAAGCATAGACTCTAGATAAATCCAAATAATAAAATGCATTACAAATATATTATGAACAATATAAAATGCATGGAAACATTGTGAACATTAATAACAAATTTGGATCTTGTACAAAATGTATTACCTTAAATGCCATATGAAGATTATTCAATTTCTATTTTTTTTTAAAAATTGAATATATATGTATATATATGTATATATCCAATTGTGTTTGTCTTAACATAATCATGAAAACATTATGAATTTTTATAAAATTCTTTTAATGTAGTTACAAATGTTGCAATAACAACATATTGGAATAGTCAATGGCATTTGCAAATTGAAATGAAAAAAAAGAATGTGAAAAATACCATTTTGAAAAAATATTTGATTTACATAACTCATACATATTTGAAAAAGTTATAAAAGAAACTCTAGAGAAGCATTAGTGCTAAACATATTGAATCTTGAACATATTATTGATGATGATTCAAAATCATTGACAATTGTTTTAGGATAAGGTTTTTCACCACTTCCATTATTTTGTGATGCACATTTTGAAAAATATAAAATTTCAACATTGTTGTCTTTTAGCCATTCAAGATCAACTTTTACATGTTCATATCAAAACATATTACAAGCTAAACTAACAAATGTTTATAATTAAAAAAAATATAACAAAAAAATATTTCAAAAAAAAATTTAATACTTTTTACATTATCTTTTGCATGTAGATTTGTATATGAAAACCAAATTATTAAAACGAATTTTCATAGCTAACAATGTGTCAAATATGTAAATTAAAAAAAGATGAAAATAAAATGCTTGTATAAATACATCCCTAGGTTTTATATATTATTTAAAAAAAGAAGTTTATACAATTATTAGACAACTTGGACCTTCACTTTTTTTTGTAACATTTATTACATGCATAAATAATTGGCCTATTATTATAAAACCATTCAAAGACTTGCATATTGAACATGTTCAAAATGTAAAAATAGAAAATGATGATTTATTAAACATCAAAACTTTTGTTAAAAACAATCCTATTACATGTGCATGTTATTACATGAACATGATACGAATTTTTTTAGTAACTTCTTAAAAACACCAATGTTTTGTTCAATGAAAAAAAAAGAAAAAATTCTATAACAAATTTTCAATTAGTAGGTTTAACAATTGATCATGGATAGTTATGGTTTAAATATGTTCCTAGGTTTGGAATTTCTACAAACAAAAAAATTGCAAATTTTGTTGATGAAAACTTAATACTTTATCAAAGTATTTTGAAAAGAAAAAATCAGAATAGTCAAATACATTAACACAAACAAACATGCTGAAAAACAAAAACCCAATTTGTTAATTCCAAACCACCAATGAAATACACAAAAATATTATCAATTTAGAAATGAAAAAACTATACCTCAAATTTTTATGAAATAACAACTCAAATTTTTAAAAAACTTGTTGACATGGGATTAGGTGCAAAAATATCATTAAATGATTTTCATTCATTTGAAATAAATGAACAAATTCATTTGATTATTATATAATTGACATTACGAAAACCAACATTGTTTTGATAATGTAGACCAAATGATATAGAAACAAATGTATTTAACATACATGTGAAGCTTTTGTGGGAAACAAATACAAAAGCATAATTTATTTCTAATTCATATGTTCTTGCAGCTTATTAAATTTCTTATTTAACAAAAGTAGATAAAATTTGTGACATGAGAAATATTATTCATATCAAATAAATGTAAATGGGAAGAAATTGAAACACTTGAAAAAATTAAAATATTAGGATATGAAATTTTAAATGCACAACAAATGTCTAGTGGTACATATATCAATGTCAATTTCATTATATCATTGCACAAGATCATTTCAACTTGTAAACACGTGTGAAGAACATGATAAATATTTTGTATTATTATCACAAAAAGTATTAAATAATTTATATTCAACTTCAAAATATAAATTCATTGCAAATCATTAATTGAAAAATAGAAAACATGATGAAAGCAAACATTAAATTGCCTTTGTTTAACAAAATTTGTTGCAAATTATGATATGAAGACATAAAAAAACATAAACATGGTAAGATTATTTGTTGAGTTTGATTTATTCTTTCATAAAGATCTATGAAAACCATTATAGATAGTTATTGATTTTATTTGAACCTTTCAATGGACCATAAATTGATTTAAAGGGTTAACATCTTGCATGGAAATATGTTTATGTAAATGCAAAAGATGACATTGAAAAAATATGAAGAAAATTTCTATGTAATATTAAATTTTAGATGAATATGGTGATGAATGGGATAATTTACAATCACAAGAATATAATGAAAATCATGAAATAAATATATTTGAAAATATGAATTTGTATGAAACAGTTCTTAATGCAAGTAATTCACAAAACAATAATATGTTTACAAATAACAAAGAAGTTGAACTATATCATTTAACATATGAACATTATTCAAAATTAAAAAAAAAGATTAAAAAGATTCATAATTTTTATCAATAAATAGTCCATGAACGCATACCATATGAAGAATTTTCATTGAACAAAAAAAACTTAATGATGAATGAATACTCATCATAGATGATATTTTATATTAAAAAATTAAATATCCTTTAAAATGTTTACACAATTTTCTAACGGGGGTGCAAATGCAAGACAAAAAATATCGACTAATGTGTATCATATAAGATATGTCAAAATATTATATAAAAGACATCCCAAATGCTAACCTTATAAGATGCAAAGTCATGAAATTAACATACACAAGAAAATTGAATTCAATGTCAATGGTATAACCATACATTTCACACTTGCCATTCCTTTAAAAAAGAAACTCAACAAACTTGAAGCATTATAAGATGAAAAAATGATAGCTTAATTAAAACGTATTATCAATTACGATTAATAGTAGTAGATGAAATATATTTAGCGAACAATAAAACATTGACATTCATTGCTCATAAATTATGCACAATAAAATAAATTCATAAATAATTTATGGGTGGTCTTGATCTTATAAGGAAATGTAGTTTTTACCAAGCTTTTCCAATTAAAAAATTATAGATTTATAGAAAAAATAAATGAATTCAATATTTTGAGAACCATGAAAATATAAAAGATTATCAATTAAAATAAATATGAAACAAAATAATTTTCATTTCATTAACATTTTGAATAGGTTTTCCAATTGCTTCATAAACAAATGAAAACATAAATTTCATCAATAATATTTGTTTAAAACCACCATCAATGCACAACACACTACCACATTCATTTTATATAAACCTTAAAATCACTACCCATAACAAAATATGGCCATGGAAATTCATTCTCAAATGGTTACCTAGTACACGTGATCTTCCTATCCTTTGCCCTGAAGTCATCTTACATCATTTCCTACAAATATGGTCGGAGACAATTGACACAAGTTAAAAGAGTTTTTTTTCAACTAGTAAATGACCCAACATGGTGAAAAGATACATATGATCAAATCTTATATCATTTGTGAAAATTCTACCTACACAACCAAGATGGCCAATCAATAAGGTGGCTTTGACAAGTTGGTCATTTACATTAGTCAAAACTTGAGTTATTGAATGAAAATTTTAAGGTGTGTTGTGGCATTGGGAAGTCATTTCCATTTATTTTTTCAAATGGTGTGCAAAAGAATATAAGATGCACCTACTTCATTAGGAAGTCAAGAATATAATATACTTAAAAATAAAAATGGGGTGCTTAAAATTATTGTGAGAATATAATAAAAACATATTTAAAATATTTTTATTGGTAACAAAATATTCTTTTGATATTTAATTATTTCATAGTGCACTAGAAAATGTTTCTTTATCTCAAATGTTTCAAAAAATAGGTGCGCACATTGTAAGGATGTAGTATTACAAAAGGTTGAAAATGATGACAAGTAATATTAGGAATAAAATTTTCATGCAATCACTCAACATGCAACCAAGAAGGCCCATCTTTTTTTTTTCTTTTGGGGTTTTGATGGGGTTGGTGCGTGAGGTTCTTTTTTAGCATTTTGTGTAACACACCATGTTCCAAGTGATTCCCAATGGCTTTCCCAACATGTTCCTCAAAATGTTCACAATAGAACCACACTTTTATCCCATATAGTTTGGCCAAAGTTAGAACTTGCATATATAAAAGTGAAGCACCTCTATGCTTCCATTTGGAGGAGTGGCTAATGTTTCAAAACTTTTGTGATGGTCTGATTAAGGTGACTCCTTCGAAAGTGCATCCCAAACTAATTAATAAACTAATTAATAAGCACTAAAATAGGAAGTGAACATCCCAAACAAATTATGGTTCCTTAATTAACATTGCACTTGGTAGGATGCTGATATCCAACAATTGAGAAGGTATAAGGTATATTGATCATTAGAAAGCAATGGTGCTTCCCATGAGTTCCATGTTCATGGTGGAAGTTGGGTGAGCAAAATTTGGATGGAAGAAGATGAGTGATGAAGTTGATGGTGGTGGTGGTGATGATGATGATTAGGAGTTGAAGTTGATGGTGGTGGTGGTGATGATGATGATTAGGAGTTGAAGTTGATGGTGATGTTGTGTTTGATGTTGTTGTTTTATATTTTTAGGCTCACTTTAGATGGGGTCCAGGGTCCAAATTCATAGGAACTAATGTGGACTCATTTGAAGCTAATTGAATCCTTGAAGTTGGAGCCTACCTTGGACACTAGCTTGCATCTTGGTTCTTCAAATCATAAGCTTTTTTCTTTTGGGGTGGGGGGTCTTTTAAACCAATTGATGTTACCTCCAAAATGGTGCCATGTAGATTTAGCCTTGATTTGCCCCTTTTTGGTCTTGGACCCTGATCTCAAGGCCATAGGTCTAATTTATGGCTCTCATCCAATAGGATTGCTCTATTTCATTGGACCATGGACCTTGGGTCGTCATCAAAAGTGGCCCTTATTATGGATGTGGATGATGATGATGATGTGTTGATGATCATATTGTGGATGGGGGATGATGATGATATGTTGATGATCATATTGTGGATGTGGATGATGATGATGCGTTGATGATCATATTGTGGATGTGGATGATGATGATGTGTTGATGATCATATTATGGATGATGATGATGATGATAATGTGTTGATGATCATATTGTGGATGATGATGATGCTGATGATAATGTGTTGATGATCATATTGTGGATGATGATGATGATGCTGATGATGATGTGTTGATGATCATATTGTGGATGATGATGATGATGTTGTTGTTGTGGAAGAACATGATTCAGTCGGTGTTGGTGGAACTCGGAATTTGGAACATGAGAATTTAATTCTCCTCAACTGACAGTGTGTTTTGCGCTTGTGGATGGAGAAGAAATTTGTTGGTGAGAAGATGTGGTGGTGCCGGAAGAGGGGAGGAAGGAGGTGGGGTAGGGGGAGCTTGGGGGTGTTCTAGAAGAAACGACCGCGGTTGTTGTTGTTGGATGAACCTTGAGAGAAAGATAATTATACCATGCCGCGTGTGGGATCGCCAAGGAAATTAGAAATGGCCTTCTAGACGACGCGGACTCGACGCGGAGAGTAAAGTACCTGGAAGACTCTGCTTTTCATTTCCTGAAGATGCGAAGCTGCACAACACGAGGTGGTAATAGTTTGTAGGAGCAGCAATACACTGTTTCTCTCTACGGAATTGCCAGTTGATGGGGATAATCCGCCGCTTGTGATCTTCTCTACTCCCGGGTACGTGTATTATTGTTTTCTCGCATTTTTTGTTTTCCTGTCTTGATTTGCGCATATTTCTTTCTATATAAATGTTCGAGAGGCTGCGTGTAATATTTGTCTCTAGCCTAGAAGGAAGGGCAATGGTGAACCTTGAGAGAAAATGCCATGCTTCCAACCGAAGGAAGTAAGAAGGGGCGTAGACGCGGATCATACCTCGAAGAAGCTGTTTTTCGGTCACCGTAGATGCGAAGCCCAACGCTTAGTAAGAAAATATTGTAGCAGCATTGTTTTAGCCATTTCGCTCTGCACTCGACTAACAAATCGTGCTTTCGACTTCTGTTTCTCTCTACGGAAGTTGTGATGAGGATCCTCCGCTTATGATCTTCTCTGCTTCCGGGTACGTCTATTGTTGTTTTCTCGCAAGGACTTTTTTTTGGGTCTTGATTAGCGCATTCTATTCAAGAAGCATGTTCTCTGTCTCTAGATCTACGCCCTTGCAGACAATCCTTTACTCCTGGTGTGTTCTCGCAAGGAATTTGTCTTGTTTCAGCACATCCTGTACACATATTTTTGTTCAAGAAGCATGTTCTCTCTAGTCTTTCAGTGATCTAGAACATGCCCTTGAAGATCCTTTAGTTTCTGTTGGCTTTTTTGGCAAGGATGTTCGTCTTGTTTAGCGCATCCTGTACAATATCTGTTCAAGAATCAATATTGTTCTCTAGTCTTTCAGTGCACATCTAGAGTGCCCTTGCAGTTCCTTCATCTCGGTCGAACATCTGTCGTCCATCACTTATTGCTATCCGTTTTGTCCACTAGCCCGTTTTGTTTTTTCTTAACATTCTTGAGGATTTATTTTTGTTTCCTGCATCAGTTCTTTAGAAAATCCAAGCCTCATTACTCTCCTGGCGTACTGATCCGCTTCTCATTTTCCCGTTCTATATGATTTTTGATCGATAGCAGGGTGGCAGTCTCACGAGGACAGTTCGTTATAAGCATCATCTGGCTTCCTAGCCCTCCGGGAAAAATTCAAGGCTTGTGTATCTTGTTCTCACTAGCTGGACGAAGATTTCTTTGCTTTTGATGTTAGGGTTAAGCAAAAGATGAAACTATTGAGAAAGTCTCACAGAGCAGAAACACGGCAAACTGTTCCAATGCAACACTGGGAAGACATTTTACAACCAGCTTTACAATCTCAAGACATATTATCAACATCTGCATTTGAAGATGGTAAGAAAAAAATCACAATCTCATAGTATTATCTGTACTGAGAGGTCTCTGAAGGTGATTATATTGGTCTGATACATTGTGCGAGCAACTCTCACAATATCATGACTGCACTCATTGTCATGCAGCCACCTTCAAAGTGTTGTTGTGGAGATTTCTCTACAATGTGGATACTGGACGTCCCTGGAAAATTGCAATTCCAGGGACCTCCAAGATCTACAATTTTGCTCCAGAGCTCCACAAACTGGAATTGTGTTTGTGTTTGCAATTTTGTGCATAATGAGTGAAGGTGATCTGCAGTGAGATTGTAGAGTCTTTGTAATAATCTTGATTTTTTTCTCTGATGTCTGTCTTTGCGTGCATCTCTGCTAATTGTCAAAGCTTAAACCCAGGCTGCAAGAATCTGGCAAATCCTTGGAGTCATGTTGTAAATCTGTTGTTGGAGGATTTGGGGTCAGATTTATGTAGTGCAATCTACTTCCCATTTTTCTGCAAGACCATTTGGGACGTTTCTGTTTGAGAATCAAAGTCCAGCAAATATCTCGTGTGGAACTTGCATTGATGCTTTTGTCCACTTTCATTGTAGCTGCTATTTTGTGGAAATTACTGGTCTCTTATCATCAATATTGTGGTCTAAAGTTTTTATCCTCCTACAATGCATGTGGATGCAGGCATTGAAAAGGGAGCTGTATCAAGTGGCTTTCGGAAACTCCTAGTTCCAATTGCAGCAAGCTTCAAGAAGAGTTTTTTAGGAGCACAGAAATGGACACTATCACAGATCACTGCTGGGCTCTGGAAAGTGCATTGCCGGCATGCTCTTGAAAATGCCTGCGATTCTATTGCTGGCATTCCCATTTCTAATCCGTGAGCTCTTCTTCTGCTTTCTGAAGTGTGTAGGAAATGGAATGAGTGGCATTTATAAAAAAAATCTGTTACAAAAGTGGTGTGCTTTTGGATATGAGATTTACTGTTAAATGCAAGAAAGTTTTTGATGAAATTTTATGTTTGATGACTCTGGACAAGGTTACTCTGGGGATTCAATGGGCTAAAACTTTGAGGCACATGAGAGCTCAAATTACCTATTTTCAAAGACAGTCCAAGTCTGGTTGCGAGCAAGTTGTTAATTTCAGAGCACCTTTAGATGGAAAGTTGATGGTACAATTCTCTTGCAGGTTGGAACTTGAGGAAATGTTGGAATGGATTTACTGGGCTATGGCGGCATACAAAAAAGATTCACAATCTCTTGCCACTTTCCTCAAGGTAAAATTGCGCATTTCAGTAGTGGTATGATTTTTGTTGGTGAATTTTTTTGACAGGATTATATCTCCATGAATTTGTGTGATTCATGCAAGGTTCTCGCCCATGCTCCTCTGTAACCTCTGCATTTGTCAGCATCCTGTTTCCTAAGAAATTGGGTCTTTGTTTGTAAATTTGAGTTGCTACTTCTTCTAGGAATCTCCCATCTAGATATGTTGGTCTTTGCATGGTAGATTATACTTGCTAGGGTTGCTGAGAAGAAAAAGGATTGGAAAATGCTGCAGATAAATGAGCAGGATGTGGTGAAAATGGTGCCAAAATCTGCAGTGTTGCAGCCAGCATATTTTGTGGCAATCCACCATAAGCGCAAGAGTGTGGTGATGGGCATCCGAGGCACTTATACCACTTCTGACCTTCTCACAGACCTTCATTCTCATGGTGTGCCCTTTTGTGAGGGGTAAGGAGTATTCTCTTACCTTACATTATGCTCTTGGTTCACAATTTTCCTTCCAAATCTTAAACTACTAAGTATATGCCTACACTCTCTGGTCTTTCATTTGATTCTTGTATGCTCTTGTGTATATAAACAGGGTAGCACATGCAGGAGTTCTAGCATCAGCTCAGTGGCTTTTAAACCATGAAGCTGCCACATTATGCAACATACTTCTCAATCATTTGGTGGGTAAATTTCTTCCTTGTTTGTATATGGAACCAGTCCTTGCACATCTTTCTTTCCACTCGCACTGTATGGAGACCCTGGAGACCACTGTTGTGTAATCTGGAACCACAGTAGTTGGGTTTGGCTGCTCACTCCAAGAGCATTTGTCAAATGCTCTTCAAGCCTTGCATCTTATCTATGCTGTGACCCATATTATTTTGATTGTCTATGGGAACAACAGTGTCTGATGCAATAACATTGATCATTTGATGGATGGACAATCTCTGACCAAGGAGTCCATCTCATTTTCCCACTGCTAGCCCATTGGATGTGAATTGAACACACATGCATGAAAAGAATCGGGATGTGGATAGGTGTTCTTAGGATTTTGGATAGCTGGAGTATTTGGAGGACTTTTAATTTTAAGTTGAAATTTTCTGAAGTTCTTGGAGAATGTTAATGTTGTTTAGCACTGTTTCAGAAATGTTTGGAGAAATTGTAATGTTTCTTTAGCAATGTTCCAGAACTTTTCTGGCTTTTCAGATATCTGGATGGGTGGACTGAGATGTTGGATTGTGGGAAGGCAGGGGTATAAATTGGTGCTAACAGGCCACTCACTTGGGGGCTCCATAGCTTCATTACTGACAATGCTAGTAAGGGAAACTGGTGGGGGTACTTATTCAACTAGCCTGAAAATCCGACCATCAAAGATCTTTTGTTGGGGATATGGAAGTGCCCCATGTGTTGATCGAACTCTTGCCACCTCCTCCAATTTCATTTGCAATGTTGTCCTTCAGGTAATGTTTACCTTTCATGAGCTTATAGGAGTGTGCAGAGTGTGTTTATCTGTGTATTATCTGGGGCCAGGACCAGTTCCACATCATGGCGGAGAATATTTTTTCTTTAAGACTTGGAAATCTGAAAATTATACTGTGTACTCCACTATTAAATCCACCCTTACATATATTGCAGTTCAATGGATAGTTACCATCAAATCCTTGGCTATGAACTACAATTCAAGCAGAAGGGAGACTTTGAATCCAAAGTACACTGGCTAAATTGTCTGTGATAAATCATAATGCTGGCTAAATTTCTCTATTTTGCCTGCAATTTGCTTTGACTTTCATACCTGGACTGGAGGGTAATTTCATGTTTTGAGAGAGTGTATCAAAATTAGGCACTTACTAAAATAGGATGGGTTTTTCCCCTCCAGAGTTGTGTGTTTGTCCAATGTGCTTTTTCAGCTTAGCACAATGAGTGGGATTTGTGGAACAGGATGATCTAGTAGCACGATTGAGCCCTGCTTCAATTGAGGTTCTACGCAGAGAAATTCAGGATACAGGATGGTGTGTACATGTTCCCTGAACCCTTGCATGTATTATGTGACTTCAGATTTGTATAGCACTGTGGTCTGCACATTATGAGAGTGTTGCCTAATATCCTGCTTCAATACATTGCTTAATTATTTCAATTCTTAGTAATATTTTGGTTCTTCCCTTCACTGGATGGTTCTTCCAGGAGTGATGCGCTGAAGGAGGGGCGGATAAAGACAATTGTTGAGAAACTTGAAAAAGCAGAGTCGGGAGCCGTCAATAGGGAGACTCTCATGGGTAAAACAAATCATATTCGCTCAAAGGTTGCAACTGTTGCAGGAAGACAAAGTTGCTCCTCTGTAAATACTGTGGAGAACTTTGTTGACACTGGAGATGATGTTTCAAGTAGGATGGCTTCAAGTAGTCTGATTTCAACCTCTTCAACCCTTGGTACGACCCCATGTTTCTCCATTCACTGTGGTTTGAAACAGTTTGGCGAAATTCCTAACTATTGTTGTCATAGTGCTCCCAGTTTTGTTAATAGCTTGGCTGGTTTTTTCTTGTATTACACAGCAAGGAGCCATCTAAGTTGGTCCTCAAGAGAACACACGGGCATTTCGGAAATGATTGAAGCTGGAATGTCCAACAATAAAATAAATTTAGAAAGGCAACGCCATTATATTCCGGGTATCCTGTACCATATCTTGCGGAAACAATCAGCAGCAGAGTCATCATATTCATCAACAACAGTGCATGCACCTCCACATGTTCATAAGAAATCTCCGAAAGCCCCGACAAAAATGTCAGCAGCAGGCTTGCAATACGTTGTAATTCGAGCAACAGATCCAACATCTCGATTTGGTAGAATTGTACTATCGAATACTATACTTTCGGACCACAGCTGTTACCAGTATATTGAGGGCATGTCAGATGCTTTGAAAAGAGCACATGCCTCATAGACTCCTCACCATTTGTCGAGCAACATGTGCTTCTGGAAGCGAGACAGTAAGTTTTCGTATTCTCTTTCATTTGCTCTTGATAATCACTTTAGTGTTGCACCTTTCTTGTGTGTATACATTGTTTTACTTCACATGAATCACAGGTGACCCATGTAAAGTCTTGAGGTCACACTATCCTTTGTAACAACTTGGGTCACTAATCACAGGTGACCTGAGTGCAGTCGAAGAAGAAAGCAAAAACATAGGTAGGTTGGAGTGGGTGGAATTTGGGAGGCCCAAAGATGATGGTTTGCGTCTTTTCTAACATTATGGGAAAACCCATTGGAGATTTAGGAGAAACCCACATCCATGGCATTGGTGTTCCAAATCCTTCGGACTTGGAACTCAAAGTAGATAACTGATGCTTGGATGATTTTTGACATGTAAATGCCTGCTGGCTTTTTTTTTGGTGTAATATGACGCGTGAGGCTATGTTACGGGCCATAATATTTTGCCCACAACAACAGCAGGCATTACATCTCATCTGCAAGCTTTATGCTTTTTGTAAAGTCCACTACTCCCCCATTCCCCTACCCACCTCTTTTGGTAAGAGTTTAAAAGAAAGACCACAGGTTTTTATGCTGGTCAAATTCCTTTGATAACCTTGTCCCACGCACATTAAAAAAAAAAGCTTGTAATTCACATCACCAATACTTTCAGTTTTTTTAATGGATGTCAAATTTGAAGTACAACCCAACCTCTGTCTTGTCCTTTGGATTGTATTGAATTCCACGATTGTGATTGGCGTTTCTTTGGTGGCAAATGTATTCATCCTAGCATCCTGGCAAACCTCAAAAAAAAAAAAAAAACGGGAATGTTTCTTTTCCCAAATTCCTTGTGCTTTAAATTGTCAACTTATCAGACAAAAGAAAAAACTGGGGAGATTTTCATCACATTTGGACTGAACGTCTAATTTAGGGTAGTTTTCTCACCAAATTAAAAAAATTGTTTGGACAATTTTCTAGAAACCTTAGTGTGGTAATGCTAAAAGACTTTGGGTTCCTTATATAGGTTACAAGAGTAGAACGTAGGACAAAGGGTATGGGATAAAGTGGGGACCTATTGGGAACATGTTGGGGGAACACATTGGAAACTTGGGGAACATGTTGATGGGAACACAATGGGGACAAAATTGGGAACAAGAAAAACCCAACATCCATGCCCTCCACCAAAAGAAAATGCATTTGGGCCCCTTGGGGTGGATGCTGCCTCACCTCATTGGCTGCAAGATTTTTTCTTGGCTTACTTGTGTTCTTTGCCATTTTGGCCCTAGAGTAATGGTAGGGGCATGAACCATTGGTGTGTGTTATAGTACCTTGATAGATTTGTCATAAATTATGTTATTTTTAGAGATGCTGGAATCTTCAAAATGAATTAATTATTTGGTAGCCATGTGCTGAAGCCGCCCATGTACTACCATATTAGACTTTGTCATGGTTGTAAGAATAACAACTTCATGGCCATATAGGCTAACATTCAAGTTTTCTTCTTTGGCAAAAAATTGCCACTTGGTGACAAATAAAAAAGTTCATGGGATTGATACAAAGGATTTTTGTGAAAAAAACTCACCAAACTTGCCAGATTTTGAGGAAAAAATTTATGGAATTGCCATATTCAAACAATAGGTTCCACCATGTTGCCAAAATATAGCAGGATTCTTAAAATTTCCTCTTTGACATGTAGCCAAATTTGGCTACTTCCTCTTGTGAATGGTTGCCCATGTGGCAACATCCCAAAATTGAGAGGAAAAAGCCTTGGTTACAACCATGTGTAATATGGCGTAACACATAAAATAACTGTGGAAAAATATGTACTTTTATAATTCTAAACTTAATGAAAATAATATAAAATAATAATGATTTCACTAAAAAAATTGAGAATATGAAATTTGAATTAATGTAAATTTGTGAAACATGTGTTTTTTTCATTTCTATTTTGTAAATTCCTTACAATAACATTTGACATGAAAAGCTTGAATTTGGTGGGAATGTATAATATACATCATCAAACTTTGTACTACACATTTAAAAATTATTATTTTAAACTCCAAGGAAGAAGGCTAAAGGCCATTTGACAGCCAAAGCACTATTGTTTACAATAACTTTTTTAAGAAGGCCATTATGTTGTTTTTTGCTTTGGATTAATTTGTACAAGTACGATCTTTGAAGTTCATATTATAAAATTGTATTCTAACATGCTTTTAGTACATTTGTACTTCCTAAGATCATGTGTAAATTACTTCAGAATTTCATATGTAGTTGAACACAATTGATGAGTGAAAATTGAAAACTATGGCATGCAATGGTTTGCAAAATGTAGACCAAACCAATGTTGGATTGGTATATAGGTTATATTCGGATATCAACCCGGGTATCAATATGAATATGAAAATATTTGAACAATCGGGTATGGTTTGCTCATCATACTATGGCTGAGACCATATTGCCATAGTATGTGAAAATTGGATATTTCAATTCATATCAAATTTGACTCATAACAACATTTTAGGTACCTTGATCTATATTCATACATAACAATTTATGAGCATCGATGCCATGGTATGAGTATCAACTTTTTTAAGGTGTAAGGTGTGAATTGTAAATTGTAAGCTATATAGTTTTTCAGCATGGCAGGAAGCTGTTAGATTATAGCTAAGGGTGGCTTTTCAATGTTGACAACCTCTACCTCTGATCAATGATGCATTAGTGATGAATATACGACCTCTTCAAATCAAAGTTGTCATAATATTGTTTTTGCTAGTTATTGTATATGATTTATCAAGTGATGGTTTTTTTTTTTCCAACTTGGGATCTACATGTGTAGATGAATTTTTATTAATTTTATGCCTTCTATGATATTTATAAAATTAATTTTTTCCAACTTTGCAGCTTTAGCCTTTGATCAATGATGCATTTGTGATGATTTTGGGACATTTACAAATCAATTTTGTTGTGACCTGTGTTTTGTTAGTTTTTTTTTAGGATTCATCAAGGATTTTTTTCTTTTCAACTTATGCAAAAAGTTGCACCTTTTTGTGGCATCACATTAAATCAACATATTCATATTGATACTATGTACACCTCTGGTATCACACATTTCAATACCATGATACTCATACCATTGTGTGAAAATTGTAAACTTTGTACATATTGATACCACCTAGTATGAATTTTCATATTTTTGCCTCAATACCCATATTGCCATGGTATACAAATTTCAAAAAAAAGCCAAATACCCATACTAGATGGGTATGTTAAAAATCCAATACTAGTCCAACACCGAACCAAACCATCTTAGACATCATGGTTCAAGCGTATTATACAATATTTAATATAAGAAAAATGGTGAATAATAGTCAACATTGCAAGAACATGGCAAATCATGAAAATCCACAACATGATCTCAATATTAGCCATTTATGTTACTTGCAATTTAGGTTGTTGCTATGGCAAGAAAATGCATGACATGCTAGAAAGACAACCACAAGACAATGCACAACCAAACCACAATTTCTATTGGCAACCCCCCTTGGTTTTGTTGAAGCATGAATATGTAATCACAGCATAATTAATTCTGTAGTTCTTGAACTCGAGAAGACAAGATGCTTTAGGCATGGAGAATGGATCTTGTGATCATGAAAACCAACCCACTCCAAGCAAGTTTGCCATACAAAAATTCAAGGTCATATCTTCCTGAGTTCAGATAGGTTGGTAATCCTAACCCTAGGTCAGTTCGAAACAACCCCCCTTCTATGATATTTATAAAATTAATTTTTTCCAACTTTGCAGCTTTAGCCTTTGATCAATGATGCATTTGTGATGATTTTGGGACATTTACAAATCAATTTTGTTGTGACCTGTGTTT